>ERZ888423.824-NODE-824-length-30397-cov-9.951519_pt1 | contig 30397 bp, 24 predicted proteins | sample MGYA00520523_ERZ888423 | MGnify/ENA primary metagenome ERZ888423 (study PRJEB32303, sample SAMEA104408611) | aquatic metagenome | biome: Brackish water; feature: Pelagic; material: water | place: Baltic Sea | collected 2014-06-08T10:24:00 | depth 30,27 m ...
ATCTGGTTCTTGGGGATTTTGGACTGCCCGGAGAACCGGTCGAGGAAGTCGATCGGGACTTCGGTCATAACAACTCTGGGGTCCTTTGCGCGGTGCATAACTTCCAGGCATTCAATGAAAAACGCGTAGCCGGAGGCGGAGAAGTCGTGGGCCAGAACAGCACGCAGGGCCACGGGGTCGAATGCGCGAAATGACGTCGTGTACTCGCTGATCCCCATGGGGAGCAGAATTCTTGCGGTGATGTTTGCCCCGTGGCTGAGGACTCGGCGGGGAAGTGCTGCTTGGTGGGAGCCGCCACGGGTGCGCGTGCCAATACAAAAATTCGCAGTGGACAAGCCATCGGTGAGTGCGCCTAACACTGCTGGGATTTGAGCGGGTTGGTGTGATCCGTCAGCATCCATGGTGACCAGTGCGTCGTAGCCGTTGTCGAGGGCGTAATGCATTGCGTAAATGTGGGCGCTACTTAACCCCTGTTTGCCCGCGCGGGAATGCAGGTGCACTTGCGGAAAGGTGCGCGCTGACTCGGTGATCACGTTCGCGGTGTGGTCGGGCGAAGAGTCATCGATAATTAAAATATCGGCGCTGGGAATTGCTTGTGCAACGCCCTCAATCCATGGACCGATATTGGCCGCTTCGTTGTAGGTCGCGGTGAAAACAAGAACCTTGTGCACTACTTCGACTCTCGCAAGCTGGCTATGAATTGCTGGCATGTGTCAAAGTTAGGAAGTAGCCCGGACTCGCGAGCCTGTGAAAATGTTGGTGCTGCAGCATCTTTTGCCGAGAGGACAGGTGAAGCGGCCGCGGGCCACGGCAACGCCAGGTCAGGGTCAAGCGGGTGGATTCCGTGCTCGCGCTGTGGTGAGTAGCCCTCCGAGCACAGGTAGCCCACGGTTGCCGAATCACTTAAAGCACAAAAAGCGTGACCGAAACCTTCGGGAATATAGAGCCCGGTGCGTGATTCGGCTGAAAGTTCCACGGCGTCGTAATCACCGAATGTGGGTGAGCCCACGCGAATGTCGACGACAATGTCCAGAATTGAACCGGCGAAACATTGCACGTATTTGGCCTGCCCCGGGGGGACATCGGCAAAATGCACGCCGCGGATTGTTCCCCCTTTGGAAACCGAGATGTTCATTTGGGCAAGATCGAAAGCATGTCCTACTGCGTCAGCGAACGTGTTGGCCTTGAAAGACTCGAGAAAAACCCCGCGGTCGTCGGGGCGGAGAACTGGATCAAACTGGTACACACCGTCGAATCTAAGGGGAGACACCTGCACGGCTCAGAGGCTATCAGTGGCACGATTGATACCAAATGAGCCAAACACCAATGCGCGGTGACTTCCTTCGCATCGCATTTATGGGAACCCGCGGAGCGCCCGCGCTGTATGGCGGATTTGAGACGGCGGTCGAGGAAATCGGTGCGGGGCTGGTGCAGCGAGGTCATGAGGTAACCGTGTATTGCCGCAACCCTGGGCAAAAGTTGACCGAGTATCGCGGCATGCAGCTTGTGAACCTCCCTGCGATACATCAACGCATGGCCGAGACCCTGAGTCACACCGGCCTGAGTGCGGCGCACGCGGTTATCAAGGCGCGACCGGACGCGTGTTTCCTCATGAACGCCGGCAACGCCCCGTTCCTCTCACTTCTCAACACAGCGAAAATCCCCACTGCAATTCACCTTGACGGTTTGGAATCAAAGCGGGAAAAGTGGCGTGGGGCTGGCGCGAAGTACTACCGCTGGGCGGAGAAGTCCGCGGTGAAGAACGGTAAATATTTAATTTCCGATGCCCAAGCAATCGCAGACTACGTCCGGTTGACGTACGGGCGGGAAAGTGAAGTGATCGCCTACGGCGCGGAAGTGTTACCCGAACATGAACGCCGGAACGACTTTCACTTGATTGTTGCGCGCCTTGAGCCGGAGAATCACGTTCTGGAAGCTATTCACGGTTACGTGCAGAGTGGCACAAGTGTGCCACTTAAAATCGTGGGCAGTGCACCGTATTCGGATTGGTATATCGAAAAACTCAAGGAAGTGGCCAATAGCGATGTGGAATTCCTCGGTGGCGTGTACGACCAAGTGAAACTTAATGACCTGTATGCAAACGCTTTGACCTACACGCACGGTCACTCGGTCGGTGGTACCAACCCGAGTTTGTTGCGGGCAATGGGTGCTGGTGCGCCGACACTGGCATTCGACTGCGAATTCAATCGCGAGGTCACCGCGAACCTGGCCCACTACTGGAGGGATGCTGACCAGTACGCCGAGTTGTTGACCAATCTAGAAAGTCAGGATCTGAGCGCAATGGGTTCGGCACTGCGTGAACGGGTTGCCACCGTCTACCAGTGGGATCTTGTCACCGACAAGTACGAGGAACTCGCCCAGCGAATGGTGAAAAAATGAGCACTACCAACGCACAAGGCCTCGTAAGCGCCGGGGTGATTGTCACCCACAACTCCGAAAGGTTCCTTCCTGCACTTTTGGCAAGTATCGCGGATCAAACCCGAGCCCTTGATCAGTTGATCGTGATTGACGACAGGTCAACGGACGCAACAACCTCGATCCTGAGTGAACACGGAATCATGCCCACGCGTGCTAGTTCGGCGGCAACAGACCTTTCAACTCGGATCGCCGAGAATTTCGCCCAGGGTGTGCGTAAGACGCCGGCTGGGGCGGTCGTGATCCTGGGAGACCACGACGACGTTTGGCGACCGGGCCGAGTTGCTCACCAGATGCATGCATTTGAGCAAGCACCGCTGCTCGCCATGTTGGCAAGTGATGGTGAGGTAAATGAACAGGAAACCCTGCGAACAACTTTCCCGATCCCCGCGGACTGGTCTGACATGTCTAAAGCCAAGCAGTTCACCTATGCGCTGCGTCACTCGATTGCAACCGGAGGGGCAAGTGCGATCCGTCCGGTGAACTTGACCGACATTGAGGTACCGCGCGGGTGGTTACATGACCGGTGGTGGTCACTTGCGGCAACCGCCCAAGGCCGCATGGCACTGGACACTGAAATCGTGATCGACTACCGGATCACCCCCGAGCAGCAGGTCGGTTTGGACTCCGCGAATCAAAACGCCGGCCGGCTGGCATGGTTGTCAGGACACGCACGTAATGCTGGTGTGAGCGCCGCGAGGGGTTCGGAAATTATGAAACTTGTGATCCGCGCACGCCGCTAGAAAACTTTGAGCTCAGGAATTTCCACCAATGCCGGCCAAATGTTTCACCGCGGGTAACCCCGCCGACTGACATTGCGATCCGAATCGGCCAACGCGCCGCCTGATACACCAACGGGGTGGAGCTAATGATCTGCGCAACCTCCCCGTCGGTGGGTAGTTCCCAACCACTGGCCTGTTCGCTCTTCACGATCACGGCGTACAGGTCAAACACTCGCGGGTTCTCCCAGACCAAATAGTCAATGCCGGAAATCGCGTCAACGACCGCGCGGAAATCACCGGCAGACACATTTTCGTAGTGATCCCAGCCAAGGCTTTGGGTTCCTGGACTTTCATCGGGATTCGTTCGCGTTGTTCCGTGCTCGGGCCGCCCGGTCCCCGCGCAGGTGATTATCACGATCCCGCCGGGCTTGAGCACCTCGACCATGTTGCGAACACTCAGGCGCCAATCGGTGTCGTGTTCGAGTGCTTCACCTGAGACAACAACGTCAAAGCCAGAAAGTTGACCCACCAGGTCGTGCGAGGAAAGCACCATGTCCACCCCAGGACCAGCGCTGAGGTCAATGCCCACGTATTCACCAGCCTGGGAGAAGAAACTTCGAAACGTCCCGTAGACGTCGTAGCTACCCACTTCGAGAATTTTCGCGCCACGAACCTTCTCGGCATTAGTCCGGGCAACAAGTTCAATGAATGCGGTTTGCTCCGGGTGGCTCATAGTTAAAGATCCTAATAGAGCCCACCCTCCCCGATAGGCTGACGCCGTGCATTTAGACGCCGCTTGTTTACTGGACGTTACCGACTTCGTCGAGTTTCTCACGCGTGAAGAGTCCGTCTCAGGTGTTCAGCGGGTCGTCGCCGAACTCACTCCGCGACTTTCCCAATCTCACCCGGTTGTCCTTGACCGTGGCCGCGGGGTGTTTGTGGCGCTGAACCCGCCCGAGGTGGCACTGCTGAGCCAACAGGGATTCGACCGCGCCAGCACAGCAACCCAGGCGCAACAGATCCTGGAGCGCGCCCGGATCGCCACCCCGCAGGTAATCAATACCGAAACCGTGCTGGTATTCCTTGGGGCGCTTTGGATTTCCGATGCCCTGATGTTGGCCGCACGCAACGCGCACGCACATGGGGCTCGGCTGGTGGTCTACCTCTATGACCTCACCCCGGTACTTGATGCGAATCACACGGCCGCGGTGAACCGGCTCTTCGAGCGTTATCTCAGCATTGCCGGACAACTCGCAACGCGCGTTCCCGCAATTTCGCAATCAAGTCGCAACGACTTTACGCAATACTGCGAGCAATTCAACTGGGAAGTGCCACCAGGACAAGTGACCAAACTGCCTCCGGGGGTGACCCCTCAAGGTGAACCGAGCGCGGAGTCACCGTGGCCCCGGCCCTACGCATTATTTGTTGGCACAATTGAAGGACGCAAGAATCACCTGCTTGCATTAAACGCTTGGCGTGAACTAGCGCAAGACCCCAACTACTCCGAATCACTGCCCGACTTGGTCTGTATTGGGCGCCTTGGTTGGAATGCAAATGAGTTCCTGACCGAGTACGTGACGAGTAGCGGGCTGCACGGAAAAGTCAGTGTGTTGGACAGTGGTCTGAGCGATGCTGAACTGGGGCGTTTCTATGAACATGCGGAGTTCACCGTGTATCCCAGTAAGTATGAAGGCTGGGGGCTTCCCGTTTCCGAGTCAATTGCTTTTGGCACATTGGCTGTTGTTGCGAACAACTCGTCTCTACCAGAAGCCGGCGACGACCTCGCTGTCTACTTTGAGTCAGAGAAGCTTGAATCTTTCATAACTGCCCTGAAGGAGCACGCACTCAACCTCAATGCCCGCACGCGCTGGGAGACCACAATCACAAGCAGAGCACATGAAAATGTCACCTGGGAGCAGGTGGCAGCAATAATCGAATCTGAGATCACCCAAGCAAATGCGGCCGAACCAAGGAGTGTTATGCCACCAGAAGTCGAACTTGGACACGAATACGCACTGGGCAATCAATTAATCCCCCCAAAATCAGCGCTCACGGAACACAGAGAGCACGCCGACCAGTTTCTCGACCACTTCACCCGCGAGGGATTGTCCCCGCTACTCCACCAACAACCCCACGCCCAAGACATGCACGTTGTCGACTCAGCACTGGTGGGTGAGTTTGGCTCCCCGCAAACCTGGGGTTATGAACTGCGACCGGGCAAGGTGGTGACACTGCGAATCACCAGGCCAACTAACACCGCGATTACCGCGCATTTTGCAACTCGATCCATGCCGGGTGTTGCCAGTGTTAGTGCGGCCGGCCCGGGCGGACCCGTGCACGAGGAGCTGTATTTAGGGTCGGTCCTTTCACTCCCACTGGGTGCGGGCAAAGCCGGCGAACAAGCGGCCGTCACATTTCACGTCACCGATGCAACAGACTCTGTTGAAGGTTTTGTTGGGTTGAGGTCCTTATTAATTCTTGAATCAAATGACACCACAGCCGAAGTAATAATTCACAAAGCGGCCGCCCAAGCGCTGCGGGCCGAGCTTGATTTCATGACCAACACCCGAAGCTGGAAGGTCACCGAGCCATTGCGTAAATGGAAAGGCCGCGGCTCTAGTTGAGCGATTCGCACACGTGAATCCAACCTTTCCTTATTCACGGCGTTATTCACGGCGTTATTCAGGGCGTTAAAAAGGGCGCGATCCGCAGTGACTGCGAGCCGCGCCCTTTACAGGTTGCATTAACAACGATTAACCAGCTTGGGATTTAGCGCTTCTTCTTCGGCGCCTTCGTCACTCCCACCACGTAGGTATTCGTGTCCGTCGTGTACGACGAGGTTCCCGGTGAAGTCGCGGTGATTACGCACTGTCCAGCGGAAAGCGCGATGATGGTGTTACCGGCAAGAACGCAAGGACCTGCTTCGCTGACAATCACGGGCGCACCGCTCGTGGTCTGGAAGGAGAGGGTCTTGCTTTGACCAGCAACGATTGTGATTGCCGTGCCACCGGTAACCGCTCCCATTCCGCTGACGGTCATGGTGACCGTGTCCTGGGGAAGTGGTGGCAGCACGTTCACCGACTGTTCGGAGGTTCCACTTGAATTTCGAACCGTAGAGGAGTAGTTCACACGCAGGTACTGCACACCGACCTGGTTCGGAGTCCACAACCAGTTCGCGACACCGTTGACAGTGGGGATTGACGGTGAAATTCCACCCAGGTTACTAATAAACGCTGCCGAACCCTCGGGCATGTTGTAACCCAAAACAGCACTGAGTAAAACCGGTTGCCCGACGTGGATACTCTGGCTGATTCGCATTGCAACAGGAACAACATCGGTTGACAGCGTGACAATTGCCTGAGGTGAAGCCGAACCCGTCGTGTCACCGTTAGAAGGCGTGTAGGTGGCGGTCAAACCAAGGTTGCCAGAACCGCTGGGGACCCATGCAAGCGAAACACTCGAAGTTGTTGTTCCCGCATTAGGAACCAATGCCCCCGTTGCGATCACGTTCTGGTTTTGATTGGTGACCACAACGGTTCCCTGGGGGGATACCGTGCCACTCGCCGCGGATACCACCGCCAGCAGTGAACTGTTTTGACCGATTTGAGCGAAGTTAGGTGCCAGCAGCGTGGTGCTCGTGCCCAAGGCCGCAACGTTGATATTCGTGCTGCCGATACTCACGGCGGATCCCAGCCCAGAAATCGTCCAGACTCCGGCCGAGGAAGGGTTCCAGGTCAACGACCCGTACCCATTTGCCGCGATCGTGGTGGACAGAGTTCCTGAAATCGAGCCGTTCTGGAAACCGATCAGCACGCTTTGCCCTTTAAACGCCGGCGCTGAGATCACTACGTCTTGAGCGATCCCGGCAACCCCGTTGGGAGTTGCAATATAGGTGTTCTGCTTAGCCGCAGTGGCCGAACTAGCGGTAACCGCAGCCCCACCTAGGCCAAGACCCAGTGCCAAAGCACCGGTGAGGACAATTCGAGCGGCCCGATTAGGCCGAATACCAAATGAAAACATGTTCTACCTCCAACTCGTGGTTCTTAGAGTTTACCTCCTTTGGGTCGCTACCATGGTCACGGCGCCACAATTAACCCCAAATCAGATAACCCCAAACCACCAGTTGGTCCCCCCACCGCCAGCGAAAGGATCCCGCCCCGCGTGCTTGCCACCATTTACCAGCAGCGCGCCCTCGTGCGGGCATTTGCCTCACGGGATATCTCAACCCGCTACCGCACGAGCTCCCTGGGCTGGGCCTGGTCACTGGTCCAACCGCTGGTGGCCCTGTTGGTCTACGCGGCAGTATTCAGCCTGGTGTTCAAAATCCAAGCCCCACCCTTGGGAGCCGACCCCGAACGCACCAGCTTCGCCGCGTTCCTGTTCACCGGCATGGTCACGTGGAACCTGTTTTCCGGGCTCCTGCTGCAGTCCATGGGCAGCCTGAAATCCAACGGTGAACTCCTGCGCAAGGTTCACTTCCCGGCGTGGACCCCGGTTCTTGGGACATCGATAGTTCAACTTATTCAGGTCGCGCTGGAAGTCCTCGTATTAATAGGTATGTTCGCCTTCCAACGCAATATCGGAATCAGTTGGCTGGTGGCAATCCCAATCTTGATCGCAACCGCGCTGTTCGCCCAAGGAGTCGGATTCATTCTTTCGATTGCCAACGCGCGATTCGGCGACGTCCAATACATGGTCACCGTGTCCCTGGGAGCCCTGTACTTCCTGACACCGGTGCTCTACCCCATGTCACTGGTTGAAGACACCGCAAGTTGGCTCGCCTGGATTGTCAAACTCAACCCCATGACCTGGTTCGTCACCGCGATGCATGACGTGATGTATTCCCTGCAATACCCCGAGTGGTGGGTCGTCCCCGCGCTACTCGTATTCGGCGCGGCAACATTTGCTGCCGGATTCAAAATCTTTGAACGCTGGAGTGAAGACATTGGGGAGATCCTGTGACGCAGCTAGCAATTCACGCCGACGACATTAGTAAACGCTTCGTGCGCTTCACCGATCAACGCAACACAATCAAGGAACGACTTGTTCGAGGACGCGCGAAAAAAAGCGAGGATTTCTGGGCGCTCAAGAACGTTTCCATTGAAATTCCTCAAGGCAGTGTCTACGGGTTGATCGGTCACAACGGCTCGGGCAAATCCACCATGCTGAAAATCATGTCGGGCATTTACCGACCAACCAGCGGCACAATCACCACCCACGGTCGTCTGGCCGCACTCATTGAACTCGGCGCTGGTTTCCACCCTGACATGACCGGGCGGGAAAACATCAAACTCAACGGTTCAATTTTGGGTTTGACTAAAAAAGAAATTACCGATGCCACCGACGAAATAATCGACTTCAGCGGCCTGAAAGATTTTATAGACGACCCGGTAAAGCACTACTCCTCGGGAATGTATGTCCGCTTGGGTTTCGCTGTCGCGGTCCACATGAACCCCGAAATATTGTTGGTGGACGAGGTGCTCGCGGTAGGTGACGAGGAGTTCCAGCGCAAGTGTTTTGATCACCTGTCCAAGCTGCGCAAGGCCGGCAAGACAATTGTTGTGGTCAGCCATGGGCTGGGCCAACTCGAAGGTTTATGTGACGAAGTCACCTGGCTCGACCACGGTGAAGTACAAAAAACCGGCCCCACCACCGAGATTATTAACGCCTACCTCGAGCGGGTCAACACCGAGGAAAGTGCGCGCAGCCGTCAGGTTGCCGCCACCCGAACAGCGTCCGAGGATCAAGACAAGAACGAGCTAGTGCTCACCCAAGCCCAGATTCTCAGCCCCGAGGGTGAACCGCTCAACCACACCGAGACCGGTAAAACATTTGCTATTACGGTGAATTTCACCACCAATCAGGAACTCCTTGGACCGAACCTGCGTATTGCTTTCCAACACGAAACCGGGCCACTTGTCACCATGGTGAGTAATCACCGCGTGCACGCCGACTTCGGAGTGCTGCAGCCCAAGGAGTATCAGGTCACCACCAACATAATCGACAATCCGCTTCTCCCCGGCCGGTACCGCGTTCACATTGACGTATTCGACTACACCGGAACCCGCACGCTCGACACCTGGAATGAAGTCTTGGAGTTCCCCGTGCGCAGCGCCAGCGGCGAGATCGGTCAAGGGTTCGTCACTATCCCGGCAACCTTCACAATCACATGATTAAGAAACTCCGCAGGCCGCTGGGCAAACTCAAACGCGCAATCAAACGCAAGCTCTACGAGCGCAATATTGGCAAGCAATACAAAGCCTGGCTCGAGCAAGCCAGCCACACCACTCCAGGCAGTCTGGATTACGCAATCACGATTTCTATTCTCGTCCCGGTCTACAACCCCCCGCTGCCCTTCCTGCAGGAGTGCCTGCAATCAGTACTCAATCAAGAGTCACGCAACTGGGAACTGATAATCACCAATGACGGCTCCACCAACCAAGAAGTCAACACCTACCTCGACCAGTTCAAAAAACAAAACGAAAACGATCCACGCATCAAGGTCCTGACCAAACCCAATGGTGGAATCTCCAGTGCAATCAACCACTCACTGCAGCACGCCACCGGGCACTACGTAGGCATGCTCGATCACGACGACACCCTGGACCCACGTTGTATCAGCACGTTCACCCAAGTGATCCTTGAGAGCAAAAACCCTGATGCCGTCTACTCGGACGAGGACAAAATCAACAGCAAAGGCGTCCACTCAGAGCTCTACTGCAAACCGGATTTTTCCCCTGAGCTTCTCCTGACCCAGATGTACCTCTGCCACTTCACCACCTTCAAGCGCGATCAGGTCAACGCCATAGGCGGACTCCGAAGCGAAATGGACGGCGCCCAGGACTTTGACCTCGCCCTGCGCCTACTCCCCACCCTCACCGAGCCAACCGCCAAAGTGATCCACATTCCGCTACCCCTCTACCACTGGCGAACCTGGAGTGAAAGCACCGCGCACAGCATTGACGCCAAACCTTGGGCCCAACAAGCCGCCCAGCGCGCCCAACAGGATTACCTCAACACCACATTCGGTGGCGGTGAAGCCAAACCGAGCAGTGTCAAAGGTCTCAATGAAATTCACCCGAGAACACAACCGACAAAAGTTTCAGTGATCATCCCAACCATCGGCACAATGAACTCGAACCACACCAACACATTCGTCGCAGACTCCATTAAGACGCTCAAAGAAAAAGAAACCCAAACAAACTTTGAAGTAATCGCGGTAACAACCGGGGAACTACCACCAATCCCAAATGTAGACAAACAAGTGGTCTACACCCCCAACCCAATCTTCAACTTCAGTGCAGCAATCAACCTCGGTGCCCAACATGCAAGCGAAGAAAGCGAATACCTGCTTCTACTCAATGACGACACCAGCGCAGAGTCAGTTAACCCGATCACCCGCATGCTGGAACTCAATCAAATCGAAGGAGTTGGCGCAGTCGGCGCCAAACTCACCTACCCCAACGGCAACCTGCAGCACGCAGGAATCATTCTTCTTCCCGGTGGCCCCACCCACCCGTATATCGCCAAATCCGGCAAGGACTACGGCTACTTCGGCGCAACCCTCACCCCACGCAACTACAGCGCCGTAACGGCCGCCGCAATGCTGGTCAACAAGCAACTATTCAATGAACTCAACGGTTTCGACACAGCATTCGCCAAAGACTTCAACGACGTGGACTTCTGCCTAAGAATCAGAGAACACGGCCAGCGAATCGCTTGGACCCCCTACGCCCACTTCACCCACCACGAAGGCGCAAGCTTGACCCGCAAGAAATCAGACCCGCAGGAACAGCAATTATTTAACGACCGCTGGCACACTAAGTACCAACTTGACCCCCACTATTCCCCAGCACTGAACCAGCAACTCCAGAGAATTTACGAGGCGCTCTAATGTCTGACACGACTTTCACCACGCGCGGTGGAAAGGCAATCACCGTGATTGGTGACCCACAATTATTAACCCTGCTCACCTTGGACCGCATGCAAACCATCGGGGAACGCTTTGACACCGACCCACGAATCGCCAGCGTCAGCATTATGGCAACAACGAACACTCAAGCAAACGGCACGTTTCTGCGAGCTACGGCCCCCGCAGGCTGTCTTATCGCGGTGGCAAACAGTGAACTCTTTGACGCTAACGCAGAAGACTGGGCAACCCAAGCGAGCAACAAAGGCCTCTGGCACGACTGGTACCTCTCGACCAGCCGCGATATTGCCGCAGCCGAGGTAATCCGCGAACCCAGCGCCCTGGACCAGCAAGAATCCTCGGACCCCAGCAGCTCCCACCACCACGCCTCAACCAACACACCCATCAACCCAAACGCCTTGACTCTCACTGTCGACGTCACCTGGCTCGGCGAACACGAAACCGGCGCCCAAGTCCTCACCACTGCAGCGATTGCTGCCCTTGCCAACCAAGACCGAATCACCGCAATCGCTCTCACCGGAAAAGACGCACTTCCCGCATACGCTCAACACCTCACCGACCACCCCAAAGTTACCCTCGCAAGAGAGAACACTAAGAGCGACATTCTCTGGTACCCCAACCAGATCGACCAGAGGGTCAACATTGAGCAAGCCCGCGATCTGGGCAAGCGTGTTGTCACCACTTACCTTGACTTAATTGCTTACGACATTCCCCGCTATCACGCATCGCCCGAGGCCCATGCGGCTTACCGGGCAATGCAACGCAAGATTGCACTCAGTGTCGATGGCATCACAACAATCAGCAAGGACGTGGCCAAGCGCCTCTACCAAGAAACCCCACGCCTTGACCACAAGCGAATCCAAGCGATCCCTCTTGGCCTTGACCACATCACCGCTCAAACGGCAGCAATAAAACCTGCGGACCTCAACCCCACCCGCGAGTTCATTTTGGTTCTCGGCAACGACTTCAACCACAAGAACCGAGAGTTTGCAATCGAAGTCTGGGAAGAACTGCTCAACCAAGGTCACACAATCGACCTGGTCCTTGCCGGCCTGCACGTGAAGAGCAGCAGTTCCAAAGAAGAAGAAAAAGCACTGATCAAAAAGCACGTGAACCTGCGCGGCCACATCCACACCCTCGGTCACGTGAGCAGTGAAGAACGCGCCTGGCTCCTATCCAACGCAAAAGCTGCCCTTTACCCCAGCAGCGCCGAAGGGTTCGGTTTCGTCCCCTATGAAGCAGCAGCCCTGGGAACCCCAACCACATTCGCAGCGTTCGGCCCCCTCAAAGAAATCTCGAAGCTCACAGACCTACCCACTGACTGGGACAAAAACCAATTCGCCCAAGACCTTGGCGAACTAATCAGCAACCAAGAATCCGCCCAGCAGCGAGTAAACCAACTCACCACAATCATTAACGAACTCACCTGGCAACACTTCGCCGACCAACTGACCGACTTCTTCGCAAAAATCGCCGAACTGCCAACAGTTCCCGCCGCAGCCCTAGGTTCAACCTCGACAGCAGAGTCCGCAGCCCTCGCCCAAATCCTAAGTAGCAAATCATGGAAACTCACAGCGCCACTTCGGAAATTTACAAGGGAGTAGTTCAAGACTCTTACAACTACTTCCCAGGAATGGACCTGCCTGATTTCTTTATTGGCGGTAGAATTGAAGTGATTTTTTTTGGGGAACTAATTTCTTAGACTCTCGACTTTCGGCATTTGCGAACTAAAAATGTCGAAACGATTGAATCGTCGTCAATCCCCAGATGCAGAGTGATTCTTTCCTTCTTGCTCCAAATTTTTTCGTAGTCAACTATGAGAGTGGAATGTGAGCTGTCAGCCCAATTCCGTTTTTGACGCTTGATGGCACACATTATTGAGAAATTTCGAAGAAGGTTGAGCGAAACAAAGAATGATCCTGAACCTAACTTGACCACACAGGCTTCCAAATATTCCCATGGTTTCAAGCTCTCAATAATTGGGTCCGAGTGACCTGTAAAAGAAAGAACGGGGCTCAACGCACCTCGGAACCTCGCCTTCACTCTAGACCTTTCCAAGGCGCATCCGATCAACGTCATGTGTGCTCGAAATAGAATTTCATCGGTAACAGTCCACCTTGGGCCTAAAAGCGCCTATGGTGCAAATTCTCGGGTCACTATTTGAGGCCCAGTCATAATTCGAAATCCTTGACTGTCTTTAGTCTAGATTCTTACGAGGGATGAAAAGCCCAAATGGTCTCGACAAAAAATGTACTTGGGTAACATGTCACAGTTCGATCACCGTATGGAGGACCTGCATGGCTCGACTACTTAACCGCCTGCTGACTGTTCTCCTTGTCATTGTTGGTTTTGGTAGCGTATGGTTTGCCTTCCGTGGAGTCTGGGCTGCTGGAGTTCACTGGGATGCAGGGATCGATTCAACTGCTGCTATCCAATCCCGTCAAGTAACGCCAGATATGACTTTGCAAGACGCGTATGACTCGGTCATCTACACCTCGGAGTGGTACGGAATTCTCGTGCAGACACTCGCTGACTGGTTGAACCAGCAATTCACTGGCGCAGTTGATTTCATGTCACCTGACGCCCGTGAAACGTATCTTTGGCAAGGATCCATCAACGTTGTTATTGCTGTGTTGGGTGCCGGTGGTTTGGGCATTGCGGTCTGTCGCACCCTTAACTCTGCAGTGGCTGGCGCCTTCGCATGGGCTCTGTTGTGGACAATCCCTCTCTATTCAGGAATGGCTCATATAAATTTCAAAGATATTCCAGTCGCTGCCGGACTCACGTTGCTCTCAAGCGGTCTCATGTTGACTCTCAAACAAAATCGCAGCAAGACCGACCTTGTATTCGCCTACACTTTCGGGATCCTTGGGCCGGTATTAGCCCTTGGCTCGCGGGGAACAGCCTGGCCACTCCTTGTCGCAATTGGGGTAGCTGGATCCTTAGTCGCACTGATGATTTTTGGCAGACAGCACCAGCTGCGTCCGATCATTGTGACTACCTTCGTGTGGGTAACAGGTTTATTAGCTGGACTATCTTCCGTGTGGTTTCTCAACCCGTTGACACGCATTGACTTCATGCAGTGGCTCTGGGACGCGGCCATCATGGCCCGTTCAACAGCCGCTTATGACGGAATAGTGCGCACCGCTGGAGAGAACCTTCGATCCACAGATCTACCAGCCTGGTATGTGCCCGCTTGGCTAGCGGCTCAATTACCACTTCTCACCATTCTTTTGATCCTCGCGGGGCTCGTGATTCTGATCTGGTCGTGGGTTCGCCCCGTACCCGGATTAGAACGTGCCAGTTCACTTTCATTTCTGCCACTTGTCTTCCAAGGGGTCCTTATTCCCATTGGAATTGTGCTTATGGGAAGTACTCTTTATGGCGGCATCCGACATGTGCTTTTCATGGCCCCAGCGCTCGTGGGTATTGCGGCATTGACGGTACCTGTCCTCCAAACAAAACTACTCAACACGCGGCAGGGTACAAAAAAAGTTTGGGCTGCAACACTGACTGTGGTTACCCTCGTTCCACCGACTCTGGGACTCATAACTATTACCCAATGGTTTCCCTATAGCTATTCTTACGTCAATACGATTGCCAGAAGCCTGTACCCAGATCGTGGCTGGGACTTGGACGCATGGGGACTCTCGGCCATGGAAGGTGTACTACTACTTCAATCGAAGGGACTGACAACCATCGCAGTTGCCCCTTCAGATTTTCCCGCAAAAATCGTTGGAGGAATGACTATCGAAGCAGTGACTCAAGCGAGCCCTCGAGAGTTCGGTTACTACCAGTTCATTACCGGTGATCAAATTCCAATACCGCCCGGGTGTCAAAACGACTTCACAATTGAGCGTGAAGGTCAATTACTCGGTGTAGGTGCCATTTGTCGGCGTTAGCAGTTATTTAAAAGAAATCTGCGAGCAATTTGATTAAGAGCTTGGGCTGGCACTAGAGGACGATGGCTATCCCTAGTCGTTGGCTCAGGCCATCAGATAGCTGAACTCCTTTGTATACAACCACGGTGCCGATTCCGTACCGCCACTATTGTAAGGGTGACTACCCGTCACGCTCGAAGCTTGTAGCGTGGGCAGACGCAAATCAACTTAATTGGACCGTGGAGCACGACATTTTTGTAGCGTATAAATGAGGAACAGAAGATCGTGACGTGTGCCTAGTGCAAAACCGCCGCACGGGGTATTCATCGTTATCGTCGGCATTAGTGGCGATAGCAAGGCAACTGGCGGAGTATGCAGGAACCTGTGCTTCGCGGGGCCCTGCAGGTCGATATTGATTTTGGCCGCAAGACGGAATTCAAGTCTCACCGAATACGTGCCGTAGCTCGCTCAGGGGTATGAAGTCGAACTTGAAAGGAGCGTAGAGACGGCTTTGTGGGGATATGCCTTCCAAGGGACTGCCGATTGCAGTACATCTACAGGTCGAGGATGTAGCGCACACCTCACACGTGCACGGTCATCGATGCCAGGTAATGAACAACGCACCCGTCCCAGAATGCACAAACGATCGCAAGGGTGTTCGCCAATCAACTGACGAACATTTTCGTCAACGTCGCGGAGTTCTCCATCATTACAACAGCAACCCTTTAACTAGCTTCGACCGCGGAAGATGCAGTCTTAGCACACATGCAAATTATCAAGTTCTGGAATATTACAGCTCTCCTCCGCAGGTTCACAGGCAAGTATTTGGGGGAAGAACCTCGAGGAGCAGATACTGCCCTTCATCACGAGATAGGGACTTAATAGTCACCGACCGCTAGAAGGAAATCACTTGCTGAGCTTTTCAACGAGTCGAGGAAATGTTTGCTTATCAATTTTGTCAATCCCCTCAATCGTCAGGACTGAGTGAAGAACACTGATGATTGACGACTAAGAAGGAAACCCATGTAGAGGTCTGACGTGACTCCTTCTAGGTAAACCGTGTGACCTGCCCCCGCCAACATCAACCAATCCGGGAGATCTGGGCATCCAAGAGCCAGTAGCCACAGGCGCATCAGATTCTGAGGCGCTCGTTGCTGAACCAGTAAGATAAGGTTCATAAGGAAGTTCGCCTGCGGAAAGGTCACTGGTGTATCTGCGACAAAGCGTGAAGGCGGCGCTAGCTCTAATTAGTCGCAGAGACCGAAGAATTCTCATACTGCTCATTGGGATTCAGGCGGCCCTATCTTTGTTAGACCTCGTGGCTATCGCAATGCTCGGAATCGTGGTCGCGTTGTCTGCCTCATCCTTGACAGGCGAGACGCCCACCTTTGTCGCAACGGTCCTCGACAGGGTTGAACTGGCAAATACGGAGCCGCTCACATTGTCGCTCGTCCTTGCTCTAACCGCGGGAGCTCTTCTCGTCCTTAAAAGCATAATTAGTTATCTATTGACACGACGCACTTTGCGCTTTCTGGCAAACCGCCAAGCCATGGTTTCGGGAGAATTAGCGGCGCACCTTCTAGCGCGGCCGTTGCTATTTATTCAGCGCAGGTCAAGCCAAGAGACCGCCTACGCCCTGACCTCCGGTGTCAACGCGACAATTTTGGGTGTCCTTGGAAATGCCGTAATGATCGCCTCCGAGTTAACACTCGTGGTCGTGCTTATTGCGGGCCTAGCTGCAGTAGACCTTATTGTGACGGTGTTCACTATTGTGTTTTTCGTGCTCATTGGCTTATTGCTGCATAAAATTCTTGCCAACTGGGCCGGAAGTTTGGGCGCTAAAGGTGCTCAAGTTGAAGTCGCTAGTTACGCTTCTGTGCAAGAAGTCATTCGCACATACCGCGAAGTTTCTGTCGTTGGCCGTCGGAGCATGTACGTTGATCGGTTTCGGGGGCTCCGCTGGCAAGCAGCCTCGGTTCAGGCTGACCTTCAGATTATGAGTCAGGTATCAAAATATGTATTTGAGATTGCCTTGGTATTCGGCGGCGGTCTTCTCGCGATCTCGCAATTGCTCACTCGGGATGCGGCTGCAGCACTGGCAGTTATCGCGGTGTTTCTTGCCGCTGCTTCACGGATGATGCCCTCGCTATTGCGCATGCAGGCGTCTTCCCTCAACATCCGATCCTCTGCGGGAACAGCAGAATTCACGCTCGCTCTCGCCAAAGAACTTGAAGAGGAAAAGAGTGAAGGACCCAAGACGATCATTCTTGATTTTGAAACTCGGCGACGAGTTGAGATGGGTTTACGGGAGGGTCACTTTGAATTCGTTGCCAACGTTCGGTTGGAACAAGTTGAACTTTCTTACCCGAATGCGTCTGTGCCAGCGATTTCCGGAATCACGCTCAATGTGAACCCTGGTACATCGCTCGCTCTCGTGGGTTCCACTGGCGCTGGAAAGTCAACACTCGCTGACCTTATTCTTGGTGTTCTTGTCCCGGAAGCTGGCGCGGTCACGATTAGTGGCCAAGAGCCATCCGTTGCGATCTGCCAGTCACCAGGTGCGATTGCCTATGTACCCCAGGATATTTCTTTGGTCAACGGAACTATCCGTGACAATGTCGCACTCGGCTTGCCGCAAGATCTTGTTCTGGACGATCGAATCTGGGAAGCACTCGAACGCGCCCAACTTGCAGATTTCTTGAGCGAGCAACGCGACGGTTTAGACACAGTCGTCGGTGAGCACGGCATGCGACTTAGCGGTGGTCAGCGACAACGACTCGGCCTTTCTCGGGCCTTCTACACTCGACCCAAACTCATTGTGCTTGACGAGGCGACCAGCGCACTAGACGCAGAGACTGAGCAAGCGGTCTCCCAAACACTTGTTGACCTCGAAGGAGATGTGACGCTCATCGTCATTGCCCACCGGTTAGCCACCATCAGGCACTGCGACCAGGTTGCTTATCTTGATCGCGGCTGTATCACAGCAATCGGTACCTTTGCAGAAGTGAGAGAACAAGCGCCAGACTTTGACCATCAAGCTCAATTGCACGGTTTGTAGATTACGACTCAGTATTTTGGTCGCTCTCGCATTCTTGGCCTAGCCACTTCGACATATCCGAGGAAATTGACATGTCGCCTTGTAAGTCGAAATCAGTTTTGTAGTAAGACTGGGAAAATATTCACATGAACACGCGATCTAACTTTTGGCGTCGACACCTTTTTCAACGGTTTACTTTGAGACAACGAAGAATTTGTGGGGTAGACCATGCTGCATGTCGGAATCGCGCAGCTAAAACTGATTCCCCGCGCTTGCGCGCTAATGCGAGACGAGCTGTGAGAATGGCATGACGGCTCTTAGTCTGTAAGGACTTAGTTTTAGTCACCTGTCCGTCGTGTACCCGATATCGAATGAGTGGTTCTTCGATACGCGCTAACTCCCATCTAGTTGCTAGCCTTAACCACATTTCGTAGTCTTCTGCATGCGTGGCTCTTTCGTTGTACCCATCGACTTCCAGTACAGCTTGTCGGCGCATCATGACGCTCGGGTGCGCGATAATATTTTTCCACCTCAAGCCCTTGATAATGGGAAGCTTGTCAATTCTGTCGACGCGGATTGTGTCACCGTCGCTATCGATCCAAGTAACGTTTGAACAAACCAACCCGACACTAGGGTTGGCATCCAGAAATTGTGACTGCGCCTCTATCCGTTCCGGTTCAGGAATGTCATCGGCGTCTATTCGTGCGATGTATTGGGAATCGCACTTCTCCAATCCTGCGTTCAGTGCGTCAACGAATGATCTTTCGGCAGGAACAGAAACAATCGTGGCATTGGGGGCGAATTTGTAGATCAAGTCGGCGATGTTGCCTTCGTCTCCATGAATCACGCACACCAAATGCCAAAGACTTGTCGTCTGAGCGCTGAGGCCCTTCAAAGTCTCCTTGAGCCAAGGCGCGGGAAGGCGCACGGGGAGAAGTACATCGACGGCGGTCAGCGACTCTCGTTCCACATTATCTACTTTCTTTTCTAACTGAAGGCCAAGGCTGCAGTTATCACGGTCGCTTGGTCGGACTCCGGCAAGTTATTAAACATTGGCAGCCGAACAAGGGTGCGGGCTGTTTCGTCGGCGATTGAACATGCCGGTTGCTCGCCGAGGCGTTGCGCAATGAGGGATCTGTGTAAGGCTTGGTAGTGGAAAACGCTGGTAACTCCCCGTGACCTCATGTGTTCAATGAACGCGTCGCGCCTTTGATTGCTATTGAAGCGAAGGTAGTACATGTGCCCTGTGTGTTTGGCCGTGTCAGGGATTTGGGGCCGGATAACGCCCAGTGATTCGGCCCAGTCAGCTAGCTCTTGTTCATAGCGGTCCCAGAGGGCGATTCGATTATTCTGGATCTCTGAGAATCGCTCCAATTGCCCGACCAGGACGGCAGCGAGGAGATCTGACATCACCCAACTAGAACCAACGTCGGTCCAAGTGTACTTATCAACCTGCCCACGCAGGAAGCGCGAGCGATCCGTCCCCTTCTCACGCAGAATCTCGGCGCGTCCTATGAGTCGCGGATCGTTGAGCACGAGTGCCCCTCCTTCCCCGCAAGTAATGTTCTTGGTTTCATGGAAGCTCAGGGTCGACATGGCCCCGAAGGTTCCGAGAGTGCCACCTTCGAACTGGCCACCGAGCCCGTGTGCGTTGTCCTCGATAAGGGTGATGTTATGCCGCTGAGCGAGTTCCACGAAACGGCGAGGATCGGCGCCGACCCCGGCGTAGTGAACGATGCAGATCGCTTTTGTGCGAGGAGTAATTAGTCGTTCCACATGGTCAGGATCAATGTTGAGGGTGTCGGGGCGGCTGTCGGCAAACACTGGGCGTGCGCCATTCCACATGAAAGCGCTGGCCGTCGATACGAACGTATAGGAGGGAACGATAACTTCGTCTCCGACCTGGAGGTCCATAAGCCTGGCCGCCATTTCTAGTGCGTGTGTGCAATTTGTTGTGAGGAGTGCGGTTGCCCCTCCATGCAGGTCGGACAGCATTCTTTCGGCTTTTTTTGTGAAATCGCCGTTTCCTGAGATCGATCCGTTTTCGATGGCCTTCTCAAGGTAGGAGAGCTCATTACCTTGGAAGGATGGACGATTAAAGGGAATCATTGGGTCCGATCGTTGGAATGGATTAGTACCGAGATTCTACAGCCACAGGGGAATCGGAGGTTTGGGCTCGCTCAGGACTCTCTGAAATCGGCGGAAACCGCCAACCAATTGGTCGGCCGTAGGTCACGGTCGTCGAGCAAGGGGTTGGCCATCCATGGTGCAGGGCTGACTACGGTCGTTAACGCAGGATCTGCAAGCCATGCACCCCACCAACTGAACGAGCTGTTCGCTGTGACTACAGCTGAGCACCGTGACATTAGCGCGATGCTCTCCATCGGATGCGCGTCTTGTGGCGCACGGACTACATATGCATCACGACCCCTGTCGCCAAGGACTTCTAAGGCTAGATCGGGTTCATCTGAGAAGACTGCTAGCCGGCCAGAGACTCCACTTGTACTGAGGACCTCCAGAGCAGTTTTGTAGTAGTCAGGGCCAAGTAGGCCGTGGTAGGCAGGGTTGTTGGACCTCAAGTAGTCACCGCGACGCACATGCACAGCAATGCAAGGACCTGAATTCTCAAACTCGTGCGTCACAGAATCGAACCAAGGTGAGCGCGGTGCCTTTCGATGGAATTCGGTGCGCAAAGAACTAGCAATGTCGTCAAAGTACCTCCACGACTGGAAGTAGCCAATGAGCGTCGTACCGAGGCGAATCCCAGAGACGCGATCGTCGTATGGGAACCCAGCCTCGTGGAATATCCCACTCCGTGTAATGGGGACCACTTTGGCAACAAACCGACGGGCAATTCTGGAAACGTTTGCCACACGCCCACTCAGGACAACCTGCATTGGGTTAACCAGCCACTCGAGAGCGAACTCTCGAGCCGTGTCACCTACCAGCGAGACTCCAAGGCGGCTCGTATCGACGAACACTGGACAGTTGAGTCGATGGGCGACCGAACGTGCAGCTGCATACTGGAAAAGTTGGTTGCCTAGCCCGCCCATCAAGCTGGCGGTAATCCCTTCGAATCGAGCCTCAGCGGGTGCGCTCATTGCCCTTGTCCACGGCAACGATCAGGGGTCGAAGATCGGCAAGATTCGGGAAGTTGGGCGCGTAGCAGTGTTCGCTCCCAAGGATGCCTGTCTCATTCTGAGCAGCGAACCAGTTGAGGTGACTCTCGTCATGCCAAGTCGCGATGATCCCGTTATCAAGGTCTGCGCGGACTCGTTGAGCCAGTTCATGGACCATGGCAAGAAACGGCTCCCTCATACCCATCCAAGTTCCTCCACAGAAATAGCGCCTGCGAAGTCTGCGGGGGATGAAAGCGCATGACGACGATTCAATTTCCCAACTACCGATTCCCCCCAAGCGAACGATTGTTAATAAATCAATGACTAGTGTTCGAGGATTACATATGTACAGTAACGCAAGGTTTCGGCCTTTAGGACGGCGATAACCTGGGTGTTGTACGAGAGCGACTCCTCCTGGCCAGTTGCAAGGCCGGATTTCAGGTCCGACTTTCTCAACAACCAGCATGTCGGCATCAAGATGCATAAGAACGTCCTGCTGCAAAAAGTCTCGGTGAGCATCAAAAACTTCGTAGCGAAGCAGTGTTGCCTCAGGCCATTTCAATTGATCAATCTCTACCACATTTACAGTCACCCTCGAGAATTGCAACGCCATCGATTTTGCGTCCACGACACGATCGGTGAAAACGTGCATTACGACTTCTTGATCCGGGAAAAGGTTACGCTCCACGCTTATGGCCATTTCGCGCCAGTATTCAAGGTATTGATTTGTTGCGATTGTCACGATACCCACGGAATAGGGATCGCTGGCAACGTTGAACTCCATTCCGCTAAGGTTCCTCTCTCAAATAGGATGCACTTTCAACAGGTTGTGAAGGGCGCCCGTTATTGTTTCATCTTCTCTAAATCTTAGTGCGATCCCGCAGTTCCAACTCTCAATGGCAAACAATGAAACTTAGTCTTCGCACAACTTGGGTCACCGATAGACGTAATCCGATTTAGCCTCTCAGTAAAAGGTGACTTCCTTTACGCTATAAATCGGTATTTTCTAGATGTGCTTGATCGTATTAGTAGTTTTAATGTCCATCGGAGGCGCTGCCGCGGAAGAGACCACTTCGAGGCGGTCACCTTGTTTACAGCCCTATGAAAGGTGTGAATTCTTTTAACTGTCGCTATCACAGAAACTCGTGGCTGAGATATCCCATTAAGGGCTCGCGACAAACCTGCAAGTTGATTACGAGCCACTGTCGGAGCCAAAAATGTGGCTAGGTTCTTCTCGGATATTCGAACAACGCCAGCGCGGATCCGTGCACTGTGGGTGTCAGACAACCCACCCGGAGTCGTTCGGTAGGTAACGAGGGGCTGTGAAATGTTTCCCAGCTTACCAACGTGCATCATGCGAGACCACAAGTCATAGTCCTCGGGCCAACCCGACACGGGATCCACGTTGTATTGACCGACCTTCTCGAATGACTGTCGTCGAAACATTACAGAACTATGCACGAACGGGTTGTTCCAAAGCAACCTCATTCTCAGTTCTGGGTCTCGAGTGGGATGTCGGTGCATCCCAACCTCCTGCCACGTACCGTCTTCGGCCTCTTTGACGATGGTTGCCCATGTCCCAACAAGTGCGACGTCTGAGTGTTCATGAAGAAAAGCCAACTGTTTTTCAATGCGGTCGGCAGCAGAGATATCGTCTTGATCCTGTCTGGCGATTAAGTGGGCTTGGGACATTTGGATTCCAAAATTCAGGGTCGCGGCCAAACCCAGGTTGGTGGGGAGTAAAAATGAGTGGATTCTTGAATCACGAAACGAACGTATGACATCTTCGCTGTCATCGGTCGAGGCGTCATTGATAATGATCAACTCAAGAGAGACGCGATTTTGGTTCAAAATAGAACTTATAGACTCGTGTAGGAAACGCGCTCCATTGAACACGGGCAAAATTACGGACACTGAGGGGAGTAGGTTCTCCTGTTTCGCTCGAACTACCAAGTCATGAACTCCCACCAAATCCTCTAACCCAATCAAGGTGCCTCCGCAAAGCCCTATTCACATGAGCAGAGTGAAAGTACTGCAGAATCACTTTTCTTTGAATGCATCCCAAGCTAGAAATTGCATGGCGACCGTACACTATTAAAATACTACATCTTGAGCAGCGTATTTTCAGTAGTCCAAATGCTGGTGAGTGAGCTCTTTTCAGAGCGAAGTCTACCCTGTTATTTGTGCCTTAGTTTAGTGAACGCTTATACCGTAGAGTCCTATGGTTTAGTTTCTCAAAGCCGTGACTTCCAAGGATAATGCAGGATGATACATCCTTGAAGGGCAAACGAATACGTGTGGCTTAATCTGAATTGGAGTTTTAGTCCTGAATACAAAAACCCCCCTTGTCCTTGCGATTTGTACAAATAGGCGTCCCCTTTTCTTGGGTCGCTTGCTCAGTTCACTCGAATCACAAACATGGCCCCCGGGGGCGCGGATATTGATCGTCGACAATGATCCGGCGGGGTCAGCCGCTGCAGTGGTGCAGGCAGCTCAAGGTTTGATTTCAATTCCAATAGATTGTTGTTTGGAGCCGAAGAAGGGATTTTCAACAGTGAGAAATGCTGCTCTGGATTTCGCCCCGAGTGAGGCTGCTGTCTGTTTTCTCGATGATGATGCTGTCGTACCTAGGACATGGGTCGAGATAATGTATTCAACGTCAGCCGCACATCCGGAAGAAATCGTAAGGTCAAAATATCTTTTCGTTTCGAGTTTCTCTAAGCATTCGGACTATGTGACACGACTTGTTGAATCAATACGTCCTCTAGGGGGCTTGAGTCCGGCTGGGACGAGTGGATTGTTGATTCCGGCCGGGATTAGACGGTATGCCACATTTGATCCATATTTTGATCTGGCGGGGGGTGAGGACATGGACCTTTTATTTCGGCTTGAGCAGCGCGGTGTCCGCGAGGTCCACGCGGACACCCTCGTAATCGAAGAACGTCGGGCAAGGGATCTTTCAATGAAATCACAACTGAAAATCGCCACTTGGAATGGGCACCTCGAAACCATAATTCAACAAAGAAATGGCGTAAAAACCAATGTATTGAGATGGAATTCACTCAGATCCGCGTTGGTGGCCTTTTCGAGGGCAATTTTGCGCGCGGTTTTGGGGCGCAGGCAATCGGCCTCGGGTTACTTTACGTTTGCTGCTGGACGTTGGGCAATGGCTACGGCCAGCGCTCACCCCCCCGAGAGCCTTGGGCAGCGTCCACAAGGGTGAAAAACGTGGGCTCCAACCTGTATTGGGCGACTGAGGATCTTTGTTCAACTGTGTAAGTACTTTGCCCTAGTGATTCCTTCAAAAATCACGTCGGCAGAATTTGCGGAAGATGGACTTGGACAAATTTCACTTCGCGATTGATTAAGTGGCCCTGGTTTGGCTCTCCCTAACGGAACAGTTGTTATTGATCTGGCATGATCTCAATGTGAAATACCGTGCTTTGAATGCCAGAGTATTGCTTCTCAGGGTGCTTTTTCCCGCTCTAATCACGTCTGCCGGGCTTGTAGTTCTGTGGTGGTTTCTCGAGCGACTTCTCGCAAGTCCTCGTGGACTTGACCTAAGCGACGAGGGGCTGTACCTCTTGGCTGCTGACCCGCCGTCTTCAACTGCGGCATGGGGCTTCCCTTTCGGCTGGCATACTCGACCACTTTTCGCCCTGGTCGGTAACGACATTGCTTCCTTTCGAACTCTCGGCGCCGTAGTCCTCGTCATTTCATTCGGCTGGCTGGGCTGGGCTTCAGTTCACGTCGCGTTGCCGGCTAAGAGACTCGTCAGCACACGGGCCATGCGGCTTCTGGCCTCTATCGCCACGCTTACTGGAGCATTGGGTGCACTCAATTTTTACGCGCCCATGCTTCGCACACCCAGCTACAATTGGTTAAATATCGTAGGAATGTCGATTTCAGCGGCGGCCGCCTTGTCCTTTATTCATGTGTCTAGGGTGAATAGGACAAGCTTCGGACGCTTTCACATGCTGCTGCTGGCTGCTTTGTCATCGGGGGCGCTTTTCATGACGTTTCCCGCAAAGCCCTCAACCCTGCCGCTTCTGCTCCTTTTGACCACCCTATTGGTCGTGGGGGTCAGTGGTTGGCAAACGGGAGCAAAATGGTTCGGTTGGAATCTGGTGCTGATGCCCGCATGGCTTGCCATTTCCTTAGCGGTGCGGCTCTGGCCGTTTGACTTCATTTCAGTTTTTCTGAGGACGCTCCAGATGCCAGCGCCGGATCCACTTCAGACAACTAGCTCTGCCATCCGAGCTGTCTTCCTACTTCCACGTGATTTTGCCGCAGGCCTTGCCGCAGCTCAAAACGGACCAGCGCTTTTGTTGGTCACGAGTGCAGTCGTCCTCCTGGTACCAGTGATTGCCGCGCGAACATGGATACCCATTCGAATTGTCGGCTTCGGACTAGCGACCGGAGCAGCACTTGCCATTGCAGGGGTTCCCGTTCCACTCCTGCAGCCAACGGGGCAAGCTTTCGGCATTGCCAGTTCAGCCGTTACTACGGCAGGCTTGATCATTCTTGGTGCAGCCCTGATCAGTAGCGCGCGACTCAGACCGAGAATGGTCGCTGAAGAAGGATACCAAAGGAAGTGTGTCCCACGATGGCTATTAGTCATCTTCTTGGTTCTGCTCCCGTTTGTTTTTTCGTTCGGTTCCGGCAACGGGATCTATGCCCAAGCGTCCTTGGCCGTAGGCTTTATTTTCATAGCTGCGTTCGTGGGTGTGATGCGCGGTGATTACACACGAAACCGATTGATTCTTACCGGATTCGTTCTATTTGCGACTGGGCTCATTGCGATGGCATCAATTGCGAGTGGATGGCAAGCGCCCTTCCGGACTGCTCCGCTTGCAGAGAACACCGCCACAACATCTATAGGTGACCGCGGTGCGACACTGCTGCTTGAACCCAAACTAAGCGAAGATCTCTCGAGGCTACGAGCTCTAGCGGAGGAAAACGGCTGGCAGCCGGCTACTCCACTGGTAGATGTGTCCTACATGTGGAACCCAGCGGTGCCCTATTCGTTAGGAGCTAGAATGCCCGAGTCCCTCGCATTGACAATATTTGGTTATGCAGCTGCCCATGACATTGTTGACTTTCACTTGTCCGCGCCATTCAGAGGTTTCCCTTTCGACCAGGCCTGGTTCCTGACTTCTCGTCCCTCTTCGATAGCCGATCCATCAGGGCAGAAGGCCGTTGATTTCACAATGGAGAAACTGTCTGTTGTCACCGGTCGACCTTTCCCAGAATCTTATACTTGTCTTAGCGCAGGAGACTTTATGCTCTGGAAACCAGTGTTACCGGAACAGGGAAATGGAAGTGATTGTGATGGCTGATCTCTTGGGGCTACCGCTGGCATGTACAAACTGCGAACAACCCTTGTTGGGTGCGGGAACTCCAAGCCGAACCTGCCCAATTTGTGGGAAAAGTTGGGAAATCCACGCTGGCAAGTGGTGGTTCGGAGGTGAGCAGGCCGTGACAGCGGGCGACGCCACCGATAGCCTGAAATCACGGCTCAAAATGCACCCCAAAATTTACACAGCACTTATTGACATTGTCAGTCCTGTATATCCGCACTGGATTTTGGAGAAGCGGAGGTTGAAACGTCTGATTACTCCGTCAGTTCTCGCAGTAGATGTTGGCTCGGGCAATACACGAATCAACGAGGGAGTCGTCAACGTTGACCTTATGCCTTATCCCAACGTTGACGTGGTGAGCCAAGCCGATTGCTTGCCCTTTCAATCCGGGAGTGTGGATATCTTGTTCAGCATCGCGGTCCTCGAACATGTCCCAGATCCGCATACCGCTGTGGGTGAACTCGTTCGGGTACTCAAGGCTGGCGGCCACGCCTACGTGTTTGTCCCCTTTATTCAGGGATTTCACGCCGCCCCGCATGACTACCAGCGCTTCACTCGAAAGGGACTCGAGCGAGCCTTGTGTGGATTGAGAATAGTTCGTACTGAAAACTTCGGTCCGACGAGTGGGCTTGTATGGGTGCTTGGAGAGTGGTTGTCGATCCCATTCAGTCTGGGAATTGCGCCGCTTCAACGCCTCCTCGCTCTCGTCTTTCAAACACTTCTTTCCCCGTTAAAGTTCTTAGACTTTATATTGCGCAGGATGCCAGGATCGGAAAACATTTCGACTGGATTCCTGGTCGTAGCTATAAAGGAGCCTGTATGACTGTCAATGTAGTCACGCCGAACGTCAGCGTTGTGGTGCCTCTTTATTGGTCGGCTGCGACGATAGAGCCACTTGTTGAGAAAATTTGTGCAGTCTTGAATGAACAGGGTTTGACTTACGAAATTGTTGTGGTCGATGATGGAAGCGGCGACGACACTTGGGTCCGCGTTCTGACATTACTACCTCGTTTCCCTTGCCTTCGTGGAATAAGACTAACTCGAAACTTTGGCCAACAGGCTGCGTTGGCCGTTGGTTTAGAGGCAAGCCAAGGAGACTGGGTTTTCACAATGGATGCTGACCTTCAGGACGATCCGGCATATTTACCTGTGCTACTTGACGCCGCGCGTTCTGGCTACGACATTGTCCTAGCGCAATGGTCCGAGCCTGTCGGGAAACGAAGTACCCGATTGACTTCGCCGCTTTTTTACCGAGTATTCAACCGACTAAGCGGAGTTGATCTTCCGTCGGGCGTAGGTACTTACCGGGTCATGTCACGAAGAGTCGTCGATCACTTTCTTGCATTGCAAGACCGAACCGAGTTCTTTGGGGGAATTGTGGTGTGGTTCGGATTTCCCATGACTACGGCTCCCGTCGTTCGCCATAAGCGTGAACATGGTGAATCTGGCTATACATTCCGTCGCAGGCTTTCACTCGCTAGTAGCGCTTTGGTTTCTTTTTCCACGATCCCACTCAAAGTGGCGGCCTTTGTCGGGTTAGTCGTCTGCGCGTTTGCTACATTTTTAGGAGTAGCAGTGATTGGTCTTCGACTCACCGGCGTCATTTTTCAAGCAGGTTTCGCAGGACTCATGGTGGTCTTGCTCTTCATGTCTGGTGCAATTTTACTGAGCACCGGAATCTTAGGGTTTTACTTGGGTTCACTCATTAAAACGATGAGTCGGCGTCCTGGAGCGGTGATAGATATAGACACGGAAACATTCCCAAGGTGAAGTCACGCAAGGACACCTATCGGGGCAGAGGAAAAGTCTAGGGTGAACGTAATCGTTCTCGGCGGAGCCGACAACCAGTTGGCCTGTGTTGCTGCAGCAAAAAGCATTGGCGCAGATGTGATTGTGGTGGATCCCCGGTCGCATCTTTCTGGCAGCAACCTTGCCGACCGTTGGATCCACGCTGATGTGAGAGACACGCGAGCGATTCTTAGTGCACTCAACGGACTTTCTGTAGCTGCCGTCATCAGTGATCAGTCGGATTACACAGCGATAGGTGCTGCCGAACTTTCCACTGAATTGGGAGTTAAAGGCCAAGACCCGGACCTAGTGCTCGCATGCACGAACAAACTGGTCATGCGCGAGAGATTGGCGAACAAAGTCCCTGACTTGATTCCCAACTTTAACCACTTCCTTGATCTCGATGAAGCTAAATCCTTCATTTCATGTCGGACAGCACCGGTGGTCGTCAAGCCATTGCAGTCTCAAGGTAGCCGTGGAATTAGTCTGATCGAAAATGCGGCGGACGATTTCTTAATCGAGCACGCCTTCGCAGAGTCCGAAGGCCTCGGCATACTAGTTGAGTCGGCAGTATTCGGGGAGGAATACTCCGTTGATGCATACGTATCCCAAGGAATAGTTTCCCCTTTGGCCATTTCACGTAAATCGCAGTACCCAGGTAATCCATGCTTGGACGAGCGGCTCTGCTTCTTGCCGTCTCATTTCATTGATGCTGAAGAGGTACTTCTTGACGCACTATTGAGAGTCATTACGGCACTTGAAATTCCCTTTGGAATTATTCACGCAGAGTTTATCGTCGGCAAAAGTAATGTCACCCTGCTAGAAATCGCGCTGCGTGGTGGAGGTTCTGGCATTAGTAGTTCGGTGGTTCCATTTTTGACTAACTTTGATCCGGTGGAGGCGCTATTGCGCGAACTCCTCGACCTATCTCCATTGCCAGCACCGGCTGACTTTCGACGGCGCAGCGCCATTCTCCGCTTTCTTCCGCAGGGCGTTCGTCCGCAGTCACGCCAAAACCCTGAGTTATTCTTAGACGGCTCGTTAGAAGTCGTCCTATCTGACCTCGATAATCAGACTGGATCAGTACCAGCTTCAAGCGCCGATCGCCACGGCTACATTATCGTCGGAACTGATACTGAGACCAGTACTCTCCACGCAGAATCCTCTGCGCTCATCCAATTGGGTTACCCTCTCGGATCATGATGCCTTCAATGCTCTTTGACTCTTTGGCACACCCAACCTGCAATGGTAAGTGGATCGGAAACCGGTCTGGCGGAACCCACGAGGAGGTGGCACTTGATCTTGCAAGGCATGGTTACTCGGGAGCCCTTGCCGTTGGTCTTCCAGGGGTCGGAGACTACGAACACACCAAATTTATGGCTATGACCAAACAACATGCCGATTTGATTCCAGTCGCTGCGCTTACTCGTTACGAATCTCGAGACTTAATTGCGCGCGATCTTGACGAGATAGTTGGCCAAGGATTTCGTATCGTCAAAATTCATCCGAGGCTGCTCAATTATGAGAAGACACTGGAGATGCTTCCTGTAATGGTCCGCGAATGCGTAGATCGGCATCTCGCCGTCATGCTTTGTACTTATCCCGAGTACCAATCCGTTATCAAGCCTGGGGAGGCACTTCGAAAAATGGCCGAGGCCATAAGTACCGAACCGGCGGGGTATTTCATGACGATGCACTCGGGAGTATTGGATCCCATGCTTTTCGCCGAAATTGCCAAGAATAGCGACCACGTAATACTTGACTTCAGCCTCTCATTGCTCAAGTATCCACACCCTGTCCGCGGGTTCCTCGAAGTTTTTGCCAAGGAGATACCACAGTCGATCTGCTTGGGAAGTGACGGACCGGAGTGGACTTACAACCAGGTCGTCACCGAGTTAGACCGCATTTCCGCGCAGAATGGTTTGGACGCTGCCGGCAGACTCGGTGGTCAGAACGCTTGGGATTGGCTTCAATCTGTTAGCGATTGGCAAAGACGTGGGAATTTTTAGGAAGCACGAAAGAACATCATTTTCCTGAACCGCAGAGAGCACGTTCCCTGTCGTGAGTAACCGACGGTTACTAAACTGCGGAGATAAACGAACAGTCCTAGTGGCTGCCACCGCC
>ERZ888423.825-NODE-825-length-30356-cov-14.159962_pt1 | contig 30356 bp, 29 predicted proteins | sample MGYA00520523_ERZ888423 | MGnify/ENA primary metagenome ERZ888423 (study PRJEB32303, sample SAMEA104408611) | aquatic metagenome | biome: Brackish water; feature: Pelagic; material: water | place: Baltic Sea | collected 2014-06-08T10:24:00 | depth 30,27 m ...
TGTCACAACTGGCGCTGTCACTGTTTCAGGTGTCACAACTGGCGCTGTCACTGTTTCAGGTGCAACAGCTGGTGCTGTCACTGTTTCAGGTGTCACAACTGGCGCAGGCTTTGCAGCTTTTGCACCAGAACCCTTTCGAGCTGGTGCGAGCACCATCGTCATGTTGCGACCATCTTGCAACGGCGAAGATTCGATTACGGCCGCTTCGCCGATATCAGATGCTAAACGCTGCAAAAGTTTGTAACCCAATTCAGGACGAGACTGTTCGCGACCACGGAACATAATTGTGATCTTGACTTTGTCACCCTGTAAAAGAAACCGTTCGATGTGACCTTTCTTAGTCACATAGTCATGCAGGTCAATCTTTGGACGTAACTTCATTTCCTTGATGACTGTATTGACTTGGTTCTTTCGTGCTTCACGAGCTTTAACGGCTGCTTCGTATTTGAACTTGCCGTAGTCCATAATTTTGCAAACTGGAGGTTTAGCTTCAGGTGCAACTTCTACGAGATCAAGATCAGCTTCCATAGCCATTCGCAATGCATCCTCGATACCGACTATGCCGACCTGCTCTCCAGCAGCTCCGACAAGACGTACTTCGGGCACACGAATCCGCTCATTGATGCGGGGTTCGATACTAATAAGTCCTCCTGTTGTTGACGGGCTACAAACAAACAGGGTTCACCTGGATGTGCACGAGTGTGCACACATCGCATAGAGCGATGTTTCCAGACCAACTCGACACCCATTGGGCGATGCGAGTGGGAACAATGTCCGCTTGTGTGACTAAGCAACTCAAGAGTCATTTAGTCGGTCATGAAAGAGTTTAATGCCATCGCGGCTAAGACTCATAATCGCGGAAATAGCGGGATATTTAGTGCTACTACTCGTTTGAGATTGCCACTTCAAGTGGGCGATCTAGCAGCACATTTAAGTCACTGGCAGCGATCACTTCGGTGATTGCGCTGCCCATGGTGGCAATTGGCTCACTAATTTCAAGGTGAATGGTGACTTCTTCGTCAGTGTCATCCCACTTTGCACTTTTGATGCCTGGCAATTTCGCCAGAATCGCTACCACTTCATCCAAAGTGTCATCCAGAAGTTCCTCGCGATTTGGACCAATTGCTAGGAGCGCAAGCAACGTGCCATCGATTGCAGTTGGTACCGGGCCACCAACATCAATTATCAGCGCATCAAGTCCTTGCTCAATTGCGCTTTGCGCAACCAGGTATGCAATCCGCGGAATGGGGCGGGCGGCTTCGTCCCATGCTTCCAAGCTGTCAGTTCCCGAGAAAGCAAGAAGTGCGCGTCGGCCATCGACCGAATGAAATTCGATAGCTGCCATGTGACTATCTTTTTCGGCAGTTACGCCAGCAATGACTTCCACCGAATCAAGTTGCGCAACTACCGGAACTAATACCCGAGCAACAAGCAAGGCATCGAGTAAATTTCGCGCAGACTCGGCCGTAGCGCTTTGGGCGTAATTACGAAGCACTGATCGGAGGTAGGGATCTGGCGAACCGTCATCGCCGGCAAAATCTGACTCTGGTAATTGCGCGCCAGTGAAATCTGTTGCCATTAGGAATTAGATTCGGCAGGCATGGATGTCAGTGACAATAACGCCACGGGCACCTAAGTTGTAAAGTTCATCCATCACTCCGTGCACTTGCTTGCGCGGGACCATTGCACGCACTGCTGACCAAGCTGAGTCATGCAACGAAGACACGGTTGGCGATTCGATGCCTGGGGTAATGACGCAAGCTTTTTCAATCAGAGTATTTGGAATGTCGTAATCAACTAGGACATAAGCGCGAGCCACAATTACACCTTCGAGGCGACGCACGAAAACATCAACAGCATTTTGATCTTGAATGTCACTGCGCGAAATCAAAACTGCCTGACTCTTAAAAATAGGATCGCCAATAACTTCAAGGCCGGCTTGTTTCAACGTGGTGCCAGTAGCTACTACGTCAGCAACTGCGTCTGCAACTCCTAAGCGCACCGCATTTTCAACTGCGCCATCAAGTTCAACCACTTCTGCAGTCACACTTTTAGAAGTTAGCCAGTCCGTTAAAATTGTTGGATAGGAAGTAGCGATGCGCTTTCCAGCAAGATCGGAAACGGACTTTGCGGTCTCTTTTGGGGCAGCCAGGCGAAATGTTGAAGGCGCAAATCCCAATTCCAAAATCGTGGACGCTGTGGATTTGGAATCCGCAAGTAGATCTTGCCCGGTAATACCGACATCGAGAGTGCCGCGACCAACATAAGTTGCAATGTCGCGTGGTCGCAAGAAAAAGAATTCAACATCGTTTTCTGGATCTTGCACCACAAGCTCGCGACTACTCGCGGCAGCGGCGTAACCTGCCTCGCGAAGCATGTCGCGAGCTGGATCAGATAACTGACCTTTATTAGGAACGGCAACGCGCAACATGATTACAACTTTCGGTAAACGTCATCAAGTGAAACATCACTTGCGATCATTAGGGCTTGAGTCCAATAAAGCAATTGGGAAATCTCTTCGGCAGCGCGTTCTTTGCTTTCATGCTCGGCGGCCATCCAGGCCTCCGCTGCTTCTTCGACAACTTTTTTGCCCACGCTATGAATACCCTGGGAGATGGCGCTAACCGTTCCAGAGGTGGTATCCCCTGCCTGCACCTTGGTAGAAAGTTCTAAAAAAAGTTCTTCGAATGTCTTCACGAAGCCAAGTTTAGTCGCCGTGAATAGCGCGCAAAACCGTCCAAGTATTCATCGCCGCACTCGCTGCTTCCGCGCCTTTATCTTCAACACTGCCAGGTAAGCCGGCGCGATCGATGGCTTGTGCTTCATCGTCGCAAGTAAGAACGCCAAATCCCATTGGCACTCCGGTCTCAAGTGCTACTCGAGTGAGCCCATCGGTTGCAGCTGAGCAAACGTATTCAAAATGGGGAGTGCCACCGCGAATTACTACACCTAGTGCGACAACTACATCGGCGCCTGAAAGGGCTGCGGCTTTAGCAGCAATTGGTATTTCGAAAGTTCCTGGAACGCGATGGATTTCAGGAGTAATGCCAGATTCTTCAATAATTCGGCACGCACCAGCTATCAAGCCATCCATGATTTTGGTGTGCCACGAAGATGCAACTACGACAACTCGGGTGCCATTAAATCCAGTAACGACTGATTCGGGAATTCCAGCACGACTCATTTAGCATCTCCAAAATGTAAATTGTGTCCCATTGCGTCGCGCTTGGCAGTTAAGTAAGCCATGTTGAAATCATTAGGTTCAATTTCAATGGCAACTTGCTCGGTGATCGTTAGCCCATAACCTTCAAGGCCCGCGCGCTTAGTTGGGTTGTTAGTGAGAAGTCGCATGGACTTAACTCCCATGTCAACCAAGATTTGTGCGCCGGTTCCGTAGTCGCGCGAATCAGCGGGCAGACCCAACTCAAGATTTGCTTGCAAAGTATCCGAGCCCGTATCTTGCAATGCGTAAGCGCGAAGTTTGTGAAGCAGTCCGATGCCGCGACCTTCATGGCCTCGCATGTAAAGCACAATGCCACGACCCTCTTGGGCAACCGCCCGCATTGCCGCTTTAAGTTGTGGTCCGCAATCACAGCGAAGTGAACCCAGGGCATCACCAGTAAGGCATTCAGAATGCACGCGAACGAGAACATCGTGGCCATCGCCAATTTCGCCAATGCGCATTGCTACGTGATCAAGGCCATCTAAAATTCCTTGATATCCACAGATATCAAATACCCCAAATTCAGTTGGCAGCTGGGCAGTTGCGACAAGTTCAATTTGCGATTCATTTTTGCGGCGGTACGCAATTAGATCTGCAATCGAAATCATTAGTAAGCCATGCGTATCAGCAAATTCGCGAAGTGCTGGAGCGCGCATCATCGAGCCATCGTCATGAACTACTTCCGCGATAACACCAGCAGGAGTTAGCCCAGCAAGGCGAGCTAAATCAACTGCTGCTTCGGTGTGACCAGGACGACGAAGTACACCACCGGGCATAGCGCGAAGGGGAAAGACGTGACCCGGGCGAGTTAATTCAAAAGGCTCAGTTGCTGAATCGCAAAGTACGCGAATGGTTCGGGAACGATCTGCTGCGCTGATTCCAGTTTCAATGCCATCGCGGGCATCAACGCTGACCGAATATGCCGTGCCCTTTCGATCTTCATTGATATGTGTCATTGGCGGCAGCCCCAGACGGTCAAGAGCTTCACCCTCCATCGGCACACAAATTACGCCAGAGGTGTAACGATTCATAAATCCGATGGCTTCAGGAGTGGACTTTGCTCCGGCAAAAATTAAGTCGCCTTCGTTTTCGCGATCTTCATCATCGACTACGACAACTTGCTTTCCTTCGCGGATCGCAAGAATTGCATCTTCAATTGAATCTAAACGGGTCATCGCATAGCAACTAACTTCTCGACATACTTTGCCAAAACATCAACTTCCAAATTTACTCGATCACCAATTTGGCGCGTGCCTAGCGTGGTCTTATCAAGTGTGGAAGGAATTAACGAAACGCTAAAAGTTTTATCGTCAACGGCCGAGACCGTAAGTGAAGTGCCATCAATTGTGATGCTGCCTTTTTCCACAATGTATTTGAGCAATTCAACAGGCGGGGTGACGGTTACTACATCCCAGTTTTCCGAATGTACTCGAGCACTAATTTTTCCAACTGCGTCCACATGGCCTTGGACTAAATGTCCACCAAGGCGGGTAGCTAAAGTTACCGGACGTTCAAGATTTACTTGCGAGCCAGAAGTTAAATCGCCGATCGTAGTTCGGTTTATGGTCTCGCTCATAACATCAGCGGTGAATGTGTCGCCATCTTGGACAGCAACAGTTAAGCAAACCCCGTTGACGCAAATGGAATCACCTAAAGATGCATCGCTAAGTACCAGTGGACCTTCAATGGTTAGCCGAATTGCATTGTCAGGTAGCTCTTGGATCGCAGCAACGCGCCCAAGTTCTTCGACAATTCCGGTAAACATAATCCGCCTTAACGAGTTTTGAAGTGTATTAGTAGGTCTAATCCAACACGATCGAGTTGATATTGGGGAAATCGAGGAGCATTAGCAAGGGTATTAACGCCAAAAGGCCCAATTGCAGGTGTGCCATCGCCAATAAGTACTGGGGCTTGAAACCAATAAACCTCATCTACTAAGTCCGCAGACCATATTGAATGAGCGATGGCGGCGCCAGCTTCGACTAAAACTTTATGAATTCCATGCTCTCGCCAGAGCGCGTTGATGACTTCGCTCAAATCACCCTTAATTCGAATTGCAGGTTTTGGGCCAGTGAATACTTTTGCGTCCTTGGGAATTTCTCGATCGCCAACAATTACCCGAAGTGGCTGATTTTCTTCGCTAAGACTTCGAACGGTAAGTAATGGGTCATCGGCTAACACAGTTCCCGAACCAGTAACAATCGCGCCGACACTTGCTCTGATTTCTTGCACGCGCTCACGCGCTGGTTCACCTGTGATCCATTGGCTGGTGCCATCAACAGCGCTAATGAAGCCATCCAGCGAAGTTGCCGTTTTCCAAATTACCCATGGTCGATTTGTTTCGTGCGCAAAATTCCATGATGCATTCAGTTCTCGAGCTTGCTCTGACATCACATCAAATTCAACGGCGATACCGGCAGCAATTAAAGTTTGCGCGCCCCCAGACATTGCCACGTTTGGGTCACGCTGGGCAATTACCACTCGCAAAATTCCCGCGCTAATTATTGCTTGCGCACATGGTCCAGTTTTTCCCTGAGCATTGCAGGGTTCTAAAGTGCAATACAAAGTTGCACCTTTTGCTTTTTCGCCAGCATTCGCAATTGCAACAACTTCAGCATGCGCTGTGCCACTGCCGTTATGAAATCCTTGGCCAACTATTTTTCCGGCAGCATCAACAATGACTGCGCCAACAATTGGATTAGTGTCGCGGGCAAGATCAGCGTTGATGGCTAATTCAAGTGCGCGAGACATGTAATCTTCTGGTGCCACTAGGTTGCGCACCACCAAGACACATCAGTTGCGCTTTGTGCTTTGCTACGAAGGTTCGCGATTGCAGCAATTGCGTCATCCGTGTTGTAAACGGCTGAGCCGGCAACAAATGTGTCTGCGCCAGCATCTGCGCATTGTTCAATTGTGCTTTGTGATACGCCGCCATCTACTTGCACCCAAATATCTAGATCAAGATTTTTTATGATTTCACGAGCGCGTTTAACTTTTGGCATTTGATCTGCCATGAATGACTGTCCGCCAAAACCTGGTTCAACTGTCATGATCAAAATCATGTCTAACTCAGGAAAAAATTCTTCGTAAAGTTCAAGTTTTGTGCCTGGCTTAATTGCCAGACCAGCGCGGGCGCCGAGGCTTCTAATGTCTCGGGCTACTTGGCGCGGGTTTGTTGCTGCTTCCGCGTGGAAAGTAACACTCTTTGCCCCCAGTTCGGCGTAGCCCGGGGCCCAGCGATCAGCGTCACTGATCATTAGGTGGCAATCAACAGGAGTGGAAACTTGGCTGATTAGAGATTCAACGACGACTGGACCAATAGTTAAGTTAGGCACGAAATGGTTATCCATGACGTCAACATGCAGCCAATCAGCGCCCGCTGCAACGCGATTGCAGTCAGCAACTAAATTGCCAAAATTGGCCGAAAGTATGCTCGGCGAAATTCGAAGACCCACGGCTTTAGCCTAGCCAACGAAGATGATCTATGCGGTCCTGCGCAAAATGGCCAAGAACATCCCGTCAGTGTGATGCACATCAGGGCGCAAGCGCAGGCTCAACGAGCCAATAGGTAATTCAAGCTGCGGCAAAACAGGAGAAAGATCCATCGCTTCGAAATTTGAATTTCGTTTCAAAAAGTTTGCAACTATCGCATCTGTTTCCGCCAAATGCGGTGAACAAGTAACGTACCCAACTACTCCCCCCACGCGAACTAGCGTGCTGGCCTTAGTTAAGAGTTCTTGTTGCAGCGCAGTAAGTGGCGGTAAGTCACTTGGCTGGCGACGCCAGCGAGCTTCGGGGCGCCGGCGAAGTGCGCCTAGGCCAGTGCATGGAGCGTCGACCAAAATTCGATCAAATTCAAAATCTGCTTCAAATTCGCGAGCATCAATTGTGATGACTTGATGATCACCAGGAGCGTTCCATAACGAATTAGAAACCAGGTGTGCGCGCGCCGCGATTGGTTCAAGCGCCGTGAAGTGCGCGCCAACCTCGCTTGCAAGTCCGGCAAGAATTGCGGCTTTACCCCCAGGACCAGCGCACATATCTAACCAATGTGATTGCGGTCCAGTGATTTCAATATTTGCAACGGCAAGTGCGACTAGCTGACTTCCTTCGTCTTGGACACCAATTCGGTTGTCGCGCACTGCGTCAATGTCTCCTGGCCTGGTGGACCAATTTTCATCTGGTCCACTTGGGCGCAAAATCGTGGCAGCAAGTGGCGACCAGGCACCAGGAGAAACATGCGGTAACGCAAGAAGTTCTTCGACACTTGCTTGACCTGGTTTTGCAACGAGCGAAACGGGAGCAGGATCATTTCCCGCAGCAAGCACTTCGCGAATCGTTACTTCATCACATTTATAAGCGTCTGCCAAACTTCGGATTACCCAGGCTGGATAGGAAAATTCCAGTGACAACACTTCTACCGCTGTTTTTCCTTCACTTAATTCCGCAAGCCACTGCTCCCAAGTTTGCGCAGATACTTTGCGCAATACAGCGTTAACAAATTTTGAAGCGCCCATCCCAGCAACTTCGCGCGCGAGTGAGACGGTTTCATCAACTGCGGCGTGCGATGGAATTCGCATAAAAAGTAATTGGTAAGCCCCAACTCGCAACACATCACGAACTGAACTGTCCATTGTGTCCGTGCGGGATGCACAAGCATCGATAACCGCGTCCAGACTTCCTTGCCGACGCAATGCTCCGTAGGTAATTTCTGTTGCTAAACCAGCATCGCGTGCGGATACCTTTAGATGATCTAACGCAGCGGGCAAAACTAGATTGCTGTAAGCATCCTTTTCGTGGACTGCTTGCAACACATCGTAAGCAACTCGTCTTGTTGCGCCAGAGGTTTTCACGCAAAAACTACTGAAGAGCTTTGATTGTTAAACCAAACCTTGGCATCACTTATGTTGCGGCCGGCTTCATGAACTGTGTCGAGTGCAATCGCGTGACTACCCGTTCCAACCAGTACCTCACCTTCGCGAAGTTCAACTTGGCCAGGTGCCAAATCTGTGACATGCGGACTTACTGAAACAGGACCAAGTTTTATTCGCACTTCGCCATGCATAGTCCAAGCACCTGGTTCTTTAGTTACTGCGCGAATGCGACGATCAATAGCAAGTGCTGGATCGTCCCAACGCACCCGAGCATCGGACACAGTTAGCTTTGGTGCGTGTGAGATGCCATCAATTGGTTGGTGCAATGGCAGGATCGAACCATTTTCCACACTAGTCAAAGTTGCAAGAGCAAGTTGGGCACCTTCGATGGAAAGTCGATCAAGCAGCGCTGTTGCAGTTTCAGCGGGTTCGATTTGGGTGGTTAAGTAGGCCAGCATTGGGCCAGTATCTAGACCTTCATCAATTTGAAATGTGGTGATTCCAGTGAATTCATCGCCACTTAGAATCGCGTATTGCACTGGGGCCGCGCCGCGCCATTGTGGCAGCAGTGAGAAATGAACGTTGATCCAACCGTGCTTTGGGGCCGCAAGTAATTCGCGGGGGACCAGCGCGCCGAATGCCACAACAATTACACAATCAACAGCAGCAAATTTATCGCGGTGGCCACTTAAGTCCGAAGTCTTTAGAACAGGTATTCCGCTCATGCCGGCAACATCGGCAACGGGACTTGAGGTCAAAGTGCGACCTCGACCGGCAGGAGCATCGGGGCGAGTTACTACTAGTGCCACTTCATGATCTGATGCTATTAATGCTGTGAGAGTTGGTACCGCAGCTAGCGGTGTGCCAGCAAAAGCAATTTTCATATTTGATTAAGCACGCTTATGTCATGCCATTGAACATGGTGTGCGGACTTACTTTAATTGTCGGTGCGCCAGCCGTGAACCACTCGGTTTCGCGAATTGCTTTCATGGCTTCTTTGCGGCCTTCAACATCTAGGCGATCAATAAAGAGCACGCCATCTAAATGGTCAGTTTCATGCTGCACACAGCGAGCTAAAAGTTCAGTGCCCACAATTGTTACAGGTTCGCCAAACATGTTCATGCCTTTAGCAACCACATTCATTGATCTTGGAGTATCAAAAGTTAGGCCAGGTAGGGATAAACAACCTTCGGGACCATCTTGCATTTCATCAGACAAATCTAGAACTGGATTAATTAAATGACCGATCTCATCATCTACGTCATAAGTAAATACGCGAAGTGAAACACCAATTTGCGGAGCAGCCAGGCCAACACCCGGTGCTTCCTGCATGGTCAAGGTTAAGTCAGCTACAAGTTGGCGAAGCTCTTTATCAAAAGTTGTCACTTCTAACGCAGGCGTGGTCAGAACTGGATCACCAAATAACCGCACGGGTTTAACGGACATCTGACACCTTCTTAAAATGAGCTTTGCGTTGCCTCAAGTTTAGAGGTTTTGCGGATCAATTCGGACGTTCACGGATCCACCTTTATGTTTGGCACTTCGCGCGGACGTCATTGCCTTAAGTTGCGCACAAAGTTGTAGACCTAATCGCCGATCACACGAAAGCAGGATTCGAACTTGCGTGTCTTTTCCAGGGACTGGCCCACGCTTCATAATCTCGGGAGTAAGTGCAAGCAGTGCCATAGCTTCGTCAACATCAGCGGGCTCCCCAGTTAGCGCAGCTAAGCGAACTGCAGGTGGCAACGAAACTTGGGTGCGCAGTTCGAGTTCACGTTGGGCAAAGCCAGCTGGATCATGTCTGATCAAAGCCTGCACTGCGGGATGTTCGGAATCCGCAACAACCACGACATCACCGGCAGCGCGAACCAGTGAGACGCACTCACTCCATTTCGCAAATGTTTCTTGGGTTGCGCTCAATTCCGGACGAGACAACATCGCAGTGCCATCAAGCAAGATTGCAGCGCTGTATCCCCCATCTGCAATCGGCGCAGCGCCAGCAGTGGCAACAACAATTGCTGGCCGCGCATCCACGGTTCGCAAAATGTGATCACTAGTTGAGGATCGAACTGGAATTCCAGGGAAAGCTCTACCTAATTCTTCGGCAGTTCGTTCGCTACCTACAGCTGCCGCTCTAACTTTGGTGCCTTTGCATTTTTTGCAGTGCCAAGATGTTTCTAGGTGGCCACATAAATTGCAGGCTGGCGCGCTCGATCGCGCAGTTTGCATTAATGGTCCATTGCAAACTGAACAACTTGGCGAAGTTCGACAAGTGTCACAGATTATTCGGGGGGTATAGCCAACTCGAGAAACCAATACCAGCACTGGACCATTTACTAACGCGGACTTCATGGTCTGCAAAACAATGGAAGGAATTCGCGAACCACTGGCTGCTGGATTAGTACGCTCACCAATTTCATCAAGGGCGCTTCGCACTTTAGGGGATTCGTTGCGAAGTTGTTCCCGGCTCTTGGCAACGTGCACAACCCATGGCATTAGCGCGCAAGCTTCAACTGACATAGTTGCGCCAATAATTACCAGCGCAGTATTTTGCTGCGAGCTGCGAAGCACCGCAACATCACGGGCATGCCAATAAGGTGATTGTGGATCGGCCAAAGTGTCATTCCAATCATCCCAAACACATATGGCTGCCAGATTAGTTACTGGCGCGAATACTGCAGAGCGCGTACCAATCACAATGCGCGCTGTGCCGCGTAATACCGCGAGCCAGTTGCGATAACGAGTAGCTGGGCCATCATCAGCTGCAAGAGTTGCCACACTGGCACTGGGGCAACCAAGTGCATTCAAGCAAGCAACGATTCGATCGATTGCGGAGCGATCTGGGACTACAACAACTATTCCTTTTTCATCGTGAGCAACTGACATTGCATATTGCGCTAGTAATTCAGCTGGATCATCTGTTCCAGTTGTCACAATTGCGCGCGGCGCTTCTCCTGCAATAGTGCGCTTAATCAGCGCGCTGCCACCAACGTAATCTTGCCAAGCGTGAGTTTGAACTAATGGAACTGCGGGCGCCATTGGGAAAATTGTGGCTTCTGCGCCAGCGTGACGATTAGGAATTGCGTTGCGTAGCACGTCCGAAAGAGTTCCAGCTTGCCGATGCGCAACGCCTTGCGCTAACTCGAGAATTTGTGGCAACAAGACAACTTCAGGTGAAATCACATTAGAAATTGCAGCTAAAGTTCCTGGGTGATCGCTTTCTTGCGATCGTGAGATTAACCAGCCGTCAATTAACTTGCCGGCAAAGCGAACGCGCACCCGCACACCTGGAACTGCTTGGTCGGCTAACTTTTCCGGAACTGCGTAATCAAATAATCGATCTAAGTGCGGCAACGAACTATCAATTGCTATTTGCGCAATGGGCGCGGTTTTCGCGATTGGCACTTCTGCCTTAACGCGCTTTTTCTTGCCTGGCACCAGGCTAAGTTGATCCTCGCTCACTGTCACAGTCTGGCATTACCCCGTGACAGGAAAAAACAAAAGCCCAGCGTTTGTGCGCTGGGCTTTTGTTGAATAAATGGATTAGATAGCAGCCTTAAGTGCTTCGGCGCGATCGGTTCGCTCCCAAGTGAAACCGGGGCGACCAAAGTGACCGTAAGCAGCCGTTGGGCGGTACTTAACAACTTTGGTATTAAGTAATTCAAGGTCAGCAATAATCGCAGCTGGTCGTAGATCAAATACTTTTAGGATCGCTTGGCGAATGTTTTCCTCAGGCGCTGTTCCAGTACCAAAAGTTTCAACAAACACACCAACTGGTTGCGCTTTACCAATTGCGTAAGCAACTTGAACTTCACAGCGCGCAGCTAAACCTGCAGCTACAACATTCTTTGCAACCCAACGCATGGCATATGCTGCCGAGCGATCAACTTTCGATGGATCTTTTCCAGAGAAAGCGCCGCCGCCATGACGAGCCATGCCGCCGTAAGTGTCAACAATAATCTTGCGACCAGTTAAGCCTGCGTCGCCCATTGGACCGCCAACAACAAACTTGCCGGTTGGGTTAACTAACAATTTAAAGTCAGTGGCATCAATGTCGAACTTAGCCAAGATTGGCTCCACAACATTGGCGCGAATTTCTGGTGCTAGCTGCTTGTCAAGATCAATGTGATCAGCGTGCTGCGAGGAAACAACAACTGTGTCTAAGCGAACTGGACGATCTCCGTCGTATTCGATGGTTACTTGGGTTTTTCCATCTGGACGCAGGTAAGCCATTTGGCCAGATTTGCGAACTGAAGTTAGTTGCTCTGCCAGGCGGTGCGCAATTGTGATTGGAAGCGGCATTAGTTCTGGGGTGTCATTGGAAGCGTAACCAAACATCAAACCTTGGTCGCCTGCGCCTTGACGATCTAGCGGATCAGCAGAACCAGAAACGCGTTCTTCAAATGCATCATCCACACCTTGGGCAATGTCTGGAGACTGCGCGCCAATTGAAACCGAGATGCCACAAGAGTTGCCATCAAAACCTTTTTCCGAACTGTCGTAGCCAATCTCACAAACAACAGTGCGAACCAGCGCCATGACATCGGCAAAACCATTTGTTGTCACTTCGCCAGCAACGTGGATCTGTCCGGTGGTAAGCATGGTTTCTACCGCGACGCGGCTCTTTGGATCTTGTGCGAGTAAGTCATCAAGAATGGCATCAGAAATCTGATCTGCCATCTTGTCTGGGTGGCCCTCAGTTACGGACTCGGAAGTAAATAATCGACCTGACATTGCATTGCCTTTGCTCGAGAGTAAACAAGTATGTGAATACGCTAATGCTTAGGGGCTCCTGGTCAAGCGCATAGTTACCTGCTCACATTAGCAGATTTGCCATCCCTGACTTACGCCGGTTGGGACTATTTGCTATGGCTTTGCAGTGAGATTACGGTGTCCCAAATGGCATGGGCGATCGCAGTTTTTGAGGTTTTAGGAATTGTTAATTGCGAAGCTGGGTCACGAGTCAAAATCGTGACTTCATTATCATCAGTTCCAAAAGCCAGGTTTGGTCCGACTTCATTGATGACCAATAAGTCACAACCCTTGCGTTGCAATTTTGCGATTCCGTGTTCCAGGACAGAACCCTTGTCATCGCCCGTCTCAGCAGCAAAGCCAACAATGACTTGATCGGGGTGTGAGGTGCCTCGATGAATTACTAGGTCAGCCAAGATGTCAACGGTGCGTTCGAGCTCAATGCTTGGGACTGAACCATCGGCTGATTTTTTCATTTTGGAAGTTTGTTTGATTTTAGGTTTGTAATCTGCAACTGCAGCTGCCATGACTATGACATCAGCTGTAGATGCGGATTTCAACACTTGACTTAACATGTCATCGCCAGTTATTACGTTAACGATTGTTACGCCAACGGGCAGTGGCACCGAAACGTTTGCGCAAATTAAAGTAACTTTTGCGCCTCGATTGCGAGCAGATACTGCCAAGGCAACACCTTGCTTGCCACTTGAGCTATTACCTAAAAAGCGAACTGGATCAAGAAACTCGCGAGTGCCGCCTGCGGTAATTACAATGTCTTGACCAAGTAAATCTTGTTCGCTCAATACGCCAAGTGCGATGGACACAATTTCTTCGGGATCTGGCAAGCGACCGGGTCCACTGTCATCACCAGTTAAGCGACCATCACTTGGCTCAATAACCAGGTTGCCACGAGATCTAAGCGTTGCCACGTTTTCTTTAGTTGCTGGGTTGAGCCACATCTCGGTATGCATTGCCGGCGCGTAAACGATTGGGCACGTCGCAGTAAGTAAAACATTTGTTAGTAAATCATTAGCTGCCCCCGAGGCTGCGCGTGATATTAAGTCGGCAGTGGCTGGAGCAACAATTACTAAATCCGCGGCTTGCCCTATCCGCACATGTGGCACTTCGGCAACGTCATCCCATACTTGCGCATTTACTGGGTTACCGGAAAGTGCTTCCCAAGTTGCAGAGCCAACAAAATTAAGTGAGGCCTGCGTTGGAACAACTTGAACGTTATGTCCAGCCTCAGTTAGTAAGCGAAGTATGTAGGCAACTTTGTAAGCCGCGATGCCACCGCTGACACCAAGGACAATGTTCAGGGATTTCTTCATGACTTGATCAACGAGTCTGGACGTGCTGGGCAAGTCACGGAAATTTCCGATAACTGTTGTCGGGTGAAACCGACTTAAGCAGCAGTTTCTGGTTCAATCGTCAGTTTGCCTTCGTTGATTTCGCGAAGGGCAATTGACAATGACTTTTCTTGATTGCCGGAAGGAACTAGTGGTCCAACGTACTCAAGAAGACCTTCACCAAGTTGGGAATAGTAAGCATTGATCTGACGCGCGCGCTTGGCTGCATAGATAACCAAGGCGTACTTGGAGTCCGCGACGGCTAAAAGTTCGTCGATCGGTGGATTGGTGATGCCCTCTGGAGCAGCTGCAGTCACGTTGGACTCCTTGTAAATTGCGGGGATTATTAAAACTCTTACGTCAAATATTGTACCAACTCGCGGGCGGCCCGCGAAACGTCATCATTTATGATCACATAATCGAAGAAATCCGAAGATTCCAACTCTTTTTGTGCAACATCGAGGCGTTCTTGGATCTGTGAGGCAGATTCCGTGCCACGTCCAGCCAAGCGAGCTTCCAGATCTGCCCAGGCTGGTGGCTCCAGGAATACCAGCACAGCATCGGGCATGGATTCGCGTACTTGGCGAGCGCCTTGGACTTCAATTTCGAGTAAAACTGGAATTCCATTGGCCAATTTTTCTTGGGCAGAAACGCGCGGAGTGCCATAACGATTGCCCGCAAACTCGGCCCATTCGAGTAACTCATCATGAACAATCATGTGATCGAATTCCTCATTAGACACATAAAAATAATTTTCGCCATGCACCTCACCTGGGCGCGGTTTTCGAGTTGTTGCAGAAACCGACAGCCAAGTAGTTGGCAATTCTTTTAACGCCTCTCGGATGACGGAAGATTTTCCAACACCACTTGGACCAGATAGCACTACTAAATTAGCGCTCATGAAGCCCGCCGGTTTAGCGCTGCCCGAAGTTTTTTGGATTGGGTTGTGCCGAGGCCTTTCATGCGCCGAGAAAGTGTGATGTCGCAAGTTTCCATCAGCGCAGCTGCCTTAATTTTTCCAATGCCCGGAAGTGATTCAAGAATCGTTACCACTTTCATGCCCGAAACAATTTCGTCAGTAACTGCAACTGATAAAACATCAGTAAATGAAATTTTGGAGTCTTTAAGTTGCTTACGAACTTCGGCTCGCTTAGTGCGAATAATTACTGCCTTGGCTGATGCTGCAAGACGCTGCTCATTTGTTAACACTGGGACGGCCACTCGTTTATGTTACTCGTGGATGCGACGACAAATGTTGCGGACTTGGAAAACTGTCGCCTCGGACTTTTTACCCAGACTATTAACTAGCGCGGTTTGCGGAGACGTGAAACTTGCATGCCGCCCGATGCTGCGTTAGGAAATGGCTGCGGCGATTGCCGCGGCCGCTGCAGCGATGTCGGTTGCGCCGGTAATTGGTCGGCCGATTACGAGAATGTTGGCGCCATCGCCAAGAGCTTGCTCGGGAGTTGCAATTCGCTTTTGGTCACCAGCATCGGCGCCTGCGGGTCGAACTCCAGGTGTGATTAACACTGGAACTGGGCCAACTTCAGCGCGAACTGCAGCAACTTCTTGCGGCGAGCAAACTATGGCGCGGGCTCCCGCTGCAACGGATTGGGCAGCCAGGCGCTTGACGATGTCTTGCGCCGAACCATTCCAACCCATCGTTGTTAACTGTTCTTGGGTAAGTGAAGTCAAAATCGTTACGGCTGTGACCAAAGTGTCCGGCAATTCTTCAACAGCAGCACGAATCATGTCGGGTCCCCCGCTGGCATGGACCGTCAAGTATTTCGGGGCCAAACTTGCTACTGCGCGGGCTGCGCCCGAAACTGTTGCTGGGATGTCGTGAAGTTTTACGTCTAAGAAAATGTCACAACCACTGGCTTCGCGCGCGACGTGGACTGCGTCATGACCGTCGCGTAAAAAAACTTCGAGTCCAACTTTGACGACCTGGACATGAGGCCCAACTGCGTTAGCCCAAAGTTTTGCAGTTGCTAAGTCCGGGGCATCAAGTGCTACTGCGATTGGGGCTTTTGTCATTGCGAATCCTTAGTTGGTTGAATCGGATTAATTGCGATGTGCAAGGCCAATAACTTCGCGCAGTGAGTCATAGCCACGCGCTTGGAGTTCCTGGCCAAGTTCAGTAGCGATCCGCCAAGGCGCGCTTGGATCGCCAAAGACTGCGGTTCCAATACTTACTGCGCTGGCACCTGCTGCGATAAATTCCAGGGCATCGTGACCGGTACGAATTCCGCCCATTCCAAGAATTGGCAAATTTGGTAGTGCTGCGTGCACTTGATAAATCGCGCGAACTGCAACAGGTCTAATCGCTGGCCCAGACAAGCCGCCCGTTCGCCCGCCAAGCATAGGCTTCATTTTGTCAACGTCAATAACCATGCCAAGCAAAGTATTGATCATTGATACTCCTGCAACCCCAGCTTCGACCACGCTGTGCGCGATTTCGACAATGTCAGTTACGTCTGGCGAAAGTTTTGCAAATATTGGCACATCACTATGCCAAACGGATCGCACAGTTTTGATAACTTGCGCTGCTGAAACTGGGTTGCACGCAAAGACTTGGCCACGCGATTCCACATTCGGACACGAAATGTTTACTTCCAAGCCAGCGATACCAGGAACTCTTGCCAAGATTCGAGCAAGATCGCCGAATTCATCAACGTTATTTCCGGCAATAGAAACTATTGTCGTGACATTGTTTTGCGTAAGCCAGGATAAATCTTTTTCTAAAAACGCTTCGATGCCGGGGCCTTGAAGACCGATCGAGTTAAGCATGCCACTTGGCGTTTCTGCCATCCGCGGAGTTGCGCGACCGGAACGCGGCTCCATCATTATGGATTTTGTTACGACTGCGCCCAAACTTGAAACATCGCCAAACTGCGCAAGTTCGCGCCCAGCTGCTGCGCAACCAGAAGCAGTCAGAGTTGGCGCCGAAAGCTCAAGGGAGCCAAGGCTGGTAGTTAAATCAACACTCATTAGTTACCGCCTTTGGCAGGTAAATGCTCATTTGTTACCGCCTTTGGCAGGTAAATGCTCATCAATGACCACCTGGCTGCGGCGCGCCAAATACATCACTTGGAATTGTGTCCACGTCATCCCAGCGCACCCGATCACCTCGAAATACTGGTCCGTCAACACAAGAGCGAGCCATTCGAGTCACGCCGTCATCGCCGATGATTGGCAGCACGCAAGTCATGCAAACGCCAATGCCACATGCCATGGATTCCTCAACTGCGCATTGACTAAATGCTCCGTTTGCTTGAGACATTTTCGCAACCGCCGCCAGCATCGGCATCGGACCACAGGCGTAAACCGCTTGCGAATTATTCTTAGTGATTACCTCCGCCAGTACATCCGTTACTCGTCCGCGTACTCCAGAGGTGCCATCATCTGTTGTCACAATGAGCGAATCTGAAACTGCCTTTAGGTCCAGTACGCCAAAAAGTTTTTCCTGAGTTGCCGCGCCTAAAACCACATCAACGCGACAATTGCGAGCGCGAAGTTCTATGGCCAAAAGTTCCATCGGAGCGGCTCCATATCCGCCAGCAACTAGCACGCAGGAAATTGGTTGCTTGGGCAAAATAAATGGTTTTCCAAGTGGGGCGATGATGTCGATTACATCTCCAGCGCGCTGGGTTGCTAACCACTGCGTACCTGGACCATGCGGCGCAAAAATAAATTCTAAGGATTCACCTGTTGTTGATTTGTGAATTGAAAATGCCCGACGTAGCAAAGTCGCGCCACTCGGCCCACCAACTGCAAGGGCAGCAAAGTGGCCAGGTTGTACTTTGGCAATATCAGGTGACTCCACAATCATGTGTAAATATCCACCAACAGGTGTCATTGACCGGATTGTGCAGTTAAGTTGCTGTGCGCTCATTTCTTGCCAGCCTTTGGTGACTTGCCTGCCAACAACGCATTCAAATCTGCAACGTGCTCTTGAATTGATTTTACTTTCATTGGACCTGCTTGCAGCGAGGCAATACCTTCAACTGCAGCAACAAGGCCTTGCACTGTTGTTATTGCCGGAATGTTTGCCAGCACGGTAGCAACGCGAATTTCATAACCGTCACGTCGGGCGCCCGTACCAAAAGGTGTGTTCACGACAAGTGCAAGATCGCCATCCATAATTGCTTGCACCGTAGTTTTGCGACCATCACTTGATCCAATGTGTTCTTTAGCAACCAGCGTGGAGGCCATGCCATGCTCGGCTAACTTGGCAGCGGTGCCATCTGTTGCCATTACCTGAAAACCCATTTCGATAAGTTTACGAACTGGCTCAATGACTTGGGCTTTGTCCCGATCTGCAACGGAGACAAATACTGAACCAGAAGTCGGTAAACCACTGCTGTAAGCCGCCAGTTGCGATTTAGCAAAAGCAGTTCCAAAGTCGATGTCGATACCCATAACTTCGCCAGTAGATTTCATTTCTGGTCCAAGCACAATGTCCACACCTAAGAAGCGTCCAAAAGGAAGCACGGCTTCCTTGACACTTACTGCGCCGCCAACAGGACTATCCCCGCCATCACCAACAGCGCGCAAGAATCCTTCCTTACGTAAAGTAGCGATGGAATCACCTACTGCAATCCGAGCTGCAGCTTTAGCGAGGGAAATTCCGGTTGCTTTGGAAACGAATGGCACGGTACGAGAAGCGCGGGGGTTTGCTTCCAAGACATACAAAATTCCGTTGGCAAGTGCGTACTGCACATTTAGTAAGCCAAGTACGCCAACGCCTTTAGCTATGGCAAGTGTGGAAGTTCGAATCCGTTCAATCTGTGCTGGCCCGAGCGTGTAAGGAGGCAGTGAACAAGCCGAGTCGCCAGAGTGAATACCTGCTTCTTCAATGTGTTCCATGACGCCGCCGAGATAAAGCTCAGTGCCGTCATAAAGTGCGTCAACGTCAATTTCAATCGCATCATCTAGAAAGCGGTCAACAAGTACGGGGTGTTCTGGATTTACTTGCGCTGCTCGGGTTAAGTAATCGTGCAACATCGTTTCGTCATAGACAATTTCCATACCTCGCCCGCCCAGAACAAATGATGGGCGAACTAGCACTGGATAACCAATTCGATCCGCAATCCCGCGAGCATCTTCAAATGACGTTGCCATTCCGTGTTCTGGCGAAGGCAGCCCGGCTCGCTCAAGTACTTCGCCAAATGCGCCGCGCTCTTCAGCTAGATGAATTGCTTCAGGCGCGGTACCAAGTAGTGTCACGCCAGCATCTTTCAAACCCTGCGCCAATCCAAGAGGTGTTTGGCCACCAAGTTGCGTTATTACACCCACGATTGGCCCAGCCATAGTTTCGGCGTGAATAACTTCCAGCACATCTTCTAATGTCAATGGCTCGAAGTACAACCGACTGGAAGTGTCATAATCCGTGGAGACTGTTTCTGGATTGCAATTGATCATGATGGTGTCATAACCTTTTTCGCGCAAAGTTAGCGAGGCATGAACGCAGGAATAATCAAATTCGATACCTTGGCCAATTCGGTTTGGTCCAGAGCCCAGAATTATGACCGCTGGGTTAGAGCGCGGGGCTACTTCAGATTCTTGATCGTAAGTTGAATAGTGATACGGAGTCAGCGCAGCAAACTCGGCGGCGCAGGTATCTACCGTTTTATAAACCGGGCGAATGTCTAAGGTGTGGCGAATTCCGCGAACTTCTAATTCAGAGATGCCACGGATCAAACCAATTTGGGCATCCGAGAAGCCGTGGCGCTTTGCTGCTGTTATTGAATGGCGATCTAAAGTGCTTGCGGATTTTAATTCTCGCGCAATTTCACACAGTAAAACTATTTGATCCAAGAACCATGGATCTATTTTGGTTGCCTCAAAAACTTGCTCGACGCTAGCTCCAGCCCAGAGCGCGAGTTGAACTTGGTTTAATCGACCATCAGTTGGGATCTTCATCTTGGTCAGTAGATCTGCAATGTCTATGGATTTAGGATCCAGCGACCATTCGAAAAGGTTTTCTTTACGTTCAATGGAGCGCAATGCTTTATGAAGTGATTCCGTGAAGTTACGACCAATGGCCATAGCCTCGCCCACAGATTTCATGGTTGTCGTCAAAGTTTTATCGGCATTAGGAAACTTTTCAAAAGCAAAGCGAGGAATTTTAACTACAACATAATCCAAAGTTGGTTCAAAAGACGCTGGAGTTTCTTTCGTTATGTCATTTGGAATTTCATCGAGAGTGTAGCCAATTGCAAGTCGAGCAGCAATTTTGGCAATTGGAAATCCAGTTGCTTTACTGGCAAGCGCCGAAGAGCGGGAAACTCTTGGATTCATTTCAATTACGATGATGCGGCCGTCTTCGGGGTTAACTGCAAATTGAATGTTACAGCCGCCAGTATCAACACCAACTGCGCGAATAATTGCTATTCCAAGATCGCGCAGCTTTTGAAATTCTCTATCAGTCAATGTCATTGACGGCGCAACTGTGATCGAATCACCAGTATGAACACCCATTGGATCAACATTCTCGATTGTGCACACCACAACTACGTTGTCTTTGTTATCTCGCATTAGTTCAAGTTCAAATTCTTTCCAGCCAATTATGGATTCCTCTAGGAGAACTTCCGTAGTTGGACTGGCTTGCAAACCAAGACCTGCGATGCGATGTAATCCAGCTTCGTCATATGCAATGCCAGAGCCAGCGCCGCCCATTGTGAATGATGGTCGAACTACTACGGGGTAACCAAGTTCTTTTACGCCAGCGAGGCAATCGTCCATAGTGTGGCAAACAAATGACTTCGCACTTTCCCCGCCGACATCAGCAACAATTTGGCGAAATAACTCACGATTTTCACCACGTTCAATGGCATCAACATCAGCGCCGATTAATTCCACATTAAATTTTTCTAGTACACCATTTTTGAAAAGTGCGATCGCAGTGTTCAGCGCAGTCTGGCCACCAAGTGTTGGCAATAACGCATCAGGTCGCTCGCGTTCAATAATGGTTGCCACAACTTCCGGCGTGATTGGTTCGATGTAAGTGGCATCAGCAAATTCGGGGTCAGTCATGATTGTTGCCGGATTGCTGTTAACCAAGATCACGCGCAGACCCTCGGCCTTTAGCACCCGGCAGGCCTGGGTACCCGAGTAATCAAATTCGCACGCCTGGCCAATCACAATTGGACCAGAGCCGATGACCATGACTGATTTAATGTCGCTACGACGTGGCATTAGCGGCTACCTGCCATCAAATCAACGAATCGATCAAATAGGTAAGCCGAATCATGTGGGCCAGCGGCAGCTTCGGGGTGATACTGCACGCTAAACGCCGGAACGTCTAAACATTCCAGACCTTCAACAACATTGTCATTTAAACAAACGTGACTTACTCGAACTGCGCCGTATGGGGTTTGCGATTCACGATCAATTGGTGCGTCAACTGCAAAGCCGTGGTTATGCGCAGTAACTTCAACTTTGTTAGTAGTTAGATCCATAACGGGTTGATTTATGCCACGGTGGCCGTAGCGAAGTTTGTAAGTTCCAAACCCTAGGGCCTTACCTAAGATTTGATTTCCAAAGCAAATTCCAAAAAATGGTCGCTTCGCATCTAGGCACGCTTTCACAAGTGAAACAGCGTGCAGCGCAGTTGCTGGATCGCCTGGTCCGTTTGAAACAAAAATTCCATCCGGGCCCGCGGCAAGTAAATCTGTTGCCGAAATGTTCGCGGGTACTACATGGACTTCAATCCCCCGCTGCGCCATTAAGTGTGGCGTCATAGCTTTGATACCTAAATCAAGTGCGGCAACCTGGAACCGCTTGGTACCGACGGCAGGAACTACATAAGTTTTTTTAGTTGATACGGTTTCTGAAAAACTTGCGCCAGCCATTTCTGGAATTTCACGAACTTTATCGAGCAAAGTAGAAATATCTAAATCTGCGAATTCACCCGAGAAAATTCCAACGCGCATTGCTCCTTGATCACGCAAGTGACGCGTTAAAGCGCGAGTATCAATGTCGCTGATACCTACTATGTTTTGGTCTTTAAGTACTTGTGCGAGATCTGTTGTGGCGCGCCAATTTGAAGTGCGGCGAGCAGGATCACGAACTACATAACCTGAAACCCAAATTTGTTGAGATTCATTATCTTCTTCATTCCAGCCCGTGTTTCCAATGTGAGGCGCAGTTTGAATTACGACTTGTCCGCAATAAGAAGGGTCTGTGATTGTTTCTTGGTAGCCAGTCATGCCGGTAGAAAAAACGGCTTCGCCAAATGCGGTGCCAGCAGCGCCATAAGAACGACCAGTGAATACTTGGCCATCTTCAAGCACAAGGACGGCGTTGGTCATGCGTTAAGTTCTCCGTTTCGCACTGTTGGTTTACCACGAAAGAACGTTGCAACAACTTTGCCGGGAAGGGTGCGTCCTGCGTACGGGGTATTTCGGCTTGCACTTACAGTCTTTCGTGCCTCAACAAGTTCACTTGCACGGGGATCAAAAATTACTAAGTTAGCGGGTGCGCCCACGGCAATTGGTTGGCCTTGGTCATTAACTCGACCAATTATTGCCGGCGCAACGGACATGCGATCTGCTACTGCGGCCCAGTTCATTAAGCCTGTGACAACCATGGTTTCGTAAACCACGCTAAGTGCGCTTTCTAGTCCAGTCATACCGAACGCCGCTGCCGTCCATTCGCAATCCTTAGCTTCGGAAGGGTGCGGTGCGTGGTCAGTTGCCACGATGTTGATTGTGCCATCAGCTAGACCTGCGCGCACTGCTGCAACATCTGCTGCGGTTCGTAGTGGTGGGTTCACTTTGTAAACCGGATCATAAGATTCGACAACTTCGTCAGTGAAGTACAAGTGATGCGGAGTGACTTCGGCAGTTACGTTTATCCCGCGCGACTTAGCCCAGCGAATAATTTCCACGCTGCCAGCCGTTGATAAGTGGCAGATGTGTAAGCGGGAGCCAACGTGATGAGCAAGTAATACATCGCGCGCGATGATGGCTTCTTCGGCAACTGCGGGCCAACCAGCAAGGCCGAGCTTGCCCGAGAGCACACCCTCGTTCATTTGCGCATCTTGAGTTAAGCGTGGTTCCTGCGCATGCTGGGCGACTACACCATCAAAAGCCTTGACATATTCCAGGGCGCGGCGCATAAGCAGCGCATCATGCACACATTTGCCATCGTCACTAAAGACTCGAACCGCAGCTGCGCTATCAGCCATTGCGCCTAGTTCAGCAAGTGCGCTACCTTCAAGTCCCATCGTGACAGCGCCAACTGGACGGACATCGACAAGTCCAGCTTCTTGGCCAAGACGCCAAACTTGTTCGACCACACCTGCTGTGTCTGCAACTGGATAAGTATTTGCCATTGCATGAACCGCAGTGAAGCCGCCTTTTGCTGCAGCGCGACTGCCAGACAAAATTGTTTCCGCATCTTCGCGACCTGGCTCACGTAAATGCGTATGCAGATCAACTAATCCTGGAAGCGCGATGCACCCACTGCCATCAATTACTTCATCACCTTTTAGACCGGCTCCGATTTCGGCGATTACGCCGTCCCGAATCAGGATGTCAGTTGGCTTACCATCCAAAATACAGACGTCTTTAATTACATAACTGGTCACTTTACGGACTCCGATCCACCGAGCATTAAGTACAGAACAGCCATTCGCACACTCACACCATTGGCAACTTGCTCCACGATTACCGAGCGGTTTGAGTCGGCGACATCGGCAGAAATTTCCATTCCACGATTCATTGGACCTGGGTGCATGATGACTGCATCTGGGGAAAGCCGATTCATTCGTGTCACGTTTAAGCCATAGCGATTGCTGTATTCGTGTGAAGTTGGAAAGTAAGCGGCGTTCATGCGTTCGCGTTGTACCCGAAGCATCATTACTGCGTCCGCTCCTTCAAGGCAGGCATCTAAGTCGTAGGAAACTTCGCAGTCCCAGTCCTGGACTCCGTAAGGGAGCAAAGTTGGCGGGGCAACGAGGCAAACTTTAGCGCCAAGAGTATTGAGTAATAAAACATTGGAGCGAGCAACTCGGCTGTGTAAAACATCGCCAACTATTGTTACCCTCAGCCCAGTTAGATCGCCTTGGCCACCTCGCAAGTGATCGCGCAAGGTGTAAGCGTCAAGTAAGGCTTGGGTTGGATGTTCGTGTGTGCCGTCGCCAGCGTTGACCACGCCACCAGAAATCCAGCCAGCATTTGCAAGTCGATGCGGCGCGCCACTGCTGTTGTGTCGAATTACAACAGCATCTGCGCCCATGGCTTCTAGTGTGAGCGCAGTATCTTTTAGGCTTTCACCTTTTGAAACACTCGAACCGACGGCCGAGAAATTAATAACATCGGCGCTGAGTCGCTTTGCAGCAGCTTCAAAGGAAATTCGAGTTCGGGTGGAATCTTCGTAAAACAAATTCACTACGGTGCGGCCACGAAGTGGCGGAAGTTTTCCAACTCCTTGTTCGGTGGCCAAACTTAGTTGCTTGGCAGTGTCAAGGATTTGTAACGCAGCGTCGCGACTTAAATCAGCAGCGCTTAATAAGTGCTTCATGCGTTATTTTCGATTCGTACTTCGTCACTACCGTCATGCTCAACCAAATTTACTTGGATTTTTTCAGCACGTGAGGTTGGCAAGTTCTTACCAACATAATCCGCGCGAATTGGTAGCTCTCGATGGCCACGATCTACCAGCACTGCGAGTTGAACTATTTCTGGACGGCCATGTTCGGAAAGTGCGTCTAGCGCAGCGCGAATTGTGCGGCCAGAGAAAAGTACGTCGTCAATCAAAATGACCAAGCGACCCTCGATACCTTCAGGTGGAATCGTGGTTGGTTGGAGGGCGCGAGCAGGTCGAAGGCGTAAGTCATCGCGATACATCGTGATGTCAATTGCCCCAACTGGTACTGGCGAACCTTGGATTTGCGAGATTTTCTCGCCTAGGCGATGTGCCAGGGTCGCGCCTCGAGTGGGGATTCCCATCAAAGTCAGATTTGTGGCGCCATGAGTTCGCTCCACTATTTCGTGGGCTAACCGGGTTAAAGCGCGAGAAATATCGCTGGCATCAAGGACTACGCGTCCACTTGGCAGAAAGTCGTTCGTCATCTTCTTACCTCCTTTCCTGCCTCACTGGACAGGTGTTAAAGGATGGCGTGCTTTCAATCTTCACTTACTGTATCAGGGTCACTTTAAGTTTGGCACATTGACTAGTTTCGTGGGGTTTCGATTGGGTGCAAATAACGCCTACGCGTTATTTGCTTGATGTGTTTATTGGGAGCTATTAACGCCTAGGCGTTATTAGCTCCATGACCCAGTTGGTGCACCCGCATCCCATTCGTAGAACCAGGAATACCTGGCGGAACGCCAGCAATAACGACAATCGGATCGTGCAATTTGAAAATCCCAAGTTTTAATAAGACTCTGTCGAGCTGAGCCACCATTTCATCGGTATGGGTAACCCCCGGCGCCAAGAATGTTTGGATTCCCCAAACTAAGGAAAGTTGATTTAGAACATTTTCATTAGGCGTGAATGCCAGCAAATTTGTGGGGCTGCGATGGCGCGCCACTAACCGCGCCGAACTTCCGGTCTCAGTAAATGCGACAATGCTCACTGCGCCCACATGCTTTGCAACTTCTACTGCTGCCATGCTGATGGCTTTTGCGGTGGCACCATGCGCATCGTCAGCAAGTTTTGGCAGAGTTTCTAGGGCTTCGGATTCAATGTGCGAAATGATGCGACTCATAGTGTCAACAACATGCACCGGATCAACGCCAACGCTGGTTTCGCCAGAGAGCATCAAGGCATCGGCGCCGTCAAGTACTGCATTTGCAACATCGCTGGCTTCCGCCCGGGTTGGACGAGATGCCGTGATCATTGACTCCAACATTTGAGTTGCGACAATAACTGGCTTAGTTGCGTCGCGAGCCAGCGCAATTGCGCGCTTTTGCACCATCGGCACTTGCTCAAGTGGAAGTTCTACGCCCAAGTCACCGCGCGCGATCATGATGCCATCAAAGGCTTCAATAATTTCAGCAAGATTAGCAACGGCCTGCGGCTTTTCGATCTTTGCAATTACGGGCACTCTTCGGCCCTCTTCAGCCATGACGGCGTGCACATCTTGAATGTCGGAAGCATTTCGCACGAAGGAAAGCGCGATCAAGTCCACACCTTGGCGAAGTGCCCAGCGCAAGTCCGCAATATCTTTTTCTGAAAGTGCTGGAACACTGACAGCTACCCCAGGCAAATTTATGCCCTTGTTGTCACTGACTATTCCAGCTTCCGTAACTTTTGTAATAACTGAATCAGCGGTTACTTCAATTACTTCGAGACCAACTTTGCCATCGTCAATTAAGATTCGATCACCAATTTTGCAGTCACCAGGTAATCCAGAATATGTTGTGCCACAAATCGTGGCATCGCCCATGACATCGCGCGTGGTAATTGTGAAGCTTTCACCTTGAACTAAGGACACTGGACCAGCGGCAAATTTAGCCAGTCGGATCTTTGGTCCCTGTAGATCGGCCAAAATTCCAACGCCTAAACCCGATGCTTTTGAAGCAGCGCGAACTAGTTCGTAAGATTTTGTGTGTACAGCGTGATCGCCATGAGAAAGATTTAAGCGCGCAACATTCATTCCAGCATTAACCAAGGCTGCGATGATTTCTGGTGTAGCAGTAGCAGGTCCAAGCGTGCAAACTATCTTTGCGCGACGCATTGCGTGTTCCTAACTAGCGTTGATGTAGTCAGTCTAACTACGTTTTACGACGACGGCCGGGCTGATTTGATCTTGGTGTGGGTGGCTGCGATTCAGGTGCGAAGACTGGCTCAGTCAACTCAGTGGTCTCCTGCGTTGTTCCTGGCTCTGTTGATTTCAGTACCAATTTTCCGCGAGACATAATTTCGCGACCTGGGTTTTTTTCACTTGATCTAACTAAATACAGCAGCGCACCAGCGCCAATAATCAGCGCAGTAAATACATTGAGGCGAATACCTAAGATGAGTCGTGCGTCATCGATTCGCATAGTCTCAATTAATCCGCGTGCTACGCAATACATGCTCGCGTACAAGGCGAATACTCTGCCGTGTCCCATGACGTAGCGTTTGTCGGATCGAATTAATACCAAGCCGATTATGGTGCAGGCAATTGCTTCATATAAAAATGTCGGATGAAAAGTTTCGAACTGCGTGAAATTAGTTGGCCGATTCGCAATGTCGATTTCAAGTCCCCAGGGAAGCGTTGTTGGGCGGCCAAAAAGTTCTTGATTAAACCAATTGCCAAAACGTCCGATCGCTTGGGCAAATGCAATGCCTGGCGCTATCGAATCCGCGAACGGAGCGAAGGCAACACCTTGACGTTTAGCGCCAATCCACGCGCCTACTCCGCCAAGTGCAATCGCGCCCCAAATTCCTAGGCCGCCTTCCCAAATGCGAAGTGCACCAATGAAACCTTTGCCGCCCTCACTAAAGTAAATTTCCCAATCCGTGAGTACGTGATATATGCGACCACCAATTACTCCAAATGGCACAGCCCACATCGCAATGTCAGCTACTTGACCATCTAGTCCGCCGCGGGAAATGAAGCGCCGATTTCCCAGCCATACTGCGAGAAAAATTCCGGTCAAAATGCAAAGTGCATACGCCCGCAACGGGAATGGCCCTAGTTGCCAGACACTCTCGGAGGGACTGGGGATGAAAGCAGGAAACTGAGGCATAACTGTTAAGAGTTAGTCAGACTAACTCTTGGTCGCAGCCTCAATAGCAGCAGTTAATTGAGCTGGATCGAACAAGACATCACCGGTTAGTTGGGTACCGTCTAAGATTCCAGTTGGTGTTGAAGACACGCCTTCCGAGTCAAACGCTGCGTAAGAATTGGCAACCCACCCAGCATACTTTTCACTCTTTAAGCAATCGGTGAAAGTGACTAACGTATCGCCAGTTATTCCAGAAGTCTGGGCAAAATCAATGAGTGCGTCTTCGGAATATCCTGCGCCTTCTTGTGGTTGGTTTGCGAAAAGCTGGGCGTGGTAATCGATTTCGGCCCCAGCATCAACTGCGCAACCAAAAGCTAAAGTTGCACGCTTTGAAGAATTTGGATTTCCCGCAGCAGTATTTTGCGCTAGCAAGTTTTTATCTAAGAAAATTGTCGGGCGATATTCAACCCGGACTTTGCCCGCGTCAATCAGTCCCTTCAGGATTACCCCAGAAGCAGCTTCAAAGCTGCCGCATGCTGGACATTGAAAGTCTTCCCAAATTTGCAGGATTGGAATTTTGTCAGCATCCGGTGCGTCCCAGGCTGGACCTACTTTTACGCCATAAGTATCAGAAGTTACACCTGCTGGTAGCGCTGCATTCGCTGGGATTACGGCGTCGGTGTTTGAGAGCGTTGGAATTGCGATTAATGCTCCCATTATGAGCACAACAACTGCGCCACCAATTAACCGAATCTTGCGTTGGCGCTTTTGCTCTACTGCGGCGGCGGCGTTACGAGCAGCAGCGGCTGCGGCTTTTGCTGCTTTGGCGCTCAAATTTTCTTCTGACACAAATACTCCAAAACTACGTCCAAGTTCTCAATACTGATTACCTAATTATGTCGCACTTTGAGAATGCTTGAAACTTGGGACTCTAGGTGCTATCGGCTTAGTCCCTGCGAAAGTGCCTGTGCTAGTGCTTTTGCTGCCTGCGGCCCGCCATTAGCTATTGCCGTTACAAAGGCACTGCCGACTATGACGCCATCTGCATATTGGGCAATTTCGTGGGCTTGCTCGGGCGTAGATACGCCAAGGCCAACTGCAACTGGTAATTCAGTATGGCGGCGCACTTTAGTAACTAATCCCTCAATGGCATCAGAGAGTGAGGCGCGAGCGCCAGTTACGCCCATGACTGCTCCAGCGTAAACAAAGCCAGTTGTAACACTTGCAACTTTAGAAATTCGCTCATCTGAACTCGATAACGCTACGAGAAAAACGCGTTCCACATCTTGTTCATCCGTTGCTGCAATCCAATCATCAGCTTCTTCAGGAGTTAAATCGGGAGTGATTACCCCTGCGCCACCGGCAGCATGAAAATCAGTGGCAAAACTTTCTAGGCCATAGCGTTCAATCGGATTCCAATACGACATAACGAGTGTTGGTACCCCAAGTTCGGAAACACGTTTTACAGTTTCTATTACCGTGGCAGATTTAGTTCCACCAACCAAGGAAATATTTACGGCTTCCTGGATAGTTGGTCCATCCATAACAGGGTCGCTGTAAGGAAAACCTATTTCGACTATGTCAACGCCGCCAGCAACCATCGCTGCAATACATTCCACTGCGCCATCAGCAGTTGGGTACCCTGCGGGCAAGTAGGCAATTAACGCCGCGCGATTTTCTGACTTAGCGCGCGCAAAAACTTCGTGAAGCAGACTCATGGATTCATGTCAAACCACTTGGCAGCAGTTTCAACATCCTTATCGCCTCGACCTGAGCAATTCACCAAGATGATGGCATCCTTGCCCAACTCTTTTCCAATTTCAAGTGCGCCAGCAAGTGCGTGCGCAGTTTCAATGGCTGGAATTATTCCTTCAGTTTCACACAACAACTTAAAGGCGTTCATAGCCTGGACGTCAGTGATGGAACGATATTCTGCGCGACCAATGTCAGCTAGATAAGCATGCTCTGGACCAACACTTGGATAGTCCAGGCCGGCACTAATTGAATGGCTTTCAATAGTTTGGCCATCATCGTCTTGCATTATGTAAGAACGAGCTCCGTGCAGTACCCCGACTGCGCCGCCAACAATTGTTGAAGCATGCCGACCAGTTTCAATGCCATCGCCACCGGCTTCGAGTCCAAGTAAGCGCACATCACTATCTGGAATAAACGCCGTAAAAATTCCAATCGCATTGGAACCGCCACCAACACAAGCAGCTACGACATCTGGCAGGCGCCCAAAGCGCTCCAACATTTGTTCGCGGGATTCATCACCAATGATTCGGTGGAAATCGCGAACCATTTCTGGAAATGGCGCAGGTCCAGCAACTGTGCCAAGCATGTAGTGCGTATCTTGAACGTTTGCTACCCAATCGCGCATGGCTTCATTGATAGCGTCTTTCAAAGTTTTGCTGCCTGAAGTTACCGGAATGACAGTGGCGCCAAGTAATTTCATGCGAGCAACATTTAGTGCTTGGCGCTTGGTGTCTTC
>ERZ888423.827-NODE-827-length-30275-cov-7.908471_pt1 | contig 30275 bp, 25 predicted proteins | sample MGYA00520523_ERZ888423 | MGnify/ENA primary metagenome ERZ888423 (study PRJEB32303, sample SAMEA104408611) | aquatic metagenome | biome: Brackish water; feature: Pelagic; material: water | place: Baltic Sea | collected 2014-06-08T10:24:00 | depth 30,27 m ...
AGGCGTATTCGAAGGATTTGAAGGGATAGTTACATGGATTTTGCTCTTAACGAAGAACAACAAGCAATCAGCGAACTCGCCGGTCAGGTGATTGGCGATGCCTCAACGAACGAGAGATTGCGTGAGCTTGAAAAAGCTGACGGCCCTCGCTTTGATGCGGCGCTTTGGGCCTCGCTCGCTGAAACCGGAATTCTCGGGGCCTTTTTGCCCGAGGAACATGGGGGAGCGGGCCTGGACTTGATCGCTCTCGGTGGAGCGCTCGAGCACGTAGGTCGCACTGCAGCAGCAGTTCCACTCTGGGAAACTTGCGGCTTGGGTGTCCCTGCGATTGCGGAGTTCGCTCCGGCGAGTTTGGCCGCAGAGATCCTGCCTCAGGTAGCTGACGGGTCCATGATCCTTACAGCCGGATGGCACGAGGACCTAGGGGAGCCGCTTCTTCCCACGACAATTGCGAGCCGAAATGGTGATGGCTGGGAACTGACCGGCACAAAGATTTGTGTGCCGGCCGGAGCCATTGCCGACGCATTCCTGATGCCCGCAGCCATTGAGGGCGGATCGGTTGGCCTGTTCCTAGTCCGAGAGACTGGCGAAGGCGTCGGAATCGAGCCACTAGACACCACACTTGGTGACCCGCAGGCGGCTGTCCTCCTGGCGCTAGCTCCAGCAGAACTCGTAGCAGAGGGTTACGAGTCGTTGCAGTGGACTTATGACCGTGCTGTAGCTACACAGTGTGCAGTTGCATCAGGCGTGTTTGCTGAGGCGCTTCGCCTTACAGCTGAGTACACCAAGGAGCGCAAGCAGTTCGATGTACCGATTGCATCGTTCCAGGCTGTGGCTCATCGTGCGGCAGATGCCTTTGTGGACACAGAAGCAATCCGACTCACATCAAAGCAGGCTTTGTGGAGACTGTCAGTAGACATGCCAGCCTCAGCTGAGGTTGCTGTAGCCAAGTACTGGGTCTCATTTGGTGGCCAACGAGTAGTGCATACGGCTCAGCATCTGCACGGCGGCGTTGGAGTCGATCGCGATTATCCGCTGCACCGGTACTTCCTGATGGCAAAAGAGATTGAACTGCAACTCGGTGGCTCTACCCGGCAACTGCTTGCACTTGGCAAGATTATTGCCAACGAAGCCGTCTAGCAGAGGCTGTCTAGCAGAGGCTGTCTAACTGAGGCTGTACCTCACCCCTCTAGTCGGGTTGAGACAAAACGCCGGAAATCCTCATTATGTAAAGTGATGGCATTTCCTAGGTCAAACTGCTCTTTCTCTAGGAAGTTCCCCAAAGGTCCTTTACATGCGCGCCCGAAAGGTGTCAAATGCATGTAGCGACCGGGGTTGGCCCCGGTCCCTAAAACAACTGAGGAGGTGCCGATGTCTACTCGTCATCGTGCCCGGCAGTCCGGACCTAGTTCAGCTCTCCAAGAGGAGCGCGAGCAAAGAAAGGCAGAACACCGCAGGGTGCGCCGAACCGTCAATCAGTCATTGCATGTGGCCGTCCTTGAAGAAGATCTTGATGGTCTTGTTCTTGAGCTTCCGCACCCGACGCATGGATACACCGATGAACATGCTCCTGCCACGCCGCATGCTTCCGCCGATCCAGAGCGCCGGATTAAGCATTGGAAGCAATCCTTTTGGAAGCGGCGCTCGCTTGAGCGTCAGCGGCGAGCACGTGCAGAGTTGCGTACCGCAAGCTATTCCTGATCAGCGCAGTTTCAGAGGAGTTGCTGCTGACGGCCCATGTACTCGGGGGCTAGGGTCAGGTCGTGTCTGACCTCATGCCAGCCCTGATCGATGGGCAAGATCTCGTCACCGGTGACTCCATCCTGGTTCATTCTCCGTATAGCGGTGACCTCGTAGGCGAGGTCACCGCATGCTCCGCGGAGCATCTTGATCAGGCCATAGCCGTGGCCGGCCGGAGGCATGCTGAAGGCGCATTACCTGCCTTTGAGCGTGCAGAAATTCTGGATCGAATTGCCGTTGCGATGCTGGAGCAGTCCGAGGAGTTTGCCCAGTCGATTTCGTCTGAGTCGGCCAAGCCGATTTCAACAGCCAGAGTTGAAGCTGTGCGGGCAGTTGACACGATTCGGTTCTCTGCCACTGCAGCGCGCACCTTTACGGGCGAGATGGTTGCCATGGATGCTTCCGCTGCTGGCGTGGGCAAGCTGGGTTACGTCAAGCGGGTACCAATCGGTGTGGTCGCTGGTATTTCCCCATTCAACTTTCCTCTGAATCTTGTTTGTCACAAGATCGCACCGGCCCTTGCAGCGGGTGTCCCGATTGTGCTCAAACCGGCCTCGGCCACTCCCCTAACTGCACTCAAGATTGCTCGCCTCTTTGAGGCATGCGGACTTCCTCCCGGATGGCTCAACGTTGTTCCTTGCGCAGGTTCGGTTGCGAATCACATGGTCGAGCATGAGGGCGTGGCCATGATCACGTTTACAGGCTCCCCAGAGGTTGGATGGGGAATCCGGGCGCGCGCGCCAAAGAAGCGTGTCGGCTTAGAACTCGGAAACAACGCGCCGGTCATTGTCGAACCAGATGCAGATCTAGAGGTTGCAGCCAGCAAAATCGTTGCTGGTGGATTCGCATTCTCGGGCCAAACCTGTATTTCTGTTCAGCGGGTCTATGTGCATGCCCAGGTCCACGATGAGCTTCTCGGCATGCTCGAGCAGAAGGTGGCTGCGCTTCAAGTTGGCGATCCCGCAGATCCGGCAACTCAGGTCAGCGCGTTGATTCAGCAGAGCGAGACCGAACGCGTGGCTGGTTGGATTGATGAGGCTCAAGGCGACGGTGCACGTGTGGTTGTTGGTGGTGGCCGACGCGAACGTTCAATCCTTGAACCAACTTTGCTTGATCGGGTAACTCCAGGGATGAGGATCAGCAACACAGAGGTGTTCGGACCAGTTATTGGAGTGGCTTCCTACGACACCTTTGATCAGGCCGTGAACTTGGTAAACGACTCTCGCTATGGATTGCAGGCGGGAGTCTTCACTGCTGACATCAGTACTGCGCTTCAAGCGGCTGACCGGATTGACTTTGGTGGGGTGTTGATTAACGAGGTGCCTGCATTTCGCACCGACCAGCAGCCCTATGGAGGGATGCGAGATTCTGGAAACACCCGTGAGGGCCCCGCGTACGCAATTGAGGAGATGACTGAACGAAAGCTCATCATCATCCAAGGGTGAATGGCTCTAGTTATGCCTGCCGTCGCCGGCCAGCCAGTTGAGTCCAGTAACCTCTGAGTTTGATGTTTCGTTCCCCCGGCATACGAATTTTGTGCGGTATCACCGTTGTGGTGATTGCTGTTTTTGTCCTGCTGGGTTCGGGAAGGTCCTCAGACATTGACAGGGTCTCGGCAGAAGGTTCACTGCCCAGCACCGAGGTCAAGCGAGAAGCAGGTCAACTCGTCGACCCATCGACGACAACAACCCTCCACTCCCCCAGCACAAGCAGTCCTGCGCAAGGGCTCGATGAAACCGAGTCTGAGGAACTGCCAGCAGAATCTGGTTCCGGCAAGCGGATGGTGATGTCTATCTCTCAGCAACGAGTCTGGTGGGTAGATGAAGCAGGGGCAGCGATCCGAACAGCCCTTGTGTCGGGTCGAGCGAACACTCCTCAGACCGGCACCTTTCAGGTCTACTCAAAGACTGAGAATGCAACTGGACTAGATGGCTCAAAGATGGACTACTTCGTGCGATTCACCAAGGGTCCCCAGGGCTGGGCAATCGGATTCCACAACATCCCAAGAATCAACGGGGTGCCAGTCCAGACCGAAGAGCAACTCGGTCAAACTATGTCGCACGGATGCATTCGTCAGGCACAGGATGACGCTGTGTTCACTTGGAGCTTTTTGGACATAGGTTCCACGGTGGTAGTTCTCGCCTAGGTCCGGCAACCTTGCCCAACACCGGGTAAACCGATCCCGTAGTCACCCCCTACCCCACCCCCAAGTAACGAGGAGTCTTAGATGAGCATCAATATGCGCATTGGTATTAATGGAACAGGCAGTTTGGCAACTTTGGACCAAGTGCTCGCAGAGGCAAAGCGGACCGAGGCCGATGGCTTTGACTCGTTCTGGATTGCTCAGATCTTTGGCATGGATGCCCTGACTGCGTTAGCAGTTGTTGGGCGTGAAGTTCCCAGAATCGAACTTGGTACTGCAGTAGTCCCCACTTACCCGCGCCACCCAATGATGATGGCCGGTCAGGCGCTGACCGTGCAGTTGGCAAGTCAAAATCGACTTGCACTTGGAATCGGGCTGTCGCATCAGATTGTTATTGAGTCGCTGTGGGGCTACTCGTATGAGAAGCCCATTCGTCACATGCGCGAGTACCTGTCGGCACTCCTTCCATTGCTCAATGGTGAGTCGGTTGATGTGCACGGTGAGGACATCACTTGCGTGGGTGGCGTCGATGTTCAGGGTGCTGAAGCGCCGCCTGTGATCGTTGCTGCGCTTGGTGCTCAGATGCTCAAGTTGGCGGGCTCAAACGGCTGCGGCACGATCACTTGGTGCACGGGTGAGCGAGCACTACTGAGCCACGTCGTACCCAAGATCACTCAGGCAGCTGAAGCTGCAGCTCAGCCAGCACCCCGGGTGATTGCTGGTTTGCCGGTCTGTGTCACTTCTGACCCGGACGCCGCGTATGCAATCGTCGCCGAGCAGCTAGCGCTGTACGGGGGCCTGCCTTCTTACCGTGCGATGCTCGACATCGAGGGTGCCGAAGGCCCAGCAGATGTTGCCATTATTGGCGATGAGGAACACGTTGCCGCTGCTCTCGGTCGCCTAGCCGATGGTGGCGTAACTGAGTTCTCTGCAGTGATAGCCGCCCCGAGTGCCGAAGATCATTCGCGCACTTGGGAACTCCTGAAGTCCTTGATCTAGGCACAGAATTGTCTGAGATTGATCATGACCTCATAGCGTTCACTGTCAGAACTGGCATGACTATTGCTGCGCAGTGTTGGGGAAACCCGACTGATCGGGCGGTGGTTTTGGTTCACGGTGGTGGTCAAACTCGTCATAGCTGGGGTGGTACGGCTGAGGCGTTAGCTCAGCAGGGTTGGTTTGCGGTCAGCTACGACCAGCGCGGTCACGGCGAATCTGACAAGGCCGATAACCGTGACTATTCAACAATCCGCTTTGCCGAGGATCTTGTGGATGTCTGCGTGGCGCTAACGGAGCAGACAAATTCGCGACCAGTAGTCGTTGGAGCCTCTCTCGGCGGATTGGCAAGTCTGTTAGCAGAGGGCCGGCTGATGCCAGGTTGTTGTTCCGCGATCGTCCTCGTCGACATCACTCCACGGATGGAAAAGGTCGGCGTCGACCGGATAGTTCAGTTCATGCTCGACCGCGCTGAGACAGGTTTCGAGAGTCTTGATGATGCCGCCGATGCAATTGCCGCATATCAACCGCACCGGCCCCGACCAGCGGATACGTCAGGCTTGGCAAAAAATCTGAGGCTCGATAACGATGGAAGGTGGCGCTGGCACTGGGACCCAGACATCTTCCTAGGCCCGCTACCAATTGGAACGGGATCGGTGACAGGGCAGTTTGTTGATGCGACTGTTGCGTTGACTGTGCCAACCCTGCTCGTGCGCGGCCGGATGTCTGACTTGGTCAGCGAGGAGACTGCTCAAGAGTTTCTGGTCCTCCGTCCTGACGCCAAGTTTGTAGATGTCTCTGGCGCCGGTCACATGGTTGCCGGAGACCGCAACGATCTCTTTACTTCAGCGATAGTGGATTTCATGGATACGCTCCCGTGAGATGGCGCACGGCGGCATAGGCGTGAGCACTTCGAAAGTAGATGCTGCACGTCTACTGCTCGGTGTTGAGGCTGCCTGCTCAGAGGCTGAGATTCGCGCGGCCTACAGAATGCTGCTGCTGCGCACACACCCAGACATCAACTCCAAAGCGGATGCCACCGAGCGAACCATGGCACTGACTAGCGCTTACCTATTACTCACTTCTCTAGTGGTAGACCCTGCTCCTGCTGCTGCTGCTGCTCAACAGGAAGAGCCAGCTGCAGAGCAAGGCCGCCGGAGAGCTCCGAAAAAAGAGGAAGAAATTGAGATTCTGCTGCTTGGGGATTTGACCATTTCGGTGGCCGCTCCAGCTTCAGAAACGCTGATGTTGCTGATCGATATGGCGCACGAACTCGGCGAAATCAGTTACCTTGATCCCTCAGCGGGGCTGCTCGAGATAGTGATTGAGTTCGTAGAAGAGCCGACCAGTTCGGTGTTACTCAGCATGCAGGGCAGGGGAAATGCTACGACAGAGGTTTTCTGTTCGGTTGAGCCCCTGAGCGGCGGTATTTCACCACCGGCTGATGCAGTAGCCAGGCTTCTGCATCGCACTCTGACTCACGCAGAGTCTCCATGATTGCTCAGGGCTTCGTTTGAGCGGGCTCTGGGTTAGGTAGTTCTGTGTTAGGTAGTTCGGGTTAGGTAGTTCGCTTAAATCGCTTGATCCGAGTTGCGAGCGTGGTTCCAAACCGTGCTCTCGCCGAAGCAATCCCGAGAGCCTCGAGTACCTTGGGGACTGGGAACCACCACATTTCGCGAGGAGTAGTCACACGACTCGACATGACGGACTTCACAGAGGAGAACTCTCGTAAACCTTCTGGTCCATGCACCCGGCCGATTCCTGACTGCTTCACTCCCCCAAAGGGAAGGCCAGGAATTGCATAGGAAACTATGCAGTCGTTAATGCAAACGTTGCCAGCCTCGAGGCGGTTGGCGATAGAAATTCCGAGTTGCTGATCCGAGGTCCAAACAGAACTGTTCAACCCGTAGATCGAGTCGTTTGCAAGTCGAAGACCCTCCTCTGAGTCCTTCACCGACATAATCGGCATGACTGGTCCGAACGTCTCCTCAACCATGATGCTCATGGTGTGATCCACGTCGACCAAAACTGTGGGCTCAAACCAAAGGCCAGGTTGGTCAAGACGCTTGCCGCCAGCAAGGATGCGAGCACCTTTGCTGACAGCATCGGCGATGTGGTCCTCGACAATGGCCAACTGTGGGGCGAAGGTCATTGACCCGATATCTCCCCCACTCGCGTTCTGACGAATCTGGGCCGTCTCCACGAGTACTCGCTCCACGAAATCCTCAAAGACTGTTTCCTCAACGTAGAAGCGCTCCACTGACATGCAGGTCTGCCCTGAGTTCTGAAATGCGCCCCAGACGGCTCCCTTGGATGCCCTTGCAAGATCTGCGTCTGCACAGACGATCATCGGGTCTTTGCCACCCAACTCGAGCAACACCGGCGTGAGGGAATCTGCAGCCGCTGCCATGACGCGCTTGCCAGTGCGGACGGACCCCGTAAAGCAAACCTTGTCTACCCCGCTTCGCACCAACGCCTCGCCAGTTGCGCCGCCTCCCGTGACGACCTGAACGATATCTCCCCAGTTCTCATCCTCGAACAGCTTTCCGATGGCGAGCCCAACAGTTGGAGTTACCTCAGATGGCTTGAGTACCACTGTGTTGCCAGCAAACAAGGCAGTAATCACAGGGGTCATCGACAGAGTGAATGGGTAGTTCCAGGGGCTGATCACTCCAATGACACCAAGCGACTCGTAGCGCTTCCAAGCCTTCTTATGAGCCATGAGACCTGGCGAAACGCTCTGGGGCATGAGTACCTGCCCACCGTTCTTCGCGTACCACCCGATGGTTTCGCAAACGGCCATCAACTCAGTAGTAACTGCCTCGGCGCGCTGTTTGCCAGTCTCTGCACAAATGGTATCTACAAGTTCCTCAGCGGAATCGAGAAGCCGATCTCGAACATGGAGAAGATGCCGCGAACGCTCCTTATAGGTCAATGCCGACCAAGCCCCAGCTAGGTAGCGCGCCCGATTTACAGCTTGTTCAACTTGAGCAGACCCCATCTCTTCGATCTCTGCGATGAGGGTGTTTGTTCGAGGGTCGAAGGTCTCGAACTTGTTCACAGGTGGATGCGTCCCAATGGTGGTAGCAGTGGAATCGGCTGCTGGGTTTCTTGGTTCAGCGGTGATGCTCATGGGAGCAAGCTACACCGGAGGGGGCGGAGAACCCTTAAAAAATGGTCTTGAACGAACGTTCAGTAGGGACTACAATTTCGACACAGGAACGAGATGTTCCCAGCACCACCACAAGTAGCTATAAGGGGTTCTCATGACCGTAACGGATTCCGCAGTGGACTATTCCAAGACTGATTTCAACGACCCACGGGTTTTTGATGATCCGTACGACCTGTTTACTTGGCTACGTGGTCTGGATTACCTGCATTACGACGAAGTGAACGATCTGTACATCGCTCCCCGACACGAGGATATTTTCGCTCTGAGCCGGGACGAGGAGACCTACTGCAGTCGGTTTGGCGTGCGCCCCAAGATTGCCGGCGATATGTCCATCATTACCCTTGATGGTGAGGAGCATGTGCGGCAGCGGCGTTTGATCAACAAGGGGTTTACCCCGCGACAGGTGCGAGAGATGATTCCGCATGTTCGCGAACTCACCAACGAAATAATCGACGCCATGGAAGCCAAGGGTGACGTCGACTTTGTCGCTGACTTTGCAATTCACATCCCGCTGATCATCATTTGTGAATTGATGGGACTTGATCCGAGTCAGCGCATGTCTATGTACGGATGGTCGGACGCAATGATGGATGGAGATGGCCACGTCGAGGCCGACTCACCTCAGTTGTTAGCGGCAGCTACGGCCTTCGGCGAGTTTGCTGAATTGGCCCTTGAACTGATTGCTGAGCGCCGAGCTGACCCGCAGAGTGACCTCATCAGCATTCTGACTCAGGCCTTTGACGATGGAGGTTTGACGAAGGAGTACAAGGCCACACAGGGCCTTGATGAAGAGTCTCTGGCCAAGATGGCAGAGGAAGTGCGACTTCAAGATGACGAGTTGCTGGCCTTTCTTGTTGTGCTCATGGTGGCTGGGAACGAAACCACTCGAAATGCCCTCACTGGCGGTCTTGTTGCTCTGAGCAGGTTTCCGGAGCAACGCAAATTGCTACTTGAAAACCTGAATAATCCCGAGTTCATGGAAGTAGCAGTTGATGAGATTGTTCGCTATGTGACGCCAGTGCTCGGCTTTATCCGAACGGTGACGGTTGATCACACCTATCGCAACACGGAGTTGAAGGTGGGAGATCGCGTGCTCATGCTCTACGGAAGCGCTAACCGTGATCACCGCGTGTTTACCCATCCCAATGAACTAGACCTCACGCGTAATCCAAACCCACATCTTGCGTTTGGGATCGGGCCCCATTTCTGTTTGGGAGCAAACCTGGCTCGAATGGAGATCACCACCGTGTTTCAGGAGCTTCTGACCCGGCTACCAGATATCACCGTTCCTGCGGACGCAGTTCCCTCTCGCGGGGATTCCACTCTGGTGCTTGCGCTAAATCACCTGCCTGCCACTTTCACTCCTGGGGCTGGCTGTCCTGTTGATCACTGATCTCATTGTGAATCAACGTGAGCGGATCCTTGACGAGGCGCTGCGCCTGATGTCGGCAGAGGGTTCGGCTGCGATGAGTATGCGGCAGCTTGCCCAGGCCTGCGGCGTGCAGGTGGCTGCGATCTACCACTACTTCCCTTCAAAGGATGCACTGCTGCAAAGTGTGTTTGAGGAGCGACGCTATGACACGCGCCTAGCGAGTCAGGTTCAAGTTGCGGGACTCGAGGCTGAAGCAGATGTTCCGGAGCGCCTCCGCTCAGTATTCAACTTGTTCTGGTCGGGTGCTCTTGAAGAGGAGGACGTGTTGCGCCTTCTCTTGGGTGAGGGGCTGAGGAATCAGGCAGTAGCTCTTCCGACTGGTTCGGCAATGCTGGAACTTTTCAGGACGGGTGTTCTGAGCTTGCTCGAACAGTACGTGCCGGAGATCCAAGACACAGAGACTGTCTCCGAGGTGTTTGTCGCCCAAATCTTTGCTGGATTTATCCAACATATCTTTCAACCAGATCTTGATACGGACCTGATAGCTAGCCGGGCTGCTGAGGTTCTGGTTCGTAGCGTCCTGTAGGGATCGCAAGTCCTAGGTCCAATGATTCACTCGCTAGGCCAAATGACCTAAAGGTGTCGTTGTTTCGCGCCGACAACGAACAGGTGAAACTTCTTTCTGGCCGGGCGCAGCATGCTCGCACACGCTCGCAGCAGGGAGCAGTCATGGTTGAGGCAGCCATGGTGTTGCCGGTCATGATCTTTATTCTGGTGGGGATTATTGAGTTTGGAATGCTGTTCACCTCGTATTCGACGTCGACGGCCTCTACCCGAAGCGGCGCCAGACTCGCGGCAACTGCCTATGCGCAGGCCGGATCCGTAGCTTCCGCTCAGAATGCAGCACTCACACAGATCGCCCTCTCAACTTCTGCAGACCTGACCGTGCTGACAAATGGGACGCCTGTTGGCATGGCGGTCTACAAAGTGAATCCTGCAGCAACTGACGGAGCCCCATTCGGTGGGTACCCAGGCGACGCAATGGTGGGAGGCTGCTCTTCGAGTTGTGTGAAATTTACTTGGAATCCGACTACCAAGACCATGACCCAAACCACTGGTAGTTGGACAAACCCAGACGCCTGTGGGGTGACTGTGGACACTATTGGGGTATTTGTTCAGGTGCAGCATGAATACATCACTGGCTTCTTTGGTAGCAATCGAACCGTCACCGGCCACACAGTGATGCGGCTCGAACCACTCCCGAGTGATCAATGCCCTGGCGGATGACAGTGATGCGTACATTTCACTCATTTCGAGGACACGTCACGGATTGCGCATCTGGTCCTTTGCTCAGACGCTCGCGAGGCCATGTAAGAGGCAGCGAGAGGGGCGAGCGCGGTGTCGTTCTTATCTGGTTCGCCCTGATGCTGATCATGCTGATGGGCTTTGCAGGTTTCGCAGTAGACCTCTCTAACTGGTGGTTCCAGGCTGAAAAGATTCAGCGCTCAGCGGATGCTGGTGCCCATGCGGGCGCAGCATTTCTGCCCGGCGATCTACCCTCTGCTACTACGACCGCACGAAGTTTGACTGGTCAAAATGGCTTCAAGAATGGCTCAAATGCGACGGTGACCGTGTCACAAGAGCCAAATCCAAACCGTCTAAGGGTCAAGGTTAAGGCCACCATCCCTACCTATTTCGTGGGGCTTTTAGGGGTCAAAAGTGTGGATCTGACTCGAGAGGCAGTAGCAGAGTACGTAGCACCGGTTCCGATGGGTTCACCAGAAAACAAGCTGGGTAACGACCCAGCGCGCGCCCAGAACACACCTCAGTTCTGGATCAACATTGCGGGACCGAACGCGACCAAAAAGTCTGGTGACCGGTACCAAGCAAAGTTCTGTGGCACTTCAGTGGCGAACTGCAGCGGAACGGTCATCTCAGGAATCAACAATGATGAGTACGCAACTGAGGGCTACATCTTTGCGTTGAAGGTGTCCTCCGTGGTTACGGGCCAACCACTGAACATCCAGGTGTATGACCCAGCTATGACCTATGTGAATGACACCTGCGGGGCAAATATGCCGACACAGGCACAGGCGAACGCACTGCAGGCCCTACCCGGTATCCCGTACCCCGATGGGGCGCTTCGCTTTGCACCAGGTCTGACCTCTTGGTGCACGGGCGACCAAGACATCAGCGGTCGAGGTACGAAGACTACATTTATTGTCCGTAGCCCTGATTCGACTCCCTGGTCTGACTTAGACAACCCCGTGGTTGCTGGATGCACCACGCAAATGCCTTCCTTCAACCCCGGGGGGAGCAACCCCACGATCTATCAGTATCTTCACCCCACGGACGGCACGCAGGATGCTCAAGCTGTCATTAATCCTGCTGATGGTGCGAATACTTTTGCCGAACTCTTTCGGCAAAACGTCACCATCTGTTCGATACCAGCCGGGTCAGTGGTGGCTGGTGAATACATTCTGCAAGTTAGGAGCAACGCCACTGCTGCTGCCCCCACGGTGTACAGCGCCTCAGTTGTTGATGGTGGCCATAACAGGATGTCAATCTTTGCTGGTTTCGGATCTGCCGGTCTTGCGGCCGTGGATGGCTCGGCAGTCTCAATTAATGCCAGAGGGCGCCTTCCGATTTATGCCAATGCTACGGCTGCGAATACCTCATTTTATTTGGCTCGCGTGCTTCCCTATGACGCAGGTCGGACCCTTCGCGTCACGTTGTTTGATATCGGCGACGCGTCTTCAGCAGGCGAGCTACAGATTCTTCCGCCGGCAGAATTTGCTTCGAACTTCTCGGGGTGCGTCTTTAGCCGTAATGATGGAGCAACGCTGAGTTCGACTGCCAGCACGTGCACGCTCCGTAACGTCTCGAGTGCCAACGGGTTTAACGGTCGCAGCGTAACGGTAGACATCCCCATTCCTGCTAACTACACATGCACTCCGGAAGTTGCAACCCAGTGCTGGATCAAGGTTCGTGCTGCATTCCCGAGTGGGGTCACTGACACCACTACATGGTCTGCTGCCATTCTTGGCAACCCAATCAGGCTTGTTGAGTAGCTACCGCACTCTGCCAGTCAGCGATCTTCTCCCCCATGGGAGTTGACGGTGGTCCCGAGACAAAGGGCCAAAGTTCTTCAGCAATCTGTCGCCAGTTTCCGCGGGCCTGAAGGTCTCCGAACAGAGCAAAGAGACCTAGGTTGATCCGCTGGATGATGACCATTGATGGCGGCAGGTTCGCAACTCTCATGATTTCGGCGTGGGGTCCCGAAAGGTCAAAGAATTGTCTGACTGACTGCGAGGAATACTCGGGTGTGATCTCCATTACCTGATCATCAAGGACGAACTCGTAGAAGTGCCCGAAGTATTCCTGCATTACTGGATCAGGCACCTCGAGATCGGGGGGAAGAATACCGATTCTTTGAATAATCTCTCGGAATTTGCCGATGTCCTTCTCTAACACGATGGCCTGAATCATCTCTTCAAAGACCTGCACTTCTGCTGCCGTGAATCGCTTGCAGAGCCCGAAATCCAAGAACGTGATCTGTCCGCCCGGTCGAAACACATAGTTGCCCGGATGAGGGTCACCGTTGAAGGCATTGAGCTGGTAGATGCTGCCAAATGCAAAGCGGTACAAGCACTCCGCTGTGAGCTGCCGCTCCTCGTCCGACCAAGTCATCACCTCAGAGAAAGGGACTCCCTCGGCAAACTCGGTTGTGAGAACCCGCTGGGTCGACAGCGAATCGACTACCTGAGGTACGTGGATATAGGGATGGCCGTCATAGGCCAAGGCGAACATTCGTTGGTGGTCGGCCTCGAGGGCATAATCAAGTTCCTCTGCTATCCGTTCCTTTAACTCCGCCACAATCGGACCAGGATCCATGCCCGGAAAAAGCAGACTCATCATCTGGAACAGCAGATCAGTGTTGTCTAGATCCGCGGCTATGGCCCGATCAACCCCCGGGTACTGCACTTTCACTGACACCTTTTGCCCAGCATGAGTGGTAGCGAGATGAACTTGGCCAATCGAGGCCGCAGCTAGCGGCAGCTGAGCGAATTCGGCGAACACAACCTCAGGCGCGCTACCGAGTTCCTCGATGATGACCTGTTCAACCAAGGCGTAGGCCATGGGAGGCGCATTGTTTTGCAGTTGAGCGAGAGATTGTCTTACTGGCTCAGGTAATCCCTGATCTAGATAGCTGGCCATTTGACCGAGCTTCATCATGGCCCCGCGCATATTGCCAAGGACCTGAGTGACCTGCTCGGCCGTCTGCAATTCGAACTCTGACCGGAGTTCCTCACGGCGCTCCTCGGTAGCGAGTACTCCTCGAGCCTTCATAGAGACGAAGTTGCCACCGCTCCGCGCGCCAACCACGGCCAACTGAGCGGATCGACGAACTCGCTGTGTAGGGATGATCGAGGAGTTGGGTGACTGGTGCGCAAGCTTTCTGAAAGCCAGAAACAGCGCGCCACCGGCTGCGATGCTGCCAAGGCCAAGCAGCGACCGTTTCCTAGGATTCATAGGGCTTCTTGGAATGCATGGAAACTCTTAAGTTCATAGGGTCCACTCGCACGCGGTGATCAAGGCGCCGAAGACCAACTTGGCATCTGAGCCAAGATCGACGGAGTCCGAGTCAGCTTTCGGTGATCGTGATGGACTCGATGACTACCTCGTTGACGGGGCGATCCTGACCACCAGTTGGCAGGCTCTCAATGGCTTTGAGTACATCCTCGCCAGCTATCAACTGACCAAAAAGCGAGTACTGCGGCGGCAGGCGAACTCCTGCAGCTCCAGAGATGATGAAGAACTGGCTTCCGTTTGTATTTGGCCCGGCATTGGCCATTGCGAGCGAGCCAACCTTGTACTTGCCGGCTGCTGGTAGTTCATCGGCAAACCTGTACCCGGGTCCGCCGCGTCCTGAGCCTTCGGGGTCTCCACCCTGAATCATGAACTCGCGAATCACACGGTGGAAGATGACACCGTCGTAGTAGTGATAGCGGGCCAGGTTTACAAAGTTGTTCACGGTGTTTGGTGCATCGCTTGCATGCAGAAACGCCGTCATCGTTCCGTGGTTGGTAACGATCTCTGCTTGGTAACTTTTCGAGGGATCGATGTACATCGGAAAAGGCTCCGAGAACTTTGTCTGACGTGGCGACGATCCGTCTGCTGCTGGTTGTTCTGTAGGCATGAGGCGAGTGTAGTCAGCGCAGGCAGCATGCCCATTTTCCTGAGCAGTGAACGCAGCAAATTAGCGGAATCCTTGAAGCACAACTTGTGCGTCTGGCTCAAGGAGCACGAGGACCGCTGCCTTACCTTTACGTACCCCTTCCGTAGGGAGCACAACCGTGGCAGGGTCCGAGGAACCAAGTTTGCGAACGAATCTCAGAGCCTCACTAAATCCAAGATCAGAGTCGATGATCAGTTCCGAAGACATGGAGTCAGCAACTCTGAGCAGGGTCAAAGGGTTGCGGGTAGCTCCCACCTCTTTCAGGGCAGTTCGCAAGAACTGTTGCTGACGTTGCTGACGACCAAGGTCGGCAGTCGGCTCGGTGACCTCTCTACCGTCAATAACTTCGGTGTAATTTCTCGAGCGGGCATACGCCAAGGCCTGCGTCCCATCTAGGGTCACGGGCCCAGCAGTATCCACAACGAGACCAGACTGATCGTCGAATGCAGGGTTCGGGAACTCAATCGTGACTCCCCCAATTGCATCCACTAAGCCAGCAAATGACCCAAACCCAACTTCCATGTAGTGGTTGATGGGAATGTTCAGATTCTGTTGCACGGTTCGGACAAGGTTTGCTGGCCCGCCGTTGTAGGCGCCGTTGATTCGGCCCGGCTTGGAAGTGCTCGCAATGGTCACCCACAGGTCACGAGGGATCGACATCATTGACGAACCAGTCGGCGTGGTGCGCAACACGATGATGGTGTCGCTCCGACGACCAGTCACTCCGCTTGAGCCTTCGGGATCAAAGGCCTCACGCGAGTCGGAGCCAACGAGGAGATAGTTGGTGGAGTCACCGGAGACGGGGTCGAGCACCCCTGCCAGATCTACACGCTGGATTTTGTTGTACGTGGAGTAGGCCTTGAAGAGCAGGCCAAACATTGCGACTACTAACAATATCGGAAGCAGAATGAGCCACCGCAGGCCGGTTCGACTCTTCTTGGGTGTAGGGGGGTTCTTGGTCCCTGGTGATCTTCTGGCGGCAGAGGACTTCTTCGCTGCTTGAGCTGAACGTGGCGCCATAGCAGCGGGGACAGTCTGCTTTCTAGGGGTCTGGCCTGCACTCCTTGGGGGCGTTGGCTGTTGACCCTTGGCGCTGGGAGCACTCGGTGAAGGCACAAAGAACTGTTTGCCCGGACCTTTTGGGGGTTGGTTGTCCGAGCTTGGGGGCAGAGCCATTGCTTTAGTCTTGCTGGAAATCTGGTGGCGCGGGCGCACCCCCGCAGCACGAGTTCGTCCTGTGGTTCTCTTCAGCGCTTGACCCCGCCTACGGTACGGGGTTCAACCTTTCGCCTCAGATGAAGATTGATAGATCCATGGCCGCTCCAGAAGACGATCAGACCCTTCACGCCAATTCTTACGCCGTGTCCTACAGGCTGTTAGGAGATTCAGAGTTAGCGGGAGCGGTGTCGGCCGTGGCTGTGAATCGGGTTCGACAGCTTCCCGAGGAACGGTCCGGGCAATGGCTTGAGCAACTCACTCTGTTCACCGTGCAACAAGCACTTCAGCCAAGCGCGCTTGGGAAGGATGCTGGGACTGCAACCGTCATTTCATCCGCTAGTGCTCCGAAGTCCGATGCCAACGCATCACTGCGTGAGGCCCTGCGACGACGCCTTGCTCGGGCTACTCCCGAGGAGCAAGTGGCGGGCGCTCTGCTGCAACTCTGCGCGTACCCTGCCGAATTTGTTGCCGGGTTGATGGGAGTTTCGGCTGATGAGGTTGTAGCGCTCGCAGGAATTATCGCTCCGCCACCTGGGGTGTCCTATCGAGACCTCGGAGACCCAGCACTAACTGGGTCTACTCGGCCTGCTGCTCCGAGCAGGTACCGGCGCAAGCCACATTGGACCACCCTGATTGCCGTCTTGCTGGTTGTCCTAGCCGTGCTCTACGCGACCCAAGTCACTGGCCCACGGCCAACTCTTACTGATGAGGGCAGTTTCGGTGCACGCACGCAGACAACGATTATTCAAGATGAGCCTGCGCAGCGCTTTGGTTACTAGCCCCCTGGGCAAAAGGAGACCTAGGTGTAGGAGGGTTGGTTGGGCTTGACTCGATCAACGCTCAGTCAGCGCTAAAGAACACAGTCTTTTGCTCGGTGTAGTGATCCATCGAGGCCATTCCCAGCTCTCGTCCGACACCCGACTTCTTAAACCCACCAAAGGGCAGTTCGTAGCGAACGCTGCGATTTGTGTTGACCGACATCACTCCTGTGCGCACTGCTGAACTGACGCGAAGTGCTCTGCCTAGGTCCCGGGTCCAGAGGGTCCCCGAAAGCCCGTAGTCGCTGTCGTTTGCAATCATCACAGCCTCGGCCTCATCCCGAAACGGGATCACGCTAAGAACCGGCCCAAAGATCTCCTCGCGTGAGATGCGATGGTTGTTGTCCACGTTGGCGACCACCGAAGGCGACAGAAACCATCCGGGACCAGAGGCGACGCCACCACAGACAATCTCTGCACCTTCAGACTTGCCAATCTGCAGGTAATCCAGGCTTATTTCTCGCTGCCGTTCAGAGATCATCGGACCGATCTCTGTGCTCTCATCGCTCGGATCCCCCACTCGTAGCTGTTCTGTGCGCTCAGCAACCGCAGCGACAACCTTGTCGTAGACAGAGTCCTCTACCAAGAGTCGACTACGAGAGCAGCAGTCCTGGCCAGCGTTCGCAAATACCGAGTAAGGAATGGCATCAACGGCGGCGTCAATATCGGCGTCCGCAAAGAGGATCGCTGCGGACTTTCCGCCAAGCTCTAGCGACACACGTGTCATGTTGTCCGAGACTCGACGAAGGATCCCAGCCCCCGTGCTCGAGTCTCCAGTGAATGAAATTTTACCAACCCGCGGGTCGCCCACTAGGGCGTCGCCCATGGTTGAGCCCGGCCCAGGGATGACAGAAACAGCCTCTGGCGGTACCCCAGCATCGAGAAGCACCTGACCCAATAGCAACGCAGAGAGCGGTGTGAGGGTTGCCGGCTTGAGGATCACGGGGTTGCCACAGGCGAGTGCAGGGGCAAGCTTCCATGAAGCGATGTACATCGGAAAGTTCCACGGCACGATGAGTCCACACACGCCAACCGGCACGCGACTCACTACGCCTAGACCCGAGTCCTGGGTAGGGACCACCGATCCCATGTGCTTATTCGCAGCGCCTGCGTAGTATTCAAAAACATCAGCCATGGCGCTGGCTTCCCAGCGGGCATCATCAATGGTGTGACCAGCATTGAGTACTTCGAGTTGAGCGAACTCCTCGGCACGCTCTCGAATCAACTGAGCAACCCTCATGAGGACATGACCTCGATCCGTTGCGCTGACCGATGACCAGACCTGCGAGTTGAATGCGCGCGTCGCGGCGCTGAGAGCATCCTCGAGATCCTGTTGGCCACCCTGAGATACGGAACCTATGCAGGCGCCGGTAGCTGGGTTGAAGACCTCGAACGTGGAGCCATCGCTAGCAGAGCGCGACTCTCCACCGATGATGAGCTGAGAGGGAAGCTGAAAAGAAGTCATGGGACAAGAGTGTATGTACCCCGAAGCATGACTACTGTGCCCCTGCTGATACGAAGACGCGAATCAGCTTTCAGCTGCATCTCACAGGAGTTCAAGACGCATGGCACGCCTAGACGGAAAGACAACAATCATCACTGGGGCCGCATCTGGCTTGGGCCGCGTAGCAGCAGAGCTGTTTGCGCGTGAGGGCTCACGAGTGGTGGTCGCCGACCTGCAAGACGGCAGCGAGGCCGTCGAGGCAATCCGCTCAGCAGGCGGTGAGGCAATGTATGTGCCCTGCGATATCAGTTCTGAGGACTCTGTGCGGTCCGCTGTTGCAGCCGCAGTGCAGGCCTATGGCGGGCTTCACATCATGTACAACAACGCCGGAGTTTCACTCGGTGAGGACGATGGCCCCGAGAACACGTCTGTTGAGGTTTGGGATACGACGCTGAAGATCAATGTGACTGGCGTGGCATTGGGATGCAAGTACGCATTACCAGCGATGCTCGACACGATTGCTGCTGCTGGGGACGGCGCAGCCAGTGCATCAATTGTCAACGTTGCGAGCTTCGTTGCGCACCTTGGTGCTGCCACTCCACAGATTGCCTACACCGCATCCAAGGGTGCTGTGCTGTCAATGACCCGAGAGATTGCAGTGATCTACGCCCGCAAAGGGATTCGTGCAAACGCATTATGTCCTGGCCCGGTCCTCACTCCCCTGCTGGCAAAGTTTCTCTCAGATGAAGAGAAACGTCAGCGCCGATTGGTCCACATTCCGATGGGTCGGTTCGGGGAAGCGATCGAGATTGCTAACGGGGCACTCTTTTTGGCCTCTGACGAGTCCTCATTTATGACTGGTCAGTCCCTGCTAGTCGATGGCGGAATTACTGCTGCATACACCACGCCCGAATGACCTTGAGTACTCTCTTACTGCACTTGGCCTAGAGGAGAACTTGTGACTACTACTGGATTGATAGATCTGCCAACCCTTGATCGACTCGTAGCTGACGGTCAGATCGATACGGTGGTGGTTGCTTTTACCGATTTGCATGGTCGCCTGATGGGCAAGCGTGTCACGGGACGGTTCTTCTTGGACCATGTGGTGGGGTCACCCGCTCCTGATGGCTCTGCAACCGGGGAAGGGATCGAGGCCTGTAACTATTTGATGACCGTTGATGTGGACATGAACGTCATCGAGGGGTTTGAATACTCCGACTGGGAGGGCGGCTACGGAGACTTTCGAGGACGTCCGGATCTGAGCACCCTCAGGGTCACGCCTTGGCTCGATAAGACAGCGTTGGTTCTGTGTGACGTGGTTGACAGCCAAACCGAACAGGCCGTGCCCGTGTCTCCACGGCAGGTCCTCCAGGCGCAGTTGGCACGAGCGGCTGAACATGGGTTGACCGTAAAACTCGGCTCTGAGCTTGAGTTCTTTGCCTATGAGGCCTCATATGAGGATTTGGCTCGAAGCAAATACCGCACGCTCGAGGAGTCGACCTCTTCTTGGTACAACTTGGATTATCACATCTTCCAGACAACCAAAGATGAGCCGCTCATTCGCGCCATCCGCAACGGCATGCTCGATGCTGGGCTTCCAGTTGAGTTCTCCAAGGGAGAGGCAGCGCCAGGGCAGCACGAACTCAATCTGCGCTATGCCGAGGCGCTGAAGATGGCTGATAACCACACCATCTATAAGAACGGCGCAAAAGAAATTGCCTACCTTCAGGGCAAAGCGATCACCTTTATGGCTAAGCCCAGCATTGACCAACCGGGTTCTAGTTGCCATATCCACTCCTCGATCTGGAGTCTCGAGGATGACCGTCCGCTCTGCGCTGGTGATGGCCCGAATGGGATGAGCCCGATCTTTCGTTCCTGGGTTGCGGGTCTTCTGGCTCATTCACAAGAACTTTCGCTGTGCTTTGCGCCGTATATCAACAGCTATAAGCGCTATCAGCCGGACTCTTGGGCCCCTACTGCTGTGGTGTGGTCACCGGATAATCGCACCTGTGGGCTGCGTTTAGTTGGCCATGGCGCAGGTATGCGTGTTGAGTCACGAATTCCCGGAGCGGACTGCAATCCGTACATTGCTTTTGCGGCACTGATCGCAGCAGGCCTAGATGGAATCGAGTCCGGCCTTGATTGCGGAGACCCCTATATGGGCAATGCGTATATCGCCGAGGAGATCCCACGTATTCCTTCGAACCTTGTCGAGGCGATTCGCGGATTTGAGCAGTCCGATTTTGCCCGTGCTGCCCTCGGATCTTCAGTATTCGAACACCTCTTGCATGCTGCTCGCGAAGAGTGGAAGTCCTCCAACAACGTGGTTACGGAGTGGGAACTTCGACGGAACTTTGAACGTATCTAGTCCTGAGTTGGGCAATACCGTTACCCTCGCGCAACATTAAGTCGGAGCAACACTTGCAAGCCCTTCGTACCCCTGAATCAAGATTCACGGACCTACCTGACTGGCCCTATCAGCCTCACTACTCCCACATCGATGACACAGATGGCGGAGCACTCCGCATTCATTATGTGGACGAGGGTGCAAGGGATGCCGACCCGGTTCTGTGCATGCACGGAGAGCCGTCTTGGTCTTACTTGTACCGTCACATGATTCCGCCGCTCACCCAAGCAGGACACCGTGTCATTGCCCCCGATCTTGTTGGCTTTGGCCGGTCGGATAAGCCCGCAGAGCAGGAGAGCTACACATACGAGCGACATGTGGGCTGGATGTCTGAGTGGCTAGTGAATCTTGACTTGGAACGAATCACATTGGTTTGTCAGGACTGGGGTGGGCTGATCGGCCTTCGTTTGGTGGCGGCTTTTCCTGAACGGTTTTCTCGGCTGGTGATTGCCAACACGGGCCTGCCTACTGGCGACAAGCCCCAGCCAGCGGCCTTTGCGCAGTGGCGAAAGTTCTCCCAAGAGGTCGAGGTTTTTGATTCTGGCGCGATCCTGCAGATGGGAACCACAACTGACCTTGCTTGCGAAGTGGTAGCTGCCTACAACGCTCCGTTCCCAGATGATTCGTTCACGTCCGGAGCGAGGCGCTTTCCGCTACTCGTTCCTGACTCCCCTGATGACCCTTCGGCCGAGGCAAACAGAACCGCTTGGAAGTTGCTGAATACTTGGACCCGGCCGGTCATGCTCGCGTTCTCAGATGCTGACCCGGTCACCAAAGGTGGGGAGCGGGCATTCCTGACGGGAATTCCCGCGTGCGCGGGGCAAAGCAATCAAACAATCCATGGCGCCGGTCACTTTCTTCAGGAAGATTCCGGTTCCGAGTTGGCGAGCATGGTTCACGAGTTCATAGGGTCAACTCCACTATGAACCTTTCGGCAGCTGAGCTTGCAGCGCAGACCCCCTCTACTGATGGTCGCGTACTACGAGGCGCAAAGACCCGAACAGCAATTGTCGAGGCACTTTTTGAGCTATTCAAACAGGGCATTTATGCGCCGACTACGAAACAGATCGCAGAGCAAGCTCAGACCTCAGTGCGCTCGATCTTTCAGCATTTCGAAGACATGGAAACTCTCTACGCTGACCTTGTGGCGGTGCAGACCGTTCGCGTCTCGCCGCTGGTTGAGTCCCTTACTGCCGACGGTCCTCTGGAGCAGCGGTTAGCGGAGTTGCAGGCCCAGCGTGGGCAGCTCTTTGAGCTGGTCTCCCCCGCACGTCACGCTCTAGCAACTCGGCCAAACAACTCGCAGTTGATCACCGAGCGGTTAAATGACCTTTCGGCACAGTTGCGAGATCAGGTCCTATCGCAGTTCGCTCTAGAGCTGAGTGTTGCGGACACTCAATCAGCGACAGATTCAGTCGAGTTGCTCGACCTGCTGTGGTCGTTCGAATCTTGGGATCGCCTTCGAAATATGCAGCATCTCTCGGTCGAAGAAGCAGGTAGATCTCTCTGTGCTGCGACGCTACGCGTACTGCCCTGAGTGTCGAGCTGCTGTAGCAGCCGGCAGGACCTTGCCGACTCCTTGATCGCAGATCACTCGCACTCGATCTACGCCGATTAGCTTGGTCGTTGCATCGATGCAACCAACCACACAGAGCAGTCCCAGTTCTCGGCCAAGGATCGCTGCATGAGAATTTCGACCGCCCTGGTCAGTAATGAGTGCAGAGGCCTGAAGCATTAACGGCAGCCATGAGGGATTGGTGCTGTGCGTGACGAGCACATCGCCCACTTTGAAGGCCCCCGGCTCGAATGGGTCACTCAGGACACAGACATTCGCCTCGACCGTCCCAGAACCAATTGCCAGCCCAGAAGTGAGAGCGAGTGTGCTGTCTAGATCCACTAGGGAACGATTCGAGTCTTTCGGTTCTGCTGTTTGGAGAAATGGCCGGACCTGCAGCAAGACCATCTCCTGGGTGATGCCATCGAGTGCCCATTCCACTTCAACCTGGTGTCCGAAGCGTTCAGCAAGTAACTGTCCCCAATCGTTAAGCAGCAGTATCTGATCCAAGCGAAGCACCTGTGTCGACTGATCAGTGTTGCTAGTTGGGATCAGGTCAGCTGACCCGTTGGACTTGAGTTGCTGGGCTTGGGGAAAGACCCGCACCTCGGGCCGGTCCAGACTGGAGAGGCCCTGATGTGTGACCTCATAGCGCTCCGGGATGAGAAGTCCGTCCACAAGAGCATCGCCCATCCCCCAACAGGCTTCTATTGATGTGACGGCTGCAGGGAGGTCTTCCGTGGTGTTGTTATTACTGTTGTTGCTGTTCTTGGGCCCACCGCTCGAGGTCACATGAACCTGCAAGTCAGGGTCTGCGCTCAGCAGTACTCCAGAAGCACCTAGGTCTGATCGCACCATGCGCTGAACCAGAACGGCCATAAGATTTTGGCCGAACGGTTGCTGATGGGCATTGGTATAAGCCAGAACTCTCGTCGAAAACATCGAACCCAGAATGCTCCGGTAGGCGCCTATGACCCCCGCAAGATCTTGGACACTCAGAACAGTCTCGTATTGGCCTGCATAACTAGCGTGCTCGAGGTCTTCGTAGATCGCCGATGAGCGCACTGCAAAAACTGCGTCTGCGTCCTTGCCCTGTAACTGCTCCAAAGCAGGTCCCAGTTGGTAGAGCAACTGCTCCGAGATTGCGGCTTGATCAATCAGACTCTGAGTTTGCTCGGCAAATCTCGTGGGTAGAACCTTGCCATCAGCGAGAGACTGGAAGAGGGTTGTAAGAGGGTCTCGCACTGAGTCTTGGCCGAGCAACTGAGCACAGGCCTCGGTGCTGATGATGAAACCTGCAGGAGTCGGGATGTGCAGGGAATCCTCCTGCGAAGAACTGTTAGCAGCGACACGAGCAAGTGCCGAGGCCTTGGCACCGACTACTTCTGTGACCGTGGCATGCGGGTCGTCCATCCAAAGGATCAACTCGGCGGAAGTGCTCATCTGAATAGTCTCGCTCAGGATCGAGTCGGGAGACGGCAGTCCGGCATGAGGATGAACAGCGGCGCCTAGGTGAATTAGTCTGAACAAAGTTCTTGGCTGCGTGTTGCGCTCTGTTGCACGGAAGCTATCTGGGGGGATCTCATGGCCACGCTGACCGAACAACTTGCAGAACTTATTCCCGGCGACCGCGTGCTTCGTTCCGAGTTGAGTGCCGACTACGGCGGTGATGAATGTCTCACGGTAGAAGCTGTCGCACCTGCAGTTGTGGTGTGTCCCGAATCCACAGAGGAAGTTTCAGTAATCTTGGAGTTTGCTGACAAGAACCTGGTGGCAGTGACTGCTCGCGGAGCGGGAACGGGACTCTCAGGTGCTGCGGTGCCTACATCTGAGTCCATCGTGATCTCCTTTGAACGCATGAATAAGGTGCTCGAGATTGATACCGAGAATCATGTCGCAGTGGTGCAGCCGGGCGTGCGTCTCAACGAGCTTGATCTGCTGACTCGTGAGCACAACCTGATTTACCCCGTCTATCCCGGAGAGTACTCCTCAACCCTTGGCGGCAATATCTCGACGAACGCCGGAGGAATGCGTGCAGTGAAATACGGCGTCACGCGTCATCAGGTACTCGGCGTGGAACTTGTTCTAGCCGGTGGCGAGGTGCTCCGATCTGGAGGAAAATTTGTTAAGGCCTCAACGGGGTATGACCTGACCCAACTCGTGGTGGGTAGTGAAGGGACCCTCGCTTTGGTGACGGAGGCAACGCTCAAGTTGTCTCCGCGAATCGAGCATCAGATGACAGTTCTGGCTCCGTTTAGCACGCTAGATCAAGTGTCGGCTGCAGTTCCCCGAGTGGTTGATTCGGGCATCGGACCAGTGGTGCTCGAGTACATAGACCTGCTCACGATGTCCGCTGTTCACTCGTACACGGGCCTTGAGCTTGGCATTCCTCAAGAGATTCAAGACACTGCGCTGGCCTACCTAGTGGTGATGATGGAAAATCCAGTTCTGTCACGTCTCGAGGAAGACACTGAACGCTTGTCAGAGATGCTCTTTGAACTCGGGGCTATTGATGCATACGTTTTGCCCGCAGGTGCTGCAGCAGGCCTGATTGACGCCCGAGAGAAGGCGTTTTGGATGGCTAAGGCGGCTGGTGCTGACGACATCATCGACATCGTGGTTCCGCGAGCTCAGATACCTATCTTTATGGAACGTGTGGCAGCACTTGCTGGTGAGTATGACGCATGGATCGCCGGATGTGGCCATGCTGGCGACGGAAACGTACATATGGGAATCTTCTGTTCCGACAGTGAGCGAAGGCATCGTTTACTCACGGAACTCTTTGCGGCTGGGCTAGCTCTGGGTGGTGCAATCTCAGGTGAACACGGCGTGGGTCGTGCAAAGAAGCAGTTCTTTAATGAACTCGTAGATCCAGCCAAGATTGCGCTGATGCGTCGCATCAAGTCAGCATTCGACCCCAATGGCATTCTGAATCCGGAAATTCTATTTTACACTGAGGACAAATCATGAACGGCGCACAAGCACTCATCCGCACTCTCGTCGATGCGGGGGTGGACACCTGCTTCATGAATCCTGGGACTTCGGAGATGCATTTTGTTGCAGCCCTTGATGAAGTTCCAGAGATGCACTCCGTTCTCGCACTGTTCGAGGGCGTGGCTACAGGCGCTGCTGACGGCTACGCAAGGATGGCCGGCAGGCCCGCTGCCGTGCTGCTTCACCTAGGTCCGGGCCTTGGAAACGGACTGGCCAACCTGCACAATGCTCGGCGCGGATACACGCCCATAGTGAACATCGTCGGTGATCACGCGACTTACCACGCCCAGTACGATGCGCCGTTGCAGAGCGACATTGAGAGCATTGCTCGAGGCGTTTCAGGGTGGATTCGCTCTGCTGATTCGACTGCCACGCTGCAATCAGATGCAGCCGATGCAGTAGCTGCATCCTTCGGTCCTCCCGGGCAGGTAGCCACACTCATTCTGCCGGCTGATGTGTGCTGGCTCGAGTCTGACGGCCCTGTTCCCCCTGCCACAGTGACCACTCCGCCGCGCGTCGAGCAATCCACTTTGGAGCAGATTCTTGATGTGCTGAAGTCTGGTGAACCGACTGCGATTCTGCTGGCAGGTTCAAGTCTCATGGAGCCGGGCCTAGTCGCCGCAAGCCGAATCAGTGAGACTGCCCAAGTTCGCCTTATCGCAGAAACATTTCCCCCACGTCTGCAGCGAGGAGCAGGGCTTCCTGCTTTGGACCGCCTCATGTACTTGGCTGAGTTTGCTCAGATGCAACTAGACGGATTGAAGCACCTCATTCTGGTCGGGGCTGCTTCACCAGTTTCATTCTTTGCATATCCAGAGATTGCCTCGGACTTGGTTCCGCAGGGCTGCACTGTTCACGTTCTTGCGCAACCGGGAGATGACTCGACTGGGGCATTGGAAGAGCTTGCGGCCATGCTCGGCGCTCCGGCTGATGCGGCAGTACTCGCAGCTCCATCACGGCCCGAGAAGCCAAGCGGAGCCCTCAATGCGGAATCCTTTGCAGCTGCAATCGGTGCTCTGTTGCCAGAGGACGTGATTGTTGTTGATGAGGGCAACACTGCAGGTCTCTTCGTAGCTGGGTTTACAGCTGGTGCCCCAAGGCATGACTGGCTTTGTTTGCCCGGTGGAGCAATTGGTTTTGGTATGCCAGTTGCCACTGGTGCGGCTGTGGCATCTCCAGGACGGAAGGTGCTGAATCTGCAGGCTGACGGCAGCGCGATGTACACCTTTCAGGCGCTGTGGACCCAAGTTCGAGAAGGTCTTGATGTGATCACAGTGATCCTCAACAACCAGTCGTATGCGATTCTCAATCTAGAACTCAGTCGGGTGGGAGCTCACCCAGGTCCGAAGGCGTTAGAGATGCTTGATCTTACGAACCCTCGGATCGATTTTGTTTCCTTGGCTCAAGGTGTCGGAGTTGCAGCTACCCGTGCGACCACGGCCGAGGAGTTCTGCGATCAGCTTGAAGTTGCTTTCTCTACTCCCGGGCCGCATCTGATCGAAGCCATCCTGCCGCCAACTCTGTAAGTCGCCGGTGGTCTTATCCGTGCTCAGCCTCAAAATCAACGCCTTGCTCCCGTAGGTCCTCTTCTCGTGGTGCAGCAGGCAGGAACAAGAACACGCATACTGCGCCGATCACGACCGGGATTGCTGCCACGAGAACGCTCCAGTGCAATGCGTCCACAAAGGCGCTATTGGCAATACGAAGCAGTGCCGCTGCTTGTTCTGGGTTTGGAGCTTGGGACGCAACCAGGTTCGCTCCCCCGAGAGACCCCTTTGCTGCTTCAACTGCTTGAGTCGGCGCACCTTGGCTGCTCAGGAACTCGCTGACTTTGGATCCATACACACTGGCGAGCACGCTCCCGATGATGGCCACGCCTAGTGCGCCGCCCACTTGTCGGGTTGTGTCGTTCACAGCTGATCCAACCCCAGCCTTGCCGAGCGGTAGCGAACCCATGACTGAATCTGTTGAAGGTGCCATGGTCAATCCCATGCCCACTGCAAGCAGCATCAGCCTCCAGACAATCTGCGCGTAGCCGGAATCCACCTCTAGGAATGCCATCGTTACCAAAGCGATCGCCACTATCGACAGCCCTACCGTCACAGTCCGCTTTGTGCCGAATCGCTTGACTACTTGCGAGCTAGTTGGCGCAACGACCATCAGCGTGAGGGCAAATGGCACCATGCGCACACCGGTCTCGAGCGGGGAATACCCCAGGACAAACTGAAAATACTGTGTCAGCAAGAAGATCGATCCAAACATGGCGAAGAAGACTGCCGTGATGGCACCGTTAGCCGCGCTGAAGCGAGGATTCCGAAAGAAGCTCATGTCGAGCATCGGTTCGGGGACTCTACGCTCCCAAATAACAAAGGCTGCTCCGAGGAGCAGAGAAGCGGCAAAGATCCCAAGAATCTTTGGCTGTAGCCATCCCTGTGTCGGTGCTTCGATAATTGCAAAGAGCAGCAGGCTTAGAGCTGCGATTGAAAGCACTGCTCCAACAGGATCGAGGCGAGGCGCTGATGGATCCTTTGATTCTGGTATCAGGAAGATTCCAGCAATCAGCCCAACGATAACGATGGGAATATTTACTAAGAACACTGATCCCCAGTAGTAGTGCTCGACTAAGAATCCACCGGTAAGCGGTCCGAGCGCTGCGCCAAGGCCGGCCACACCAGCCCAGATCCCAATGGCCTTGGCTCGTTCTTGGGGCGGGAACACATTGGTGATAATCGACAAGGTGGCTGGCATGATGAACGCAGCGCCGACACCCATGAGTGCCCTTGTCGTGATTAGTTCGCTCGCGGAAGAGGACAAAGCCGCGAGTAAAGATCCAAATCCAAAGACGACCAGCCCTGCCTGCAGACCCTTCCTTCGTCCGAACTTGTCGCCCATTGCGCCAGCGGTCAGGAGCAGCCCAGCAAAAACAATCGTGTACGAATCAACAATCCATTGCAGTTGACTGTTCGTTGCCTGTAAATCGCGAATGATGGTCGGAATGGCCACATTGAGGATGGAGTTGTCCAACACGATGACCAACAGGCTGAAACAAAGAACTGTCAGAATCCACCAGCGCCGCTCGTACTCGCGAGTAGATGAATCGGAACTGCTCGTCGCTGTAGTCATGGTCTTCTCTCGGGGAACGCTTCAGGGGGCGGGCGCTCTCAGCGTTTACTCAACCACACAAGAGCTTCGCGTTACCAACCGACTGCGTTACCAAAGGACCAAGAGGCTGAAGCAGCCCAGTACTAAACGAGCGCATTACTAAACGAGCGCAATACCAAACAGTCACAGATCCTGCCGGGCACCTATCCTGCCGGGCACTTGGCAAATGGGCCGTAGTCTTACCGTGTGTCCGAAGCTGCCGAGATGGAACAGAATCCACCCAGTTCCTCTGCTGCAGCAGTGCTCCTGAAAGCAGCGATAGCCGCAATTCCAGAGGGCGAGGAGCGAGCAGAACAGCTTCAGATGACTCAGGCCGTGGAGCATGCGTTTTCTGCCAAACAACACCTAGCGGTGCAAGGGCCCACGGGTGTGGGAAAGTCAATTGCGTATCTGATTCCGGCGATCTTGGGAGCAAGCAGCGGATCACGAACCGTCATCGTGACATCTTCCAAAGCCCTGCAGGATCAGTTGGCCTCGGTAGAACTTCCCTTTTTGCAACGTGTCCTGGACCAGCCATTCACCTACTCCGTCCTGAAGGGGCGATCGAATTATGTGTGCGAGGCAGCAGTAGCAGAGGTGCGAGTGCAATTAGGCGGGGCGGGGCAACAGGGTCTTGATCTTGGACCGCAAGAATCATTCGGAGATGTTGATCTCAGTGATGCCGAGCTTCGAGATGAGGTACTCGAAATTCTCGACTGGGCCGAGAGTTCCGCAACCGGGGATATGGCCGAGTTGCCCATCACCCCTCATTGGAAGGCTTGGTCAGCAGTATCCGTTGGCCCGGGTGAATGCGTCGGGGCGAGCAAGTGCTCATACGCGTTGGACTGCAAGTCAGAACAAGCTCGTGCCGCTGCCGAGGGTGCCGAGATCGTGGTGGTGAATGCTCATCTGTATGGGGCACACATCCAAACAGGCGGAACCCTCCTCCCAGCGCACAACCAACTCGTGATCGATGAGGCTCACGAGTTTGAGGATTCGATCGTTGGTTCCTTGAGCATTGAACTCACCGAGGGCAGACTGTCAAACCTTGCCAGGGTTCATGATCGCTGCGTAGCCACTGAGGACAAGGTGTCAGGCTCTCTTCGGTCGGCCGGTGCGATGCTCGAAGCATGTATGGATGGGATCGCAGGGTCTGGAACTGTTCGCCTGACGAGTGGTCTTGGCGAGGATCTTGCTGCTGCTGTCTCCACTGCTGCAGTGGCAGCAGACCGAGCGCTCAATAGCTTGCGTGCAGCAGCGAAGCACGCTGGCGAATCAACAGCGAAGCACCGTATCGAGCGATCGGTCCGCATAGCTGAATCAGTGGTGGAAGACACGCAGTCGCTCTTGGGAAAGCTGGGCAAAGGCACCGTGCTGTGGGTTGAACCCACGCGCAACTATCGCCACGTTTTGCGACTGACGCGAATCGACGTTGCCGATACTCTGCGCTCACAGGCCTGGGCTGAGAAGGCGCTCACCGTGGTTTGCTGTTCTGCAACGCTTGATTCCGGCACGGCGAGTCGACTTGGCCTCGAGGCGGAGTACCTCTCTGTGCCGTCTCCGTTCAATTTTCGAGATCAAGCGGTGCTCTTCGTTCCAAAGATCCACCGGCCAACGCATCCGGACTGGGCAGAGGAAGTCGCCCAAGAGGTTGAGCATGTGATCCGGGCTCTCTCGGGAAGAACTCTGGCGCTCTTCACTTCGAATCGCATGCTGCGCTCGACTGTGGATCTGTGTCGAGAGCGGCTTGAGGGCTTTACCCTTCTTGCGCAAGGAGACGCACCAAACCCAGTGCTGCAAGATCAGTTTCTGAACGATGAGCATGCAAGCCTCTTTGCCACCGCTAGTTTCTGGACGGGAATCTCGAGTCCCGGACCAACCTGCTCGGCAGTGATTTTGGACAAGATCCCATTCCCCGTGCCAACAGACCCCATTGTGCAGGCCCGCTGCGAAGTGGTCGGAGATGCTGCCTTTATGGAGGTCTCCGTGCCTGCAGCAGGTATGCAGTTGGCCCAGGGAGTTGGAAGACTGATCCG
>ERZ888423.828-NODE-828-length-30271-cov-14.555434_pt1 | contig 30271 bp, 33 predicted proteins | sample MGYA00520523_ERZ888423 | MGnify/ENA primary metagenome ERZ888423 (study PRJEB32303, sample SAMEA104408611) | aquatic metagenome | biome: Brackish water; feature: Pelagic; material: water | place: Baltic Sea | collected 2014-06-08T10:24:00 | depth 30,27 m ...
GCTTGTGGCGACCCTGTTAACCGATGACCAATTGACTTACACAACACATTTAAATTCAAATAACTCTCCCCTTTCAAAAGTGCTTCATCAAAAATGCTGCGGATGGTGAGCGAATCATTGATAGTGTATGCCGGCTGCTGTCCAAATGCCTGGATACTCCAAAAGCTGATAAGAAGTAGAACTATTTTTATTCTCATTATAATTTTACAAATCCTTTTGACAAGACAAAAAGTGATTGCGCTATTAAAACGTGGCTTATATCACTAGGTTTCAGGCCTAATCCTGGTGGAATACCGTTAAAAACAACGGCAGAAACCAATATGATTCCTATCCCATTAAGTATGGTTTTATGTGCCGATATATTTTGCTTTAGATTTTTAACAAATAAAAATCCGCTTATCAGCAACATTTGAATAATACCGTATGTCATCACGGGTCTAAATCCAAGTTTCGTTCCTGGATAGAGCACATTGAGGTAAACCAACCATAAACTAGCGAGCACCAAGATTGCATTGTGTATATGCTTAATCTGCCCTCTATCTAGCCATCCAAAGAGATGTAAGCTACCTCGGGCAAAAAAGTAAAAACTAATCAGATTAATAACTCTTGAACAAAACAATAAAATAGCTTGTGTTTGAAGAGGTAAAATTTCCAAATGGCCAAAAGCACCTATTAGTGCAGACAAAGCCGTAGTAGTTAAAAACCACGCAAAGTCATGTGCAAGCTTTGGTTTATGAATAAAATACACTGCCGCTCCCACCACAAAAATTAGAATATTGGAAAAAAAACTAAGCCACATTATAGCTGGCAATAATAGTTATTTAGCTCCATTTAATGTAAAAATATTAAAGTCATCCTCTCCGCTAAAGCGTCATAGAAAACGTCCATTACCTGTTCCTTATACTGAATAACGGCATGTCCAAAAGTATATTTTACTTAAATAAACCAGATGCAAGCACTTTTTCGCCAAGCGCTACCGGTTTTCCTTTGGTATAATCAAAACAAACGAGGGCCGTTCTAATTTCTGCCATGGGTTTATTTTTAGTGAGATTGGTGAATTTATAAAAGATGTTAAATGAAGATCCACCTTCTGTTTGAGCGGCTACTTCTATCTGCACTTCATCGTTTAGGTGCCCCTCTCCTTTATAGGTAATAGCGGCATCTGCTTGAATAAGTGAGGTTCCTCCAAAGTCTAATTCCGTAAAACCGTATTGTGCGAAATAGGCCATTCGCGCCTCTTGTGCAAACGCTAAAAACTGCTGATTGGCGAGATGATTACCGTAATTTAAATCGGTAACGCGTACCTTCATTGTAATGCTAAAATGCCATTCCTTGGGCATATCTATTTTCATTCTGGCCATTGGGGTCCGTAAGCTGGGTGTTTTCCTTTAAATTGACTGAAATACTTTTTTAACTCAATAACGGTTTTATCTACTTCTTGCGTTATATAAAACGGTTCATCAAATACCACTCGCTTAGTACCATAATCAAAGGCAACGGTTACTATTGGGATATTCGCTTTTTTGGCAATGTGGTAAAAACCGGTTTTCCATTTTTGATTGTATTTACGCATTCCTTCTGGGGTTATGGTTGTTACAAACGCGTCGTTGGTGTTGTATACGTTTACCAGTGAATCTACAAAATTGGTGTTCTTACTACGTTCCACCGGGAAGCCACCTAGACCTCTGAAGAAATAGCCAAGAGGCCAAATGAACAATTCTTTTTTTGCCAAGTATTTCGGATCAAAACCTTCGGTGTAGCGGCGAAAGAGCACTCCTATCAAAAAATCCCAATTACTGGTATGTGGTGCCACAACTATTAAGTATTTTGGAATAGTAGGAACGGGACCTACTACTTTCCAACCCCACACTACTTCAAAAAGCCATTTTGCTATTTTCTTAAACATGGGTTAATGCCTCTAATGCGTCAAACTTAGCAATGATTTCTTCCGAGATAGTTTCGGGTTTTCCTGTGGTTGAATTGAGCAAAACAAAAGTTACTTCGGCACTACTGCATAGGGTATCTGAAACTACATCTCTAATTTCTTGGGTTACAACCATGCTCTTGTTATTGTAAACTACATTCGTAATTTTTATGAGCACGTCTTGGTTGGGCACTAGTGACTTTTTATAGGAAATATTGATGTTCACCACAATAAAAAGTAGGTTTCTGCTTTCAAAAAACTTTTCTTGAAGAGCAGGCTCCAAAAACTCCCAACGCGCCTCTTCTAGAAGCTCTAAATAACGAGCATTATTTACGTGTCCATATGCATCACAATGATATCCTCTTATTCTTAGGGTGGTTCCGTTCACGATGCAAAGGTGCTAAAATTTAACTTATCAAAAAGTATAAGAAACGAATCATCCATTTTAGCGCACAATAACTTTAAAAGCAGAGGGTCGATGCTTTTTTAAGCAGGATATTTGAAGTGATTTACTCCCCCAAAACAAAAAATTAATTTACTTTGAGCCAACTATCTACAAACATTTAAAAAAGGATAGTGTTAAGCATATATGGGTATATTAATAGCAGGAGGTTCTGGTCTTATAGGTTCTGAATTAACAAAGTACTTAAGAGCGCAAGGACACCAAGTAAACATACTAACCCGAGGGAGTACCAATGAGGCAAACTATCTTTATCATTGGGATCTCGCCAAAAACTATATTGACCCAAAATCATTTGACGGCATAACTACCGTAATCAATCTTGCCGGCAGTCTGATCATTGGTGGCCGATGGACCACCAAACGCAAAAAAGAGCTTACCCGCTCGCGTGTAGACTCTTCTCAATTATTAACCCACTATTTAAACAGTAATAAAACAAAGGTTACGCAGTATATACAAGGCAGTGCCATGGGATATTATGGGGATTGTAAGGATACTATCATCACTGAAGCCACTCCTGCGGGCAACGATTTTATGGCTCATTTATGTGTGGCTTGGGAAAAACCATCGTTAGAACTTAATCCTAGCATAGAAAGAAGCGTGATACGCATCGGACTTTATTTGAGTAGAGCTGGGGGTGTATACAAAAGCTTAGCTCTTTTGGCTAAATTTTATGCCGCATCTGCCTTTGGCAAAGGTAAGATGTGGGCCAACTATACACACAGAGATGAGTTAAATGAATTTATTCTGGCCTTGGTCAAAAAAGAAATACCTGCAGATGTGTATAATGTGGTGGGTGAAAATGCCTTTATGATGGATGATTTTATTTCAGCCATAGCCAAAAACGAAAATCGAAGCGTAATTCTCCCTTCTATTCCTGCTTTTCTTTTAAAATGGCTATTGGGTGAAGCGTCGGCTACGCTGCTTAATAGCTATCGCATCACTTCGACTAAGATGGCCCAATTCAAGCTTCATAAATACCATAACCTTAAAGACGCACTTAACGCTTTATGAATTTAGCGATACATTGGTTTAAACGAGACTTGCGTTTAGCCGATAATGCAGCACTTTATTACGCACTTAAAAGCGGCATCCCGGTTCAACCTATCTTCATTTTTGATACGGAAATACTAAATAAACTGGAAGATAAATCTGATGCTCGAGTTACGTTTATTCATCAAGAGCTTAGTCGACTGAAGCAAGAATTACAAGCCTTAGGGAGTGATTTGTTGGTGTATTATGGCAATCCAGTAGAGCTATGGCCGTCTATACTAGAAGAATTACAACCGAGCGCGGTTTATACAAATCGTGACTACGAGCCCTATGCCAAAAAACGAGATACGGAGGTATCTACTATTTTGCTAAAACACCCTATTTCATTCAACACGTACAAGGATCATGTTCTATTTGAAATGGATGAAGTACTCAAAGATGACGGTACTCCTTATGTGGTTTTTACGCCGTATAGTCGTAAATGGAAAGCTACGTTAACACCCTATCAACTAAAACCATATCCTACAGAAAAATACTTCAACTCTTTTAATCACCGTGCTCCTACTCCGCTCATAACGCTAGAAGAAATGGGATTCAAGAAAAGTAAGATTGCATTCCCACCGAAGACCACTACACTGAGCGTTATCAAAAATTACGAAGCAAATCGTGACTTTCCTGCTATTGCAGGCACATCTAGACTTTCCTTGCATTTGAGATTTGGCACCGTGAGCATTAGAGATAAAGCAGCTAAAGGGAAAAAAACGAGTGAAAAATGGCTTAACGAACTTATTTGGCGAGATTTTTATGTACACATCCTACATCATTTTCCGCATACGGTAGAGGGTAGTTTTAAACCACAGTATGACCAGATTCACTGGAGTACCAATGAAGAACATTTTAAAGCATGGTGTGAAGGGATGACAGGTTATGGCTTGGTAGATGCAGGAATGCGAGAACTGAATGCTACTGGTTTTATGCATAATAGGGTGCGTATGGTCGTAGCCAGTTTTTTAACCAAGCATTTGTTACTAAACTGGCGTTGGGGGGAAGCTTATTTTGCTCAAAAACTACTCGATTTTGATTTAGCAAGTAATAACGGTGGTTGGCAATGGGCAGCAGGAAGTGGCGTTGATGCTGCACCGTATTTCCGTATTTTTAATCCGTACACCCAAATTGAGCGTTTTGACTCGAAGCATGAGTACATTAAAAAGTGGATCCCGGAATGGGGTACTAATGCTTATCCAAAGGAAATTGTGGATCATAAAACGGCCAGAGAGTTATGTTTGGCCACCTACAAATCTGGACTAGCACCCAAGTAATAAAGCTATTTTAGTTTTACGCTTATTTAGTTGCCCATATATTATACTTTAAAATACAATATATGGCTCGAAGACCATCCTTCCATCCAATTTTTTTGCCATCTTCATAAGTACGTCCATAGTAGGATATCCCAATTTCATAGATACGAATTCCGGGTATTCGAGCGATCTTGGCTGTTACTTCGGGCTCAAAACCAAAACGATTTTCTTTTAGATGTAAGCCTTTGATGATGTCTGCCCTAAAGAGTTTATAACAGGTTTCCATATCGGTCAGATTCAGATTGGTCATTATGTTACTCATTAGCGTGAGAATTCCGTTTCCGATGCTGTGCCAAAAGAACAATATACGATGTGGTTTGCCTCCCATAAATCGAGATCCGTATACCACATCAGCATGTCCGTCGAGTATAGGTTTCAACAGCTCGTTGTACTCCAATGGGTCGTACTCTAAATCGGCATCTTGAATAATAACCAAATCACCTGTTGCCTCCTTAATCCCGGTATGCAAAGCGGCCCCTTTCCCCTTATTCACAGCATGATTAAAAAGTGATATTTTTATATCTTGATTTTGCGCTTGATAGGCTTGTAGTCGCACCCACGAATTATCGCTCGAAAAATCATTGACCATTACCACCTCTTTTTCAAGGCCGCCGATAAGTTCCACTTGTTTTATCTTGTTCAGAATGAGGTGTATGGTTTTCTCTTCGTTATAAACAGGAATAATAATGGACAAAACTTTCGGGTTCATACAAGTGCAATATTAAAAGAAAATACAATTAGAATTAAGAATGCATTATTTATTCGATCTCTTAGCCTGCAGAAAACTCGACTTATTTCAGTTAAAATCATTTTCGAGTATTCATATCAAAAGTTGTAATTAACCTCTCTTGATGCCAAAATAAATACCTTTGCAACCATGGAATTGCAACAAACTACTTCTGGAGAATACACCATATACATACCCAGTATGGATGAGACGTATCACAGTAGAAATGGGGCAATATCAGAAGCTAAGCATGTTTTTCTTCAAGAAGGCATGGACCGCACTACAGGCAATATACGTATCTTAGAAGTGGGATTTGGAACAGGCCTAAACGCGTTACTCACTGCACAACACGCTATGGAATCCGAGAGAAAGGTGTTTTATCATACGCTTGAACCTTTTCAGGTACCGTTTGAGCTCATAGCGCAAATAGGTTATGGTAAATTACAGGGAGACGAGACTCTTTTTAATGAAATACATCAGGCTGAATGGGAACAAAAAGTAGCGATAAATAGTCATTTTATACTGCATAAGACCAATCAAAAATTAGAATACGTAGCCCTCGAAAATGAAGCGTATGATGCAATCTATTTTGATGCCTTTGCACCCAAAAAGCAACCCGAACTTTGGAATGAAACACTCTTTGCCAAATTGTTCAAGGCGACAAAACCAGGAGGCGTGTTATCTACGTACTCCGCAGCTGGTCAACTTAAGCGAGACCTAAAAGCAGTAGGATTCATAATCGAAAATCCTGAAGGTGCCAACGGTAAACGAGAAATGACGGTTGCCCTAAAGCCGATTTAGGTATCCGCTTCGTTTTTTACTCCTTGAATCCATTTTGTACCCAACATTCTATGCGGGTGATTTGCTCGTTGCTTAGTTTATTGCCATTTTTGGGCATTGCACTTGCGCCCAATTCGTGCTTTATTGACTTTAAAAACTTAACGTCAGATGCTGTTGCCTTGGTGGTAGCATAATCTGCAATAGTAAAACCGCCAGCTCCCGCACCATGGCAGTAGCTTCCTGAGCAACCCGCATCATCTAATAGTGGTTTAATATAGGAAGTATAGGTAATATCCAAACTATCGCAGATAGATTGTGGTTGATCAGTAATAACTATATCGTCATCCTTGCAAGCCACAGCTAATGTGACTATACTGATTAGTAAAAAAGCGGTTTTTTTCATAAAATGTTTATTTGTTGGGAAAAATACAAATTAAATTTAAACTGACTAATTACTATTGCAATGTGAGTGCACCAAACACCAATTTATCACTAAAAAATTACAATACCTTCGGAATAGAGGTGTCTGCTAAAGAAGTTATTTTTTTGACAGACCTAAAGCAGTTGGATACTGTTCCAAATCTTCAAAATTGTCTGTTCTTAGGAGGAGGAAGCAACGTACTTTTTACGCAGGATGTAAACGGCACTGTTATCATCAACCAAACCAAAGGTATTTGTGCAGTAAAGGAAGATGATGATACTATAGAACTTGCCATTGCCAGTGGTGAAAACTGGCACGAACTTGTTTTACATTGTATCGAAAAAGGATACGGTGGATTGGAAAACATGAGCTTAATACCTGGCTCAGTAGGTGCAGCACCTATGCAAAATATTGGAGCGTATGGCAAAGAAACCAAGGATGTGCTGACCTATGTAGAAGCACTAAATTTAACCACCTTACAACTGGAACGATTTACAAACAAGGAATGTGAATTTGGCTACCGAGAAAGTATATTTAAAAAACATGCAAAAGGCAAGTATTTCATTACCACTATTGGGTTACAACTAACTAAAAGAAACCATATCCTCAATACCAGTTACGGTGACATAGAAGCATGGCTAGTGGAGCATTCTATTACCACTCCTACCCTACGGGATGTGAGCAATGCTGTAATTGAGATACGCCAAAGTAAATTACCCGATCCTGCCGAGTTAGGCAACAGTGGTAGTTTTTTCAAAAATCCAATCATTCATAGAGCACACCTCAATATGCTTAAATATGAATTTGAAGATATCAAGAGCTTTCCGGTAAGTGACACATTAGTGAAGGTACCCGCTGGATGGCTTATTGAAAAACTCGGATGGAAAGGTCGTCGTGTTGGCTATACGGGCTGCCATGCTAAGCAAGCACTCGTGCTCGTAAATTACGGATATGCTAAAGGAAAAGATGTATTGAAACTGGCTCAAGACATACAAGAAGATGTATGGGAAACCTTCCAAATAACACTTGAAATGGAAGTCAATGTAGTCTAACCTCGATCCCTTAAAATTAGCTTAATCCAATTTGGAATAATTTTTAATTTAATGCGCGGAATCTAACATAAAGGGCTGTGGTGGGCGTTTTTATTCATAGTGGTAGTACAAATTCTCATTTTAACCATCATTTTTAAATATCAATTAAAATTTAATTCAACTCTTGAATTTACTTTGCAGTATGTCTATAGAATTAAATGCCTTAAAACAAACTGCACTTTACGATAAACACGTTTCTCTTGGCGCCAAAATGGTTCCTTTTGCCGGATACGATATGCCATTACAATATACAGGTCTTGCTCCAGAGCATCATGCGGTACGTAACAGCGTGGGCATGTTTGACGTTAGTCATATGGGTGAGTTTAGTGTGAAAGGAAACGATGCAGAAGCACTCGTATCATGGATTTGTTCTAACAGCATACTTAAGATGGTAGACATGCAAGCACAGTATAATTGCATGCCTAATAATGAAGGCGGCATTGTAGATGATCTTATCGTTTATCGATGGTCTGCCAAAGATTATACCTTGGTAGTAAATGCAAGTAACATCGCCAAAGATTGGGATTGGATCATGACACAAAAAGAGTCTAAGGGCTTTGATTGTGAGCTAGAAGATCAGTCTGATGACATTTCGCTACTTGCAGTGCAAGGGCCAAACGCTCTTAAATTATTGCAAAAACTTACCGATATAGATTTATCTGCTATCGAATTTTATCATTTTGATGCGGGCAGCCTTGGCGGTTGCGACGACGTAGTGATAAGCAATACAGGATATACCGGTTCAGGTGGATTCGAAATATATGTTTGGAATACAGACGCCAATACGCTTTGGGATGTCATAATGGAAGCAGGTAAGGAATTTGACATTATACCTTGCGGACTTGCATCTAGAGATACGTTAAGATTAGAAAAAGGCTATTGCTTATATGGCAATGATATAAATGACACTACTTCTCCTATAGAAGCAGGATTAGGTTGGATTACCAAATTTGATGAACCTTTTGTAAATCAAGCGCATCACCAAAACATCAAAACCAATGGTGCACGCCGAAAACTAGTAGGTTTTGAAATGGTAGAACGCGGTATCCCAAGACAACACTATGAGCTTGTAGATGCAAACGGAAACGTGATAGGCGAAGTAACCAGCGGAACACAAAGTCCAACGCTAGATAAAGCAATAGGCATGGGTTATGTAACTCCTGAATTTGCTAAACCCGGTTCTGAAATATACGTACAAGTGCGCAACAAGAGCATTAAAGCGGTAGTGGCTAAACTACCATTTGTGGTCTAAGAACTTACAATTAGTAGGTTTACGCAAACTTGTGTGACCCATCGCAATTGGGCATTCGTTTAGACAAACCGCATACACAGTCATTTATTCCCTTACCCATCAGTATACGATGACGATACTGTTCAATGCGTGATTCGCGGGTTTTAGCTTGTTTGGCTGCTTCAAAAAACAGGGTGTAACCTCTTTTCCTTCCCGGAGTGAGAGCCTCAAATGCCTTGCTAAATTTACTATCTTCTGCAAGTTTTACGTGTAACTCTTCACAATAACGTACATGTTCACTTTTTGTCTTGACCACCTTGATTCCAGCCTTTTCTATTTCTATTGCTTCAAAAACATAGGATTTTAGGGTAGCTTCTAACTCCCTAATTTCTGCCACGTTGGTAAAACTGAGATACCTGACCGATTGTGAATTTTCGCCGGGTGAAACCAGGAGTTGGTTGGCATCTTGTAATAGAGTCCCTTTTAAAAACGACAAAGCACAGTGTGATTTAAAACTGGCAATTATAGCCAAGTTAACGCCTTGAAAGGTGTAACACGGCTGTCTCCATTTAAGCTCTTCTTGCAATTGACAATCCAGTAAAATAGTGCGTAAAGCCTTAATCTCAGGTTGCCATCTACTCGCATTTAGGATAAACTCGTCTACTTTTGGATTCATTGATTGATTCAAATTTAAGAGGTAATTCTACTTTTTGATAGGAAAATAGCACCCGAAAATGAAAAAAAAGATGTTGCTTTGACCCTGATGAATAAAATCCTAGTCATGGGAAGCGGTAGTTGGGGTACTGCACTGGTAAAAATTTTGCTGGAAGACCCCCTTATGCACGTAGATTGGTGGGTACGCAGTGCTGATATGGCTGTTGCTATTAACACCAATGGCTGCAATCCCAAATATTTACGCTCGGTAAAATTTGACCTGAAAAGACTGCACGTAAGTACCCATGCAGAAGAACTCATAGATCAAAATGATCATATCCTGCTGGTAACCCCTTCTGCTTTTGTGTTTGATTTACTTGATCCTATTGATGCAGCAAAATTTAAAGACAAGACTGTCATTTCGGCTATTAAAGGAGTTATTCCGCATACCAAGCAAATCATAGCCGATTACCTGATCAATGTGAAAGGGGTTAAAACTAAAAACTTCTTGGTAATAACAGGACCTTGCCACGCTGAAGAAGTTGCACAAGAGAAACTTAGCTACCTAACCGTAGCAAGCAAAAGTAGAAAACAACGTGAGAAAATAGCCGAAGCACTAAGTTGCTCCTTCATACGCGTGACCCAAACCGATGATATTTACGGGACAGAGATTACCGCGGTACTCAAAAATGTATACGCTATCGCAGCAGGAATGTGCCATAGCTTAGGATATGGAGATAATTTTCAAGCGGTACTTATGAGTAATGCCATTCGCGAAATAAAAAAATTCATTAAAGCATATTACCCCATCAAGCGAGACACGAACAAATCTGCGTATCTTGGTGATTTATTGGTAACAGGATACTCGCAATACAGCCGTAACCGAACGCTAGGTGCTATGTTAGGCAAAGGCTACTCGACAAAATCTGCCCTTATGGAAATGCAAATGATTGCAGAAGGATATTATGCTACCGATAGTATACATCAACTCAATGAAGAACTAGGTGTATCTATGCCAATACTCGACTTTGTGTATGGTGTAATTTACGAGAATAAAAATGTGAAGGAAGAGGCTAGTAAACTAACCACACTATTAAATTAAGTTATGAAAAAGTTTTTAGTCAGTCTTATTTACATTTCACTAGCCACCTTAGTTATGGCCTACCTGTTTAAAGTGATGCGTTGGCCAGGATTAGGCGAGGTAAATATCGGCTTATTTTGGTTGCATATTGGAGCATACTTAGGCTATGCTGCATTGGTTCCTGACAAAGATTCTCGCATCCTATTTCCGATGGGTTTTCTGGTCTTTCTCCTTATTTTAAGCACGGCGGAGGTTGGTATATCCAACTCTTTTGCCATTGTTGGATTAATTGTGATTTATGTGGGTTATCATATTGCCATGCCCACCTATTTGGGTAAATCTGAGATACCTTTTATACAAAAAGGAGGAATTGTAGGCTTGGTACTTTTAATGATTGGCGTTGTATTTAAAGAAATGCATTGGCCGAGACCAGATTTCTTCTTTATAATTGGTTGCGGTACAATCTCTTTTATCCTATTGCTTGCAGGATTAACCAAGGGTTTGGTGCGGCAAAAATAAAAAAGCCTCCCAGCATTCATCGTGCTTAGGAGGCTCTAACTATAAAAAAATTAAATCTACGAAGACGTTTGACTCATTGCATAATCAACGTCCATCCAGCCACCGCCGTTAAAACACTCAATTCCTTGGCTTTGTAAAAAGCCTGTCGCTTGACCACTTCTGCCTCCGCTCAAGCAACAAAGTACTATCGGTCCTTCGATGTTTTTAAACTCAGCAATTCGCTCAGGCACTTCATTCAATGGAATATTAATGGAACCCGAAACGTTTCCACCCATAAATTCATCCGCAGAGCGAACATCTACTACTTGCGCTCCATTTTTTAATAATTCTTGTATTGTCATTTTTCTTAATTGTTGTTGTTTTTATTTTTTCGACTGTGAGCTAAATCACTAACTCACCTTACCTATCATGCAATTCGCATAACTCTTAGCCTTCATAAGTAAACCATTTTCAGCAGTAGCTTCTGGATAACCCATTGCACTTAATTTGGTAATTATGTGCTCTCTCACGTTGTCCTCATTATAATCTACGTCTATAGTCCCCTCCTCTATGTTTACTTCTGTCGTGTAAACACCTTCCATCTCATTGATCTTGGCAGTAATACTCGAAGCGCAACCGTTGCACTTTATATTGGCGATGTGTAGTTTTTCAGAAATCATTTGGTTTGACATGTATTTATTCTCAACATACTGTACAGCGGACAAAAGTTTACAAAACTTGTTGCTGCAAAAATGACTGCGACTACACCTAACACAATTGCGAGCGTACCCTCAATCACATTGGTAAAATAAAGCACTGCTATAAGTGTCGCTATACTTAGCCGAATAATCCTATCGGTAGATCCCATATTCTTTTTCATAGCACAAAGGTGGGCTCGCTAAATCATATAAAAGGTGACTTCTGTTACCTTTCCTTATGAGCTTAATAAAGTTTGAAAACGGGTAGCCTGTTATATTCCTTTTCGTAATGCGCAGAATGCGCGTATATCCATTCGAGTTGCGCTTCTGCATCTCTAGCAAATTGAGGTTCATTTTGCTTCTTTTGTTCAAATGCTAACCGGAGCTCGCTGTTTGCTGACAGCATACTTGCAGCCTTATCTTCAAAAACATAGTCGCTGTAATGCTCCTTTTGCTGTAAAATAGCGTCGAAAAAATTCCAGTTAAAATAACTATCAGGACTTTCAGGCTCCAGTAACTCAAGGATAAATCGGTCTTTATCTGTGCCTGTTTTAATCAGGTAATCTCCCTTTTTAAAATGCCATAAAACAGTATCCTCTACCACTTTTGTTGTATGATGCAGGTAATGCTTTTCGTAGGGTGATTTTACCGTTTCGTAGCTCGCCATTTTATAGGCTACTACTCGCAATACCGTATCGTATTGCAGTTCTTGTAGGGTAACGCCATTCCAACGAAGTCGTTCTTCTACATCTACAAATCCTCTACGAAGTAGATAGGCTTTGGGTTTATCCTTTTGACTAGAAGGCGACATATATCCGTAATAATTCATGGCTTTGTCTATGGGTTTTTGGGTATCGTAAAACAGTCGGTCTTCTCCTGTAACATCGCTTTTTTTATACCCATATTCATATCCTTTAAACATAAATTTATCCGCCCTGCTTTTATCTAAGGTCCAATCTATAGGCAATACTTTTGCTTGCGCTACGTAAGCCTTTTGTGCAGAACGTGTTTGTTTTAGACTTGCCGAATTTTCATTGCAAAATTCCATCGCACTGCGCAAAAAATCATAGGTAGCCTCCACCCGTTGCTTGAACGGTTTAAGCATATGTGTTTCCGTAACAAAACCATACATATTATGCAGTGTGGTTAAACCACTACTGTAGCGAGGTGAATCATAAAAAGTAGCATAATTATCCTTAAGCGGACCACCCCAATGATTGACATAAGGCACCATTGTTTGATTTTTGGCCGTCATTTTCAAGTTCATTTCAGGAATTAGTGTAGAACGCAAATAGGTTCCCATTGAATAGCCCAATTTATCTGGCTGCGTAGCTAAATAGGTCATGTTATACTGGTAATCTGCGCCATTACTCACATGCGTTTCGATATACATATCTGGGTCTATTACGTGCAGTAGTTTGGCAAAACTTTCTGCATTGCGGCTATCGCATTTTACAAAATCCCGATTCAAATCTAAGTTTTGTGCATTTCCTCTAAAACCGTATTCCTCAGGGCCATCTTGATTGGCTCGGCTGTGGCTATTTCTGTTGAGCGCTCCACCAATATTATAGTACGGTATACATACTACAATACAAGAGTCTAATACCTTTTTGTTACCAAAAGCTACGTCTCTAAAAAGCATCATACTGGCGTCTACCCCATCAGGCTCGCCAGGGTGTATAGCATTGTTAATGAGGATTATGGTCTTGTGGCTATCTTTAATTTTATTGAAGGAGAGTCCCTCTTTAGAAAGTGTTATCACATGCAATGGATACCCTGCATCCGTCATTCCAAATTCCGCTATTTGCACATTTTCGGTTGAGGAGGCAAGTGATTTCCACCATTGAATGCCTTCGTGGTATGAAGCTGACTGCGTGCCATTGGAAGTTTCAAAAAGAGTAACGGGTTTCTTAGGCGTTGGTTTATCCCAAGAAATAAATCCTGCAACCATGACTAAAAATAAAAATTTCTTCATCCTGCAAAGCTAGACAATTTGAATTTTGACAGACAGTATTGCAACTTCATTCTGTATTTATAGCTTGAACAAAATTTATAACTTGCAATTTGAATGCGAGTACTTGACATTTGCCCTTGAATGCAAATCACTGGAAATATCAGAATGATGGATACCGAACTACTCCATTCGGTGCCCCAATACAAGCTCCCTATATATGATGTAATAGACTTCAAAGAGGTGGTAGATATGAATGCCCTACTTGGTCAAACTATCCGACTAGAGTTTGAAGGGCATTTCAATTCTATTATCTCTGGCGAAAAAATGATGAAGTGTTTTGGTGATGGATTAACGTATAGAGAGTTTATGGAAAGTCCTATGGCTAGTCCCAGTATCATGCGACCAGAACTTAGCCAAATACATGAAGGAATAGCACTTCGAGATTACGAATGGGAGGTAAAGCACCACTTGCAACCACACGTTGTATATATTTCACTTACAAGTAATTACAAAGTGGGCGTAACACGCGATACTAATATGCCTTACCGATGGATAGACCAAGGCGCCACGCAGGCGATTGTACTTGCAGAAGTGCCTTATCGCCAACTTGCAGGACTTATAGAAGTAAGCCTAAAAGAACACATTAGCGATAAAACTGCTTGGCAAAAAATGCTAAAAGGAGTTATAGACGAAACCAAAACCATAACCGAAGTACGCGACGAAATGGCTGCCCTTGTACCCAAAGAACTCTCGCATTACCTAAGCAAAACAACAGAAATTACCGAAATAAATTATCCCGTGTTGGAGTTTCCAGACAAGGTAAAAAGCATGAAACTAGAAAAAGAAAAGATAATAGAAGGTAAACTCATGGGAATAAAAGGCCAATACCTGATACTTGACTCTGGCGTAACCAATATACGAAGTCAAACCGGGGCACGAGTAACGATAACGTATTAAAATCTGCTAAAAAATAGCGAGTACCTTAAACCAACCCTAAAATTATATGGCACAAGAAATTGAACGCAAATTCCGAGTAGCAAATGATGATTGGCGAGCAATGGCAACCAGCTCTTCATCCCTAAAACAAGGTTACTTAAGCTCATCGGCGGAGGCTACGGTAAGGGTTAGGCTTGAAGATAACCTTGGCACAGTTACTATTAAAAGTAAGACCAACGGTATCACCCGAAATGAGTTTGAATACGCGATACCAGCACAAGAGGCTAAAGAGCTACTCATGCTGTGCAGCGGACCACTTATAGAGAAAATACGTTATCGCATACCTCAGGAGAATCATACGTGGGAAATCGACGTTTTTGAAGGAGACAACGACGGACTTATCATAGCCGAAATAGAATTGACTTCTGATGAGGATTATTTCGCCAAACCCCAATGGCTGGGAGAAGAAGTATCTGGAGACTCACGGTATTACAACTCAAACTTAGCTACCCATCCTTATGTTAACTGGTAGTCACGATACGCATGCAACGGCATGGAAGTCTTTTCAATTCCTTACCGTATAAAAAAGGATATGATGGGATCAAAAAATACCCAAATATTGTTATTCTCCCTCAGTATAACAGCTCCGATTATTGCACAAATATGGAACCTACACAAGACAACGTTGTATGCTCAATCTATGGCCAATTGTATTATGATGCCATTAACGATGGTACAGCCAAGCACCAATTAATCCTTGATCCAACCGCAGATCATCAATCTTGGAATAATGCATATGCAGAAACAGATTTTTTACGGTGGATGTTTGATAAGAAAAAGTAAACATATGTAGGTTCGAGCATATAAAAGTATGCTCCTTTTGACACTTTCTGCGGCGAATTATGCTATATTCGTCATTCAAGACATACCACATTATGCAAAAATTTATTTTATGGATAAGCTTAATTCTACCCTTCGGCTTATCGGCGCAAAATGCACTCAACTTTGACGGAGCGAATGATAATGTAAATTGCGGAACCAAATCTGCCTTTAACATTGGAGGAGATTCCATCACCATTGAGGCGTGGATATACGCCAATAGTTGGAAGACCAATATATTCGATGGAACCATCGTAAATAAAGAAAATAATGCAAATGATGGCGGCTTTATGCTCCGCGCTGGGGCTGGAGGAAAGCTGGGTTTTGGCATAGGTGCAGGAACAAATACTGGCTGGTATGAAATAAATACGTCTACTAGTGTACTAAGTCTAAATACATGGCACCACGTTGCGGCGACTTATGATGGCAGTAAATTAAGAGCCTATGTAGATGGGAATCTTGTAGATTCCACCAGTTCATCTATCAACATCGGTGTTTCATCCACCACGCCACTTACTATCGGTTATCATCCTGTGTATGGCAGAAACTGGGACGGAAGTATAGACGAGGTTAGGCTTTGGGATGTAGTACGAACAAAAGCTGAACTCAATGCTAGTAAAGATGCGGAATTTTGTGGACCTGTAAATAATCTGAAAGCCTATTACAAATTCGATCACGGCACAGCAAACAGCACCAATACGGGTATTAATACGGTTATCGATTTCTCAGTAAACAATAATACCGCTAATCTTATCAACTTTGCTTTGGCTGGATCAAGCTCTAATTGGGTAACCGGAGCAAGCCTCAGCCAATCTTCCGTTACCACACGAGACACTATAAAACGTTGCGGCCCTTTTTATTACGCTCCAACCAATAAGTATTATACATCATCTACCTCATTTAGCAGATCTCTCAATACTTCTTATGGTTGTGACAGTTCGGTAACTACGGTAATTATCATCAATACAGTGAGCACCTCTAGCATTTCTACAGCTGTATGCGACAGTTTTATTAGCCCAAAAGGCAATGTATATAAAAACTCTGGAACTTACTATGATATATTGACTGCAGCAAATGGATGTGACAGTGTGATCACCATAAACTTAAAAGTAGGTGCAGATACACTGCACATAGATACAGCGGTATGCTATGCATACACTACACCGTATAGCCAAACCACGTACACCACTTCAGGCACTTACTACGACTCCACCGTAAATAGCTTGGGTTGTGATAGTATCCTTAAAATTAACGTAGAAATAAAAGGAGCCACATATAGTTCTCACACCTATTACACCTGCGATTCCGTTATAAGTCCTTCTGGAAAATGGATGCAAGCCGATAACAGCTACTTAGATACCCTCGCTAATTATCGTGGATGTGATAGTATTCTGAGCATAAGTGTGCAAAGCTGGGTAACCTACGATACGCTATATCCGTCTGCGTGCAACAGCTATACCAGTCCAAGTAAAAAAACATTTACTAACTCCGGTCAATACGCCGACACCGCAATCAATAAGAACGGGTGCTTTAACTTAATAACTATCTATTTAACGCTCGTAAATTCTACATCAGACAGTATTAGTATTGAAGGCTGTAAATCAGTTACAACGGCCGACGGAGCCTACACGTTTGCCTCATCAGGAATTTATAAATATACCTTAACCAATGCTGCTGGATGCGATAGCTTCTTGACGATTAATGCCATGGTATATTACTCCGACACAGCGGTATATGAGATAAACAACAATGAGTTAGTATCTAATTCCACCTCTGGCACGTATCAATGGTTGGATTGTGAAGATAATTTCGCTCCTATAAGTGGTGAAACATCTAGGTCATTTAAAGTCAATACAACAGGCTATTACGCCTTAGAAATAACCGAAAATAATTGCATTGATACATCGGAGTGCCATAGAATCTTTATACTAAACATACAAGATATTTCTGCTCAATTTGAGCTTTATCCTAACCCCACTGACGGAATAGTTTACCTTAATGTATCCAACATTACAGGTCCAGTTAAGCTTCTGCTCGTTGCCAGCGACGGACAATTAGTTAGAGAATGGGACAACGCCAGTAATGTGATTAACCTAGGAGAATTGAATGAAGGAATCTATTTCTTGCAGGTAAAAAGTGATACTGGCATTGGAACTAAAAAACTAGTAGTGCACTAGTCACCATCTTTATTCTACTATCACCTGCAATTCATCATAGGCTAAGAATATTCCTGCGGGAAGTTCTTTTTGTACCTCTTCATGAAATCCCATTTGATGGCTCATGTGTATTAGATAGGTTTCTTCAGCATCTATCTCTTGCGCAAGAGCAATAGCTTGATCAAGACTAAAATGTGAAATATGTTCGGTTTTGCGAAGAGCATTTAGCACCAAAACTCGACTCCCTTTAAGCTTTTCTTTTTCAGCCTCACTAATATAATTAGCATCCGTAATATACGAAAAATCGCCTATTCTATACCCGAAAACAGGTAGTTTATAGTGCAATACTTCAATAGGCATCACATCAAGATCGTTGATTTTAAAATTACCATTACGAATCACATGCAGATTTAGATTAGGCACTCCAGGATATTTATTTTCGGCAAAAGCATAATGAAAATCACTCTTTAACACTTTCTCCACTTCTTCATTGGCATATACATCCATTGCTTCTTTGGTTTTCCAATTAAAACCACGTATATCGTCAAAACCGGCAGTATGATCTTTATGTCCGTGGGTAAAAAGAATAGCATCTACCTTTTGTACTTTTTCGCGTAGCATTTGTTGCCTAAAATCTGGCCCTGTATCAATAACGATGTTGGTATTCTCCGTTTCAATCAGTATGCTGCTGCGCAACCTTTTATCTCTCGGGTCTAATGATGAGCATACCTCACATTGACACGCTATGATTGGTACGCCTTGAGATGTTCCCGTTCCTAAAAAGGTTACTTTCATTTAGAACAAAGATGCATGTAAGTAATGAAAAACAAAATGAATAAAGGAAGCTGAGAGCCGTTTCACAATCTACATTTGAAATGATTCGAATTAAATCTTCAGGAGATACCGTATATGCCTGAATTAATTTTCCTAGTTATTTAAACTATTTCCCATTTTTAAAATTCTAAATTTTGACCATAAAACACACGATAAAAAATCAAGTAGGCTATAAAACCGACGCTTATTATGACGGTAAACATTTGTATAAATTGGCAGAAAACAAACACAAAAACATCGGTATATCTTAAATAGATAATCCCCAAACACCTAAATTAAAATCCCGAAACATATAGTTAAAAACTTAAACGCAAAACTTACATTCGCTGCTTGTTTCATAAAGAGCTAAATCATCCTATTTTTCAAATCGTATCCGAAGAATCTCAAAAATTGGGATTTCAGACGTTTGTGGTTGGCGGATTTGTACGTGATATTTTCTTGAAGCGAACGTCAAAAGATGTGGATTTTGTAACCGTTGGAAGCGGTATCGCATTAGCTACAGCTGTTAGAAACAGACTAAAAAAAGCTCATTTAAGCATTTTTAAAAATTTTGGCACGGCTCAACTTAAAACCGATGATTGGGAATTTGAATTTGTAGGAGCGCGTAAGGAATCCTACGATAGAAACAGCAGGAAGCCAAAAGTGGAAGACGGCACTTTTGAAGATGACATTTACAGAAGAGATTTTACAATTAATGCCCTTGCTATAAGTTTAAATGCACCAAAATACGGTGAGCTTATTGACCTATTTGGAGGAGTTGAAGATTTAAAAAAATGTTTAATACGAACGCCTTTAGACCCCAAAATAACTTTTAGTGATGACCCATTAAGGATGATGCGAGCAGCCAGATTTGCAACACAACTTAATTTTACCCTGGTTCCAGAGACCCTTGAAGCACTAAAAACAGAAGCTCATCGATTATCTATTATATCGCAAGAACGAATCACCGATGAATTGCAAAAAATTATAAAATCTGCCAAACCAAGTATCGGATTCACACTCTTGTTTGACACTAAATTGCTTCATTTATTCTTTCCTGAGATGATAAGATTACAAGGAGTAGAAGTAATAGAAGGAAAAGGTCACAAAGACAATTTTTACCACACGCTTCAGGTGCTAGACCAAACCTGCGAAAAAACAGAGGATATTTGGGTGAGATGGGCTGCTATTCTACACGATATCGCAAAGCCTGCTACTAAACGTTTTTTTCCTGGGGAAGGATGGACTTTTCATGGACACGAGGATAAAGGATCTCGCATGGTGAAGCCTATTTTTACAAGACTTAAGCTACCCTTAGGCGAGCCCATGCGCAGAGTGGTTAACCTAGTAAGGCTGCACTTAAGACCCATTGCACTCACCAAGGAGCAAATTACTGACTCTGCCATAAGAAGATTAATCGCTGATGCAGAATCTGACTTAGAAGATCTGATGATCTTGTGCAAAAGCGATATAACTACTAAAAACAAAGAAAAAGAGAAACGTTTTCAAGCAAACCTGCTTCTGGTAGAAGAAAATATAGCTAAAGTAGAAGAACGCGATCGGATAAGAAACTGGCAACCGCCCATAGACGGTCAATACATTATGGATCTTTTTGGAATAGGCCCCAGTAGAGAAATAGGAATAATCAAAACGCAATTAAAAGATGCTATTCTAGACGGTATTATTGATAACAATCTGGAAGAAGCATTAAAATTTGTGATAGAAAAAGGAAAAGAATTAGGTTTGCAAGAGCAATGAGTTTGGTATTTAGATTTAGAGTGACATTTGAAGATGTAGACAATGTAGTCCGTATAATTGACGTAAGTGCAAGTAATACATTTAAAGATTTTCACCATAAAATTCAAGAGGCTATTGGTTTTGATCATATCCAACAGGCATCCTTTTTTAAAACCAACGATATTTGGCGTAAAGATGGTGATGAATTTTGCACAGAAGGAAAAGAAGATGCTAGAGCCGCAGGAGCCTCAGAGCTAGGTAAGTTTATAGATGATCCTCATCAAAAATTTCTTTATATCTATGATGCTAAAAACGGAGATTGGCACCTTAGGGCAGAATTGATAAAACTTTTTAGAGCTGAAGCAGGCGTCTCTTACCCTCATGTTTTTAAGAGTGATGGTGTTGCACCTAAACAATTCATGGATCCTAAATTAATTATCTCGGATCCGAGTGCTAAACTTTTCAAAGAAGCTGATTCACTCATTGATGGCCTTACAGATGACATAATAAAAGATGAAATAATTGAGGATGATGATGATCTAGATGACGACTTTGATGAAGATGAGGATGAAATTGAAGATGAAAAAGATGAATTTAACCTATTCGGTGAGGAGATAGATGAATCTGAAATTGATGAATCACAGATAAATGACGGAATCCCAACAGAATAGACCACGACTTATAGTTATAGCAGGACCAACTGCCGTAGGTAAAACAGAACTTGCCATACGTCTAGCACAGTACTTTGAAACAGAAATTCTTTCTTGCGATAGTAGACAGCTTTACAAAGAACTCCATATAGGTGTTGCTCGACCTTCGAGCAAAGAACTTCTTGCTGTGAAGCATCATTTCGTTGCATCTCATTCTATTCATGACGAATACAATGCAGGTATTTACGCTCGTGATGTACATTCTTTACTTAAAAAACTGTTTACTAAACATAATATAGTAATCATGACCGGTGGGACTGGCTTGTATATTAAGGCTGCTACGGAAGGCTTTGATATTCTCCCAACAAAAAACGAGCAACTGCGAGAGCAGCTTACCCATATTCTGGATTCAGAGGGTATTGAAGCATTGCAAAGTGTAGCCAATTCATTAGAAATTTTAGACAGCGAAGTAGATTTCACCAACCCAATGCGTCTTATGCGTGCTATCGAAATAAAAGAAGGTGGAGAAACAGAACAGACCGCTAAATCTGAACCTTTTTTTGACACTACTTATTTATATTTAGACAGAGATCGTGATGAATTGTATGACCGTATTAATAAGCGTGTAGACATCATGTTAGCTGTAGGATTAGAAGAAGAAGCGTTAAGCTTACTTCCTTACAAAGACCTTAACGCAATGAATACGGTGGGTTACCAGGAAATGTTTAAGTACTTTACTAAAGAATGGACTTACGATCACACTGTAGAAAAAATTAAACAACACACGCGCAACTACGCAAAAAGACAACTTACTTGGTTCCGAAATCAAGGAAATTACACTATGGTAGATGCTAATTTCTCCAAAGTCTTAGCTGAGATTAATAAATAACACTTTTTCCAATCTGGGAAAATAAAGACGAGCAAAAAAATATTGTTTTTTTTGATGCTTGTAGCCACTGCTCTGCCTGCTGCTTTATCGTTCCTAACTGTTAATCTTACTGCACTTCAAACAGTTCGATGTCAAATGCCAAAACTTCGTTTTTGCCAATAACACTGCCTCTTGGAGGGTTCGATCCGTAAGCCAGATGAGAAGGAATAAGCAAGGTCCCCGAGCCACCTACACTTAACTGAGGTATCCCGATTTGCCAACCTTGTATAACTCCACTTAAAGGAAAGGTAGATGTTTTACCTCTGTCATATGACGAGTCAAAAATATCGCCATTAAGCGTGTACCCTTTGTAATGAACCGTAACTGTACTTGCAATACTTGCTCGCTCCCCGTTACCCACTTTGGTAATAACATAATACACCCCTTCTTCTGTTTTTTCAGCCGTAAGACCATTAGTAGCTATATAATCCCGTATGGTTTGATCATCTAAGATTACGTAGTCTTTTTCCTTACAACCCGATATGCCAAGTACCACGGCCAGTGCTATTATTACTATATTTTTCATTTTTTAGTTATCTTTTTTCTTTGTTTTTCTTCCCATTCTTTGCGCCCTACAGTATGATTCCATCCAAACCTGATTCGTAAATTTTGTTGATCACCCGATATGGCGTTAGATACATTATCGCTCGCAATATAAAACTGTTCTGCATCAAAATTCAAACCTAGTCCTAATCCAAAATTAGAATAATTCTCGCGCATGGCAGTGTAACTTAAACTTAATGCCATAAAACGTCCAAATTCAGAATTCCACGAAAAAGTGATAGCCGGATAGAATTGCTTTTTATAAAAACTTCCGTAAACCAATGCTCCAGCATTATGACGATCATTTAACCTAAGATTGGCGCCCATATAAAACTCACCAAGCAAGCCTGTAGAAAAGGAAGTAGAAGTAGTCTCTAATGCAAAAATATGGAGTAACGTATCGGATAGATTTTGAAAACTATTCTGAAAACCGATAGAATCGCTGATAAGGTTTTCAATTCCTTGGTAACTAAACGTACCTCCAGGTTTTTTTGACTTAATTTTTTGAGCATCATTCCAGTAAATCTGTCCCAAATCTATAATACTGGCAGTCAATGTTATTCTTTTGTTAAGATCCAGACTTGCGCCCAAATCCAAACCAAATCCACTATTATTTGGATTCCCAAATATCCTTTGCTTGGTACTAACACCCATTTGGTCTTCTAAAAAAGGAGTATATTTATTTATCTCGATATCGGCCTGCACATCAAAAGTAAGATCGGCAGCATTGTTTCTAAATCGCAAATCGTTATTCACCGTTTGTATCACATTCTGACCTCTTATGTACTTAGCCGTTCCACCTAGAGTTAATCTATCATTTAAAAAGGTACGGTTAAATCCTAATGCTAACTCCCTAGTGTGAAGAACATCTAACCCGAAATTAAAATTAAAATCGTACCCTACATTAGGACCACTATTCCCTTGAAAAGCAAGCTTTAGAAGATCACTAGGTATAGAAATCTTTGTTTTTACTTTTTCCAAAACAGTTAAGAAAAACATACTTTTCCTGACCCTAAAACCTGCATTAAACCACTCTTGATTCATATCGATATGCACAAAAGTTGGCTGATCTAAGAATTCACTAGAGCGTATCAGATTAAGTATATAGGCTCCATTGGGTCTAGTGCCCAATGAGTTACCTATTTTAAGAATTGAGAATGCATTGCTATTAAAACTAAAGTCATTTGAAGATAAACCCGGTGTACCCATGTACCACTTACAGTCTGGAGACAATGCCGGATTCACACTGAGCCGCTGTGGGATAGGCTCCATATTATACAGCGTAAGATTACTTTGCGCTTGCACTCCCATTCCTGCGATAAATACTATAATGAATACAATTAGATTTTTCATCTACTTAGTGTGCATGGCACGTTAGCTTTATTACTGCTCGCGCGATTGTTTTCATCAACGGTGTCAACCAATTCTTGGATATACCCAAAAAGTATAACTTTAAAGAACATAGGAAACACGAATAATTTGCTCATATATTTGGACAAAAATATAATGATAATCGTGAAAGTTATTAGAAACTTTAAGATAGCCGCTATTCTGTGTGCAATCTATGTGACACTAGGGGCCTTTGGAGCCCACGGTCTTATAGACAAGCTTAGCGTCTTAGACTTAGCAACCTACGAAACTGGCCTTCGCTACCTTATTATTCATGCCCTTGGAATAATCCTCGTAAACACTTCATACCATCAGTTAGCGATCTATAATTCATGGACCATTCGCTTATTTTATGCCGGGATTATACTGTTTTCTGGGAGTCTTATTATACACGCTACTCGTCACTTATTGGGTTTTGATATGAATGTATTTGCATTAATAGCCCCTATTGGTGGACTATGCTTTATCGCGGGATGGTTGGTTTATTTTTTTAGTTTACGAAAAGCATGAAACGAGTTATACTTATGCGCCATGCGAAGTCTAGCTGGAATAATCACTTGCATTCTGATCACGAAAGACCGTTAAATGAACGCGGAAAAGTAGATGTCCCCAACATGGCAAACCAGATGGTTAAAAAAGGTTTTTTACCAGAACTCATGCTCGTGTCAGATAGTGTTAGAACACGAGAAACACGTGAATTGATAATGCCTTTTTTACCTCCAATATCCACACAATTCAGCTCACAATTATATATGGCCAGTGCACAAACAATTATCGATCATATCAAGAATACAGATAATTTAATAGATACCGTTTTGGTATTGGCACATAATCCCGGAATAACAGAGGCGTTTTATGACTTAGCTCACCTACGTATAGACAATGTCCCAACAGCGGGAGTAGGTTGTATTACTTTTGAAGTAGATAGCTTTAAAAATATTGCGCCGTATAATGCACGCTTAGAGTACTTTATTTATCCTAAAATGTACTAATAGGTATAAATCACTCTTTTGCCATTCACAATGAGTGCTACTTTATTATCGCAAGCCCTGTCGTGATCTGGATCAAAATCAACCTCCATAATTGAATTGGTTTCGGGCAATACAGCTACAAGGTCTCCAGCTAATATGTATTTAGCACACGGTAGTGCGTAATTTTTAATTAATGGATTCCTCGTGCTGAATAAAAGCGCTGAAGTAGAGTCGCTAACACATATAGTTCCCGAAAAAGAAAGCTCGTCATTCACTATTCCTAGACCACCATCCTGCAGCGTTTGCACCGAAAAATTAGCTGCAATCGTATGTTTTTCTTCCTCCAAAGAAGTTTTCAATTCTTTTATGCTAAAAGTAATCTCTGTTTCACTTTTACGCAACAATGCCATTTGCCCTACTAGCTTGGTCATTTTCTTACCATTGCCAGTGTAATAGGGAAATTCTTCCGAAAAAGAAACTTCCAATTTAGCATCCAGTTGAGACATTGGTCGGTTTACCGCTACCATCATCTTACCTGCTCTATACTTATTATCCTTACATAATTGGCCATGAGGTAATTCACCCAAACCGCCAAAATCTAATTCGATTTTTAACCCATTCCCATCCTGAAATGTAGTGTCTATATAATTGATAATTAAACCATTTGGCAATAACGATTGATCTTTTTTTAAGAATAAAACATTACTTGATGACAGATCTGAAACAATATCAAACGTAGATAAAACTTCCGTTAGCAGAGAAAGAGACACCTCGGTAGATGTACTATTTATAGGCACTTCTATTAGGTTGTCTTCTTTACAACCTGTCATAGATGTGGTAAGTATGACCAAACTTATAAAAATATTTCTCTTTACTATTTTCACGCTATTTTGATGGGCGAATTTAGTGACACTTCTTATCTTTTAAATTAGCTTTGAACAGTTTTAGCATAATAATTACAATAATTGGACAATTTCGACCCTCGTCAAACACTGTTTATTGAGGTTTTACTTCCCTTAAACCTTAGTAACACCTTCACCTATCGGGTTCCATACGAGCTCAACGAAGAGGTGATTGTAGGAAAACGGGTGAGTGTTCCTTTCGGAAAAAGCAAGGTGATGGCCGGTCTTATCTTCAGTATTCAAGAGACACCACCCAAAGACTATCAAGCAAGGTATATCTTTGATATCCTTGATAACGAAACTATTGTGCACCCCTTTCAACTTGAATTATGGGTATGGATGGCCAGTTATTACATGACTTCTCTTGGTTTAGTGTACAATGCGGCCATGCCTGCAGGTTTAAAACTAGAAGGTGAATCCAAGTTAATTCTAAACCCCGATTATGAGCCTTCATTAGAATTAGATCCAAATGAATTTATTCTACTCGAAACATTAAAGGCAAACAAAGAAATTAGCATAGCTCAAGCTTCGAGCTTACTTAAACTAAAACACATACATAAGTACATCCATTCATTATATCTAAAAGGATGCATATTACTAAAAGAAGACATTAACGAAGTTTATAAGCCTAAAGTAGTTAATTATATTACCATTAATCCTGATGTACAAAACGATAAGCAGCTTAACGTACTGTTTGACGAACTGGAAAAAAGAGCGAAAAAGCAGCTACAAGCGTTGATGACGTTTATAGCCAAATACAGCATAACAGGAGAAGCAGAAAAAACAGAGTTAGCCAAACACGACCTTACCAATAGTGCAATAAATGCGTTGATTGATAAAGGTGTTTTTGTGCAAGAAAGCCGAACCAAGTCACGCCTTAACTACTCTGAAAACCGAGAAGCGATTGAAGCGCTTGAAACAGAGCAAGAAGAGGCGTATCACCAAATACAACTTGCTTTTTTAGACCAAAAACCAGCCTTACTCTTTGGCGTTACAGGAAGCGGAAAAACACACATCTACAGCAAGCTCATACAAGAAAATATAGAGCAAGGCAAGCAAGTACTCTATCTTTTGCCGGAAATAGCGCTTACCAGCCAACTTATCGATCGATTGCAAAAATACTTTGGAGAACACTTGGTTGTATCTCATTCTAAATTTAGCAACAACGAGCGAGTTGAAGTATATAAAGCCATACATAGCGGCAAACCTCAACTAATCGTGGGTACTCGAAGTGCCATTTTTCAGCCCTTTCAAAATCTCGGATTAATCATCGTAGACGAAGAACACGAAAGTAGTTTTAAACAAAATGAGCCTGCTCCCAGATTCAATGCCAGAGACACTGCCCTTTACATAGCAAGTAAAAAAGGTGCTAATATTCTGCTAGGCAGCGCAACACCTGCGGTAGAATCGTACTACAATGCCACACACGGTAAATACGCACTTGCGCAACTCACCAAACGCTATGACGGCGCTATAATGCCACATATAGAAATCGTCGATATGCAGGAGCAAAAAAAGCAAAAACGCATACGAGGCATTTTTAGTGACACGCTTCTAGACGCTATTGCAGAAGCTAAAAAAAACAATAAACAGGTAATCCTTTTTCAAAACAAAAAAGGGTATGTGCCCGTGCTGGAGTGTAACGTATGTGCCTGGACACCTAAATGCCAAAACTGTGACATTTCACTAACGTTTTATAAATACCAAGAAAATCTACGCTGTCATTACTGCGGGTATACGCAAGAAGTAGTGAGTCAGTGTGGACTTTGTAACAACAAAGGAATCGAACTAATTGGATATGGAACCGAGCGAATAGAAGACGAACTAACACTCTATATGCCCGAGCTTCGTGTAAAGCGAATGGACCAGAACACGACGCGATTAAAAAATGCCCACAGCAACCTAATACACGAGTTTACCGAAGGTAAAATTGATGTCCTTATCGGAACTCAAATGGTGGCAAAAGGTCTCGATTTTGAAAATGTAACCACCGTAGGCATACTCAATGCAGATCACCTCATTAACTTTCCTGACTTTAGAGCTAATGAACGTGCTTTTCAACTCATGACACAAGTGGCAGGACGAGCAGGTAGACGTAAGGAACAAGGCAAAGTGTATATTCAAACCTCTAAACCTGATCATTTTGTGATTCAACAAATCGTAGATCACAATTATGTAGGCATGTACAATAACGATATTGCAGAGCGCAAATCATTTGACTATCCGCCCTACTACAGACTCGTAAAAATAAGCCTCAAACACAAAGACCCTCTCCTACTATCGCGGCTAGGAAGTGTGGTAAAACAGCAGCTCATCGCTTATTTTGGGGATAGCCTACTAGGACCCGAAAAACCCTATGTGAGCAAAATTAGAAATTGGTACATCCTTAATTTTGTGCTAAAAATAGAAAATAACGGACCTATAGTGCGCGAGCAAAAAAGAATCCTGGCTTTGGCAATAGACCAACTCCACAAACAAAAAGATTTTAGCCAAGCACGCATAATTGTGGATGTAGATCCTATGTAGTTTCATTTTAAATCTATGAGAAATAAAATAATAGCCGCCTTAATACTTTTTATTTGTTTTGGATTTAACGCTTCTCCAACCATAAACATACAAGGAAAATGGATAGCAGAGTGCGTTTGGTCTAGCACTTCTTTACTGGAAGAATCTACCATTAGTAGACTATGCCCATTGGTATACTTAACACCTAACAATACTATGGATATCGGAACATTGGAGCTTTTTTTTGATTCAAACAACCTCTATATCGGGGATTCTGCAAAATCTGAAAAAGTAAACTACCGCTACAAAAGGAATAAGCTATCCTTTGTAAGTGACGACATACCGTATACTTTCTATGTACAAGAGAGGCCACTTAACGAACATACCCCTCGCCGGCTTACGCTTATTTCAACAGACGATAATCTAATCATTTTGACCCAAATAAAGGGTTAAACCGAGCTTATGCAACTTTCTTATTAGGGTATTAGTCTATATTCGTAGTGATGAAATACATAATTTTATTTTTCTTTTTAACCGGTACAGTTTTGGCAAATGGTCAAAAACGACCAGAAGCCACATTTGAGACAAAATCACAGCTATTTAACGATGTAATGTTAGGCTCTAAATTGCGGGTCGTTTATTATTTTACCAATACGGGTGATGCGGATTTAGTACTAACAAGAGTAAAACCTACCTGCGGATGCACCGTAGCTGAGTATCCTACGTACGCCATAAAAGGAGGACAGAAAGATAGTATTGTTGCGACATTTGATACAGACAAGCGCCTTGGATATAATGCAAAAGGCATTAATATAGAAAGTAACATCGGTGAAATTCATTTGGTGTTTGAGGCATATGTAATAGATCCCAACGAGACTTCTCCCGCAGAAATAAAGGAGGAAGAACAAGAAGATCATACCGGACACCATCACGAGTAGTAATTGTTCTTGTAACGATTTATATCTTCAAAATAAATCGTAAATTCAGCCGTCTTCCTGTCAAGTAGTTCGGCACACCATAAACCGTATTGGCAAAATCTTTAACGAGAATATAGGAACTGGTATTATTCACTTGTAAAAGGTTAAAAATCTCTAAACTCATCCATAACGATTCCGTATTTCGTAACCACATGGGTCTGTTCTCGCTTTTGGCATCAAGCAAGACTTTAGAAAATCCAATATCTACACGTCGGTACGCTGGTATCGTAAAGCCCACTTTTTGTCTGTTCTCTGCATCATAATAAAAGGGCATGGTACTCCCAAAAACAAGACCTAAATTCATTTTATAACTCGGGTTACTTGGCAACTCATCTTGAAATAAAATAGAGAAGTTTACCCGTTGATCGGTAGGTCGTTTTAACCAATCACTCAGTTGCTCCTGTCCGTTTTCGTCTTGGTAATACAATCGCTCTTTGGTTTGCATAACAGACATATTAAACCAACTCTCCACTCCTTCTATAAACTCTCCATTCACCCGTGCATCTATTCCCGTGGCGTATCCTTGCGCCGTATTATCTGCTAAATAGCGGATTCTTACATTGTCTACAACATAAGGTACCATGCGATCTAAGTGCTTGTAATATACTTCTGATATAAATTTAAAAGGCCTGTTCCACGCTAAAAAATTAAGATCTCCTCCTACTACAAAATGGATAGATTGCTGTGCTCTTAAATTGGCATTAATAACACCGTTAAGATCTCGCAACTCTCTATAAAACGGAGGTTGGTAATAATACCCCGTGGCAAAACGCAACAACCAATCACGTTTACTCCTAACCTGCACCAAACTGCGTAACGTATCTATGCTGTAGTTAAAGTCAACCCTTGACAAGGAATCTTGCAAATGTTTTCGCAGCGTATCATTAGCTCTTTTATGTGGTTCCCAAGAAAGCTGAAGGCGAGGGCTTACAACATTTTCTTGGTTAAAACTCCAGTAGTTGGAACGAATACCATATGTCGCTCTAAAATTATTGGTCCGATCAAAAACTTGGGC
>ERZ888423.829-NODE-829-length-30264-cov-9.027740_pt1 | contig 30264 bp, 20 predicted proteins | sample MGYA00520523_ERZ888423 | MGnify/ENA primary metagenome ERZ888423 (study PRJEB32303, sample SAMEA104408611) | aquatic metagenome | biome: Brackish water; feature: Pelagic; material: water | place: Baltic Sea | collected 2014-06-08T10:24:00 | depth 30,27 m ...
TCCTCAAAGTTATAAGTATAATACTGTTGTCAGATCAATAGGTTACAAGAAATATTCCAAAATTGCTCTTTAGTGAGCATTGAACTGCGCTGTTTGCTTGGCTATTCGATGGTTCTATGGGTTTTCATGTCCTTGAGCTTCATACAAGAGCTTAACGCTCAAGAGCTTGGATTATTGAGCATATGGACTGATGAGGGCATGGGTATGCCAAAGGAAAAGCGATTCAAGACTAAGAAATCACTGAATGCCTATCTCATAGAATCTATCCAACATAAGAAGCTAGAAGGACATCCTGCCGCGTCACTGGATAGTTTAGTAAGCAAGGACCAAAAAAACTTTATAGCCTATCTCTACTCAGGACCTCAGTATATTATTCGCGCTAAGGATAGCATAGATGGCAAAGCATTTAGTCTAATAGAACTGCAGGAAATCGCAAGAAAAGAGCGCAGCTCAGCTGAGAATTCAGGTCATCCTTTCAGCAGGGAGGCATTCATGCTCATTCCCCAGAATGACACTATCTATTATGCTAAGGTAGGCCAAAAGGGAAAAGCATCTCAGCTTGACAGTATTGTACAATTGGGAGATAAAGTGATGGATGCAGGCGCATTGGCTGCCCACTTGAGATTAAAGAAAGGTCAGTTATATAAGGAAGATAGGTTACGCAAGGTGGATGCTCGATTAAAGAGATTACTATTTCTGCGTGTAGTAAGGCCATCAGAGTTGATTTTTACCGAGGATGCCTATAGATTGCTCCTGAGTATTGAAAAGAAGAAAGCGAATACAGCGAATGGCATACTGGGGTTCCAGCCTGATGAAGATGGTAAAGTGAGAACTACAGGAGAAGTGGATTTAGTTTTGCAGAATGCCTTGAACAGAGCTGATAGAATCTCATTTAATTGGAGAAGGCTTCAAGATGCATCTCAGAAACTCGAGGTCGCCTTAACATATCCTTATCTATTCAGGTCTCCATTGGGAATCTTGGCATCTCTTGATCAATTCAGACAAGATAGCACCTTTAATCAAGTAGAATCTGAGTTAGGACTAAGTCTCTTGCTAGATAATGGGGATGTGCTTCAAGTAGACGTTGGGAATAGGACCTTCGCCAATCTACTGAGTGAGCCGAGTAGTTTGAATCAAACAGATTCTAGAAGTACCCTTTATAGTCTTGGGTATTCTCATAATTCCTTGGATGATCAATTCAATACATATCACGGAGCGATAGGAGGAATCAAAGTCGCATATGGGAATAAGACCTTGACTTCGCAGTCTAGTTCAGAGGAATCGGTAAAGGACAATTTCGACTCTTGGGAGATTTCCTTTGACCTGAGAAATTTCTTTCCAATCACAAAGAGGAGCACTCTGATGCTGCGCATGAATGCATTCCATCAAGAAAGTGAAATCATCCTATATAAAGAGCTTCAACGTTTAGGTGGGTTATTCACGCTCAGAGGAATGGATGAACTTTCCATACGTGCTTCCACGTTTGGAGTATTGACCACAGAATATAGATATCTTACTGCTGAGCAGGCGTATGTGAGTGTATTTGTGGATCTAGGGTATTATGAAGCCAATGCAAAAACCTATTCGGAAAAAGACAGGCCATATGGATTTGGATTAGGAGCTGCTTTCGATACCGGATCGGGAATCTTTACCTTGAACTATGCCTTAGGGAGTCGCTTTGATTCCGCATTGACATTTAGGACAGGGAAATTACATTTCGGGTATACTGCATTATTCTAGGGAGGAGGTCAGACTTACTATTTCTATCCTTGGTACTTTTGGCCAGCGCAAATAGAGCGTTAGAATGAAAAGCATTGAAATGAAACGTTTACATGTGTTACATATAGTCTCCCTTGCTCTTCTAGCGGTAATATTTATTTCGGCCTGTTCTAATTCATATACCTTAAGAAGTAATGAATTCATGGATCTCTATGATCGTAATGATGAATTTAGACCTGAAGCCTATGTGAGACAATTTCATCCTGATTCGGCTTATGTCTATGTAACATTTAGGACTAAAGAACTTCTGTATAAGCGCAAAGATGCAGAACAGCCTTACGTGGCAAGAATGCAAGTAAATGCGACAGTGAAAGCTCTAGATTTACTAGAACGAGGTGATACTACTGCCTATATTTTCAAAGATGAGCAAGAGAGATCTAAAGACGATGTGGTTACAGGGAGGTTCAGCATTCATGTGGAGGATACCATGAAATATGAAGTGAAAGTAGATTTCATAGATCTTCAAAGTGAAAGAATAAGATCAGAGTACATCTTTCTTCAGACCTATCCAGATGACCTGAGGTATATGGACGTTAAAATAGAAGGAGAGCCTAAGAGATACTGTGCCTGTGAATCAGGACAAGAGCTTGAGTTAAAACCCTATTGGGGTGTCGATGCAGCTATATGGAACATAATGGAGTTAGAAAGAAACCCTGCTCCCTTGCCTTTCTCTATGACATTGAATCAAGTGAACTCTGAAAAGAAAATTTCTGAAATCAAACCTCTCAAAGGACCAAAGGGATGGTATAAGATATCATGTCCACATGGAAATTCTATAAAATTGAGTTTTGAATCATCCAAGACCTGGGTTATTCCAGTTTTTCAAAAAGATTTTCCATGGATCAGTGGAGTTGAGTCTATGACAGCACCACTCAGATACATAACCACCAATGATGAATTTGATGAATTGAGATTTTCATTAGACAAACAAAAAGCTGTTTCGAGCTTCTGGTTGAATTGTGCTCCAGATGAAGTGAGGGCAAAGAAACTCCTGTCATCCTATTATAAACGTGTGGAGGAGGCTAATCTTTATTTTACAGATAGCTTCAGTGAGGGATGGAAAAGTGATCGTGGTTTAGTCTATGTGGCCTATGGTCCCCCATCGAGGATTATCAGAAGTCAAGGAAAAGAAGTCTGGTATTATAGTGTTGAGAATGCAGACTTCGGTCTGCAGATGCACTTCTTAGAAGGAAAGAAAGTAAAATTGGACAGAAGTCTAGATTATCGCCAATCCTGGTATCTCACAGTAGATTCTTGGAGGAACGGAAAAGTATCAAATCTCTGATAAAAAATGGGTCAAAGGGGGAAAGCTAACAACTTACTTGCAGGAGTAAATGCATGTGTAGAGGCAATGAAAGAAGGACGAGAGATCGAGCGTCTGTTCATCAAAAAAGGCACGAGAAGTGAGACATTATCAGAAATGATGTCCATGGCTAGAGAGCGGGGTATCCCCATCTCCTATGTGCCTATTGAGAAATTAGACAGGCTCACACGCGTGAATCATCAAGGCGTAGTAGGAGTAGCCTCACTTATTGAATATGGAATTCTTGAAGATCTTATTCCATTCTTATACGAACAGGGCAAAGACCCGCTCATACTAGTGCTGGACCGAGTGACTGATGTGAGAAATTTCGGAGCGATATGCAGAACAGCCGAATGCATGGGTGTAGATGCGGTGGTAATTCCAGATAAAGAAGCTGCACAAGTAAATGTAGAGGCGATGAAGACCTCAGCAGGAGCATTAAATCGTATTCCTGTATGCCGAGTTCAAGATTTAAAAAAGTCTATTCGGTTCTTGCAAAACTCAGGACTGAAGGTAGTTGCAGCTTCAGAAAAAGGATCTGAAGCAGTTTATAAAACAGACTTAATAGGCCCATTGACTGTTGTCATGGGGTCAGAAGAAGATGGAGTATCCGATGCGCTCATCAGAACGGCTGATTTATTGCTTTCTATACCCATGCCAGGTAAGACAGATTCTTTGAATGTATCCGTAGCAGCAGGAATGTTTTTGTATGAAGTGGCGCGTCAAAGAGGGCTATCTACTAAATAGTGTTTATCACTGTATTCCCAAGTATATTTCTTGTAGTTATTTACTCATAGTCAATAGTTAATACTTGGTCGATTAATAGAAGACTCGCGACCTTTTGTTTTTACTTTTGCTCATTATAAGGCGAAAGCCTCTATCATACCTACCCCAATGAAGAACACACTCATCGCCTTTGCAGCTTCGCTACTGTTAGCTTTCAATAGTAGTCCTGCACAAGAAGCTAATGTCAATGGATCTGCACTGGTCCTTGTATTTTCTGATTATTCAGAACAATTAAACATGGATCTGCATGTGGCATTTAAAAACGATCCTTCCATGCGCATTGTGAATTCTTGTGATGCATTGAACATGGTGGTATTCCAGGCAAAAGAAGGGCAAGCCATGAACAAGGTTCAGGCGAAATCATATCTTCAAGTAAGGTTCAAAGATGTTCTTCAAAGAGAATCAGATTCTTATCAGATAAGAGAAGATGTGAGCCCAAGCGAGGTTCTCATGCTCTGTCGTGAGAAAATGCAAACCATATACGGAGTTGAAGCCAAGTGATGCTTCATCCCAATCATAGATTATTTAACCCACATGTAAATCCAGAGATATGCGGATTACAATAGGTATCCTTTTTTCATTCGTAGCATTAGGATTCACTCAGTTGAATGCCCAATTGCAAGTTCAGAACGGTACATCTGCTCAGCAGATGGTTCAATCCATTACAGGAGAGAACGTTCAGATTCTGAATCCTGTCATCACCGCTTCTGATGGTGCGTGGGGAACATTCCAATCGAACGTTGGAAATTTCCAAGCACAGGATGGAGTCCTCCTTGCTACAGGATTAATCACAAATGCTCTTGGCCCTAATAACACTCAGGGTAAGAGTACCGCGTTCGTGGGTAACAATGGAGACCCTAAGCTTACCTTTGTTTCTGGGTATGCCACTAGAGATGCTTGTAAATTGGAATTTGATATCATTCCTGCAGGAGACTCTCTTCGATTTAAGTTCACATTCGCTTCGGAGGAGTATGATGAATATGCCTGTACAAACTTCAATGATGTATTCGGATTCTTCATCAGTGGACCAGGAATAACAGGAGATCCAGGGCTGCCTGGTTTCCATAATATCGCCCTGCTGCCAGGGACGACTTCACCTGTTACTATAAATAGCGTCAATCATGGTAACCCGAACCAAGGAGGGGCGTGTCCTGCCGTAAATCCTCAGTACCACGTTCAGAATCCATTGAGTCCTATAGCGGCTATTCAATATGATGGTTGGACAAAAAACCTTATTGCGATTGCCAATAATCTGATTCCATGTGAGACATATCACCTCGAACTTATTATTGCAGATGCCAGTGATAGACTTTGGGATTCTGGAGTATTTATTGAAAAAATTGAGAGTAATAACGTCAGAGTAGACGTGATCACTGATGGTGAAAATCCAATGATGTATGAAGGTTGTAATAATGGAACGGTCTCATTCTGTATAGAAACTCCATTGGCTGAGGACTTTGAAGTAAGCTATTTCTTACATGGTTCTGCTGTCAATGGAACTGACTATGCGTTGATAGGAGATCCCTCTCCTGCATTCGAGCATACAATTACAATTCCTGCCGGAGCTCTGTGTGCATATTTGCCAATTAACACTATAGATGATGGAATAGATGAAGGAACGGAGTACGTAGATATCATTGTAGTGAACCCATTGTGCGGGGAGAATATCTTGGATAGTATTCGAGCCCTTTTGCGCGATTCCTTGGAGTTATATATCACAGGAAACACACAGATATGCATTGGTGAGAATATAACTCTTGGACTAGATAGCGGTGGTACAAGTTTCCAATGGACACCTACGTCTTTGAATTTTACACCTTCAAGTACTTGGACTAATGTGATGTTTACTCCGACAGATGATGTTGTGGTCACATTGACATCTACAATCGCAATGTGCACAGCTACTGACCAAGTATTAATCCAAGTCAGTGAAATGGATCTTGATTTTGCTATATCATTGGTGCCGTGTCAGAATGTATGTAATGGGGCCATTGATATGACCATTAATGATGGAATACCACCCTTTACTATAAATTGGAATTCAGGAGCATTCAATACGGAAGATCTTGAAGGCCTTTGTGAGGGAACCTATACCGTGCGTGTTACTGATGGTATAGGATGTGTGGTAGAAGCAAGTGTGCAACTTGGACTTGCTCCTCCGATTCAGATCATCATCAGCCCATTAGTTTATGCTGGTGGATATAATATATCATGTAATGGAGCATCTGATGGGGCAATAGAAATTACAATTGTTGGTGGTCAAGCCCCGTATTCAATTAGTTACAGCGCAGGACCAAATAGCCTACCAGTAGGACCAGTCACGGTTTCTGTGGTCGATGCCATTGGATGCACAGGGGAAACTACCTACACCATGTTAGAGCCAGATCCGCTGGGGTTAATTATTACCAATCTTAATCCAGTGCTTTGTGCTGGTGCTGAAACTGGCAGTATGACCGTAAGTGGTACTGGAGGAAGTGGAGTATATCCATCTTATATATGGTATCTGAATGGAACCCTAGTAAATTCTGGAGCTACTTATAACAATGCGCCTGGTGGAACATATACTATCGAAGTTGAGGACGAGAATAACTGCATGGCTTCTATGGATGTAGTCTTGCCTGAACCATCTGAGGAATTAGATGGTATCGTGGTGAGTCAGACTAATGTGGCTTGTAATGGAGAGAACACCGGATCAGTGACCGTAAACGGAATAGGAGGAACGATTGCTGTAGGATCTGATTACGATTATCTATGGTCAGATAACAGCTCTATTTCGCCAGTGAGAACTAATCTTCTTGCAGGAACATACAACTGTACACTGACTGATGACAATAATTGCTCAACGCTATTGACTGTTATCATCAGCCAGCCTAGTCTATTGCTGGTGAACATTCTTGTAGAAAATGACATTGCATGTGAAGGACAGTCATGCGGAAACGCATTAGCTGTTGGTTCAGGCGGAGCACCTGGAACATATACCTATGAATGGGAAGCAGTGCCAGTAGGAAGTAATCCTAACTTCCCTCAGTTCTCTCCAGCTGCGACATTCTGTGAGCCAGGCTTCTACACGATTACGGTGACAGATCAGAATAATTGTAAGGTAGAAGAGCAGATAGAAATCACTATCGAATCTACTGAGATTACTGCCACTTTTGACATTACAGATGTATTGTGTGCCGGGGATTCAACAGGACAGATAGATGCGACAATTGTGGGAGGTATTCCTCCATATACATTCAATTGGGTGGGTGGAAATTGTGCTCAAGGGCCTATCATTACAGAGGATCTTACCAATGTATGTGCAGGACTATGGTGTCTTACTTTGACAGATTCTAATGGATGTGAATTGGATACGTGTTTGACTATCCAAGAGCCACCAGCATTGAACTACTTCTTCACCATGGAACCTTCCTTGTGTGCTGATAATTGTTCAGGATCTATAGACTTTGTTCCAACAGGAGGGACACCTCCTTATAACTATGCGTGGTTTGGTCCAGTTATTCCTGGCTCAGGAGACATGTTTGACCTTACTGATACCCTGTCGACTTCAGAGGACTTGACTAATCTATGTAAAGGTCAGTATCTAATCTTCTTGTATGACTCCCTTGGATGCTCATTTGAAAGGACAATCACTGTGACTGCTCCTGAAGATCTATTAATACTCACTGACTCTATCTCTGACTTTAATGGATATCAAGTCTCATGCCCTGATGCATGTGATGGATGGATCTATGTCACAGCTACAGGTGGAAGTACAACTCCTACAGGTAATTACCTCTATACATGGTTAGAGCAAGGAATATTTGGTGCGGGAACTCCTTTCCAGCAGGGAATGGGGTCAGGTTTCGATGATCTTACTGACCTGTGCGCAAGTGAGGATACTGTTGGATATGAGCTCATCTTAGTCGATGATAACCAATGTATACAGAATGCATTCTTCATCATGGAGGAGCCTGATGAAATAGAATTCGATTTTGATGTAACTAATGTCTCTTGTTCAGGATTCACAGATGGGTCTGTTACAGTTACCTTATCTGGAGGAGTACCTCCATATGACATCACTTGGACAGATTCCACAGCCGCTGTGATAGGAATTGGATTTACTATCACTGGAATAGGAGAAGGATTGTATTATGCGAGTGTCATTGACCTTAACGGATGTATGGGAATGGACTCAGTGCTGGTGGGAACTCCTAATCCTATAAGTGCCCCACTTGACTTCATAAGCTACAATGGCTTTGGAGTTCCGTGTTTCGGAGATTGTGAAGGGACTATCTTCTCAGGAGTTACAGGAGGAACCATGCCGTACACCTACGCATGGAGTGCTGATGATTGTCTGAACCCTTCATTCTCTAATGTAGATGCAGTATTGAATGGACTGTGCATTGGAACATATGCAATGACGGTTACTGATTCCCAAGGATGTTTTGTCTGTGAGACTATCACCCTTGACCAACCTGATACATTGGTTTCTAATGCCATCGTCATGGACATTAGTTGTGAAGGATTAATGGATGGTAGTATTGACCTCGGCCTCTCGGGAGGAGTAGGGCCATACACTACAGATTGGACTGTACTTCCTGATGGAAATGAGATTCAAACGGGACTTGGAGATGGAGAGTACGCGGTGGTCGTAACAGATCAAAATGACTGTTCTTTCTTTGCCGAGTTTGAGATAGAAGAACCAACAGATTTAATCGCTGTAGCTACAAGTCCTTTAATGGCTGGCGGTTTCAATGTGAGCTGTAATGGTGTGTGTGACGGAACCATCAACTTGAGTGTTTCAGGTGGAGCAGGAGGATATACAATTTTATGGACAGGCCCAGCTCCAGTTGGAGGTGGAGACGGTACATCATACGTAGGTGTTGCCTGTGAAGGAATCTATGAAGCTACAGTGACAGATGCTAATGGATGTGTTGTAGTGGCTGCGATTACTCTGACAGAAGCCCCACCTATCTCCTTCGTGTTCAATGTTCTAGTCCCAATCAGCTGTAACGGTGATTGTGATGGTCAGTTGAGTGCAGGAGCTCAAGGAGGAGTGGGACAGTTTACTTATGTATGGGATGATCCAGCTATGACAACAGGTCCTGTGACCCCAGCCAATTTATGTGAAGGATTCTATTGTGTAACAGCAACCAGTGGAAACGGATGTGTTGCTGTAGGATGTTTCAGCTTGACTGATCCAGAGGTGCTTTCTATGAATTGTGCAGTTCAGAATCTCGATTGTGCAGGAGCAGGAAATGGAAGCATCACTTGTACAACTATTGGAGGAACGTTCCCATTCGATTATGAATGGACTGGACCAACCGGATTCACGAGCGATCAAGAGAGTATCTTCAATCTTGAGCCTGGTACATATTGCGTTGACCTCGTTGATTCACATGGTTGTGCATATTCAGAGTGTTTCGACATCACTCAGCCAGCCCCTATAGAAGTGCAAGTTCTTGTGAGTGACTTCAATGATTTCGGAGTTTCATGTAACGGTGTATGCGATGGTAGTATAGACATCACGGCTAGTGGTGGATTTGCTCCGTATTCATATTCGCCCGCTCAGAATCTTGAAGACCTATGTCCAGGACTTGTCAATGTGATAGTTACAGATGCTACAGGTTGTGAATTCACACAGGATGTCGAAATCACTGAGCCAGCACCAATGAGTGTATCACTTACCAGTCCATTATATGATTGTGGGACAAATGTGAATTGTAGTGGAGGAAATACCGGAACTATATTCTCTACCGTGCTTGGAGGGACTGCTCCTGACTTGACGTACTACTGGATAGAAGTGAGCACTGGAGACACCTTGCTATCAGGGTCAGGCATTCCAGATATTGATGACCTGTTCGCAGGAGAGTATCAACTCGTAGCAGTAGATTTGAATGGATGTTCAGGTTCGGCAAGTATCACACTTGATGAACCAGCGACTGCTTTTACAGTAAGTGCCACGTTGATTCAGTTCCCTAGTGGGGATAACGTATCATGCTTCGGGGCATGTGATGGAGAGATTATGTATAGTGCTGATGGAAATTGTGGGGATCCAGTATATAGCTGGTTTGATTCGGAATCTAATCCTCTCACCTCTACTGTTAATCTATGTGCTGGTCTTTATACTTTAGTGTCCATTGATGGTGCTGAGTGTGCGTATACTTTGGACGTTACCTTGATTGAGCCAGCAGAAATTTTACTGAATCCTATCGTTACTACGACTGCGTGTTTCAATGTGGATACAGCTTCTATAGTGCTAGACATAACAGGTGGATCAGCTCCATTTATGATATCATGGGATAGTGACCTTCCAACTCAACCAAGTCAAGATAACTTGTCTCCAGGCACATACATAGTGATGATTATAGATGTAAATGGATGTGAGTCTGAACAAGAATTTGAGATTACTGAACCTGACACCTTGCTAGTAACCCTATTCAGTCCAATACTTGCATATCCTGATTTTAATGTAAGCGAGTTCATGGGAACCAATGGTTCTGTAGATGCTGAAGTAACGGGAGGAACACCTTCATACACTTTCGTATGGACAGGTGAAGGAGATTTCAATTCCTTCTCTCAAGACATCTCAGGCCTCTTAGCAGGAGAATATTGCTTGATCGTTACGGACAGCCTTGGATGTATTTGGGATCAGTGCATCACGCTTTCTGAGCCATTTGTCCTTGCGCTTCCTAATGGTATGTCACCAAATGGCGATGGTCAGAATGATGGCCTCTATATCCAAGGACTAGAAGGATTTTCTAATAATAATGTACAGGTATTCAACCGTTGGGGAAATCAAGTGTTCGAGCAGAGTAATTACAGAAATAGTAATTTATGGAAAGGTGAAGGGAAGAATGGAAACTTGCTTCCTGACGGAACCTACTTTGTGTTGCTCCAAGTCAATGGAGGAGAAAGAGAACTATCTGGTTATCTTGAAATAAGAAGATAATCCTAATATGAACGTAGAGATGAGAAAAATTGTCATTAGCATAGGGTTGGTCTTCGGAGTGGGACTGTTATCTGCGCAACAGGAGATTATGGTGAGTCAGTACATGTTCAATGGACTGTTCATCAACCCGGCATACTCTGGTACACACAAGTACTGGGAAGCGACTGCATTGCATCGTTCTCAATGGGTTAATCTCCAAGGAGCACCTACCTCACAGATGTTAGCAATAGATGGCCCATTGATGGATGAGAAATTAGGACTCGGAGCCATAGTAATCCATGATAAAATAGGGGATACAGAGCAGTTTGAATTCTCAGCGAACGGATCCTACCATTTGAATTTAGACAGCGAGAGAAAGAACAGGTTGTCTTTTGGTATCCGTGCAGGGTTCACGAACTATACAGCCCGCTTAGATGAGACCTTCGTTTTCGATGAAGATGACCCGGTCTTCAATCAACGAATTGACCACAAATTTGTACCTAAAATTGGAGCAGGAGTATATTTCTATTCTGAGAAATTCTTTGCAGGGCTTTCTATTCCAACATTGTATGCGGGTGATGATGCCCTATCCTTAAAAGGTGACAGCATCTTTAATGGAACGGATAAAACATATTTCGAAAATCACTGGTTCTTCAACACGGGTTATGTATTCTCCTTGAGTGAGAATCTGATTTTGAAACCAAGTATACTCGTGAAATACCAGGCTGCTGCGCCTCTTGAAGTGGATATCAATGCTAATTTCTTGATTTATAAGCGCGTATGGGTTGGTGCTTCCTACAGAACCAATGACGCCATCATTGGAATCGTAGAAGTGAATATTACACCGCAAATTAGAGTTGGCTATGCCTACGATCTAACACTGACTGATATATCGAATTACAGCAGCGGAAGCCACGAAGTAATGATTGGATACAACTTCGGGAAAGAAGTAATCAAGATGAAATCACCTAGGTACTTCTAATCTTAATGAAGATGGGAAAAACACTGAAAACACATATTGCCCTTTTAGCAGCTTGCATCCTGCTGAGTAGTTGCAGTTATACGTATTACCTGAATTCAGGTAAGGAAGACTACAATAACTTGATGTATGCTAAAGCAAAAGGGAAATTCAACAAAGGGATCCAGAAGAAACCGGAGAGCTATGAGGTCTTGCGTATGCTTGCACTCACACTTCAGAAGATGAAGGATTATGAAGGTGCTGAGAAAGCCTTCGAACTGGCTATGAATTATCCGCAGGTTACCTTGGATGATAAGTACAACTATGCCACTCTTCTCATGAGTAGAGATAAGCATACCCAGGCTGAAGCTATATTCAGAGAGTATATTGCAGAAAGACCTGGAGATAAAGTCGCAGCGGCAATGCTAGAGAGTTGTCAGTTTATCGAGCTCTTTAGGGATGATACCACCTTGTATAAGATTGAAGCACTGCCGCTCATGGGGAATTTCTCCATGTTCTCTCCAGTGGCTTATGGTGATGGAGTGGTCTATACAGCTGAGCGTCCCGTGAATAATGGTGAAAATCCATGGACAGGTAATTCCTATAACGACATTTATTATGCTACGTCTTCAGGGGATGGTTTTTCAACCCAACAGGCGCTAGCAGGAGTGTTTAATGGGAAGTATAATGATGGTCCTATTGCCTTCAATACTTCCCAAGATTATGCTGTATTCACCAGAAGTAACTCATCGAATAATGGGAAGAAGCGTATGAAGAACGAGCAGAATTATAATAATCTGTTTTTGTATTCTACGCAGAAGGTGAATGATGTTTGGACTACTTCTAATGAGCTTTCGTTCAATTCAGAAGACTTCAGTTGTATGCATCCCGCATTGAGTAGGAATGGAGACACATTGTACTTCAGTTCTGATATGGATGGTGGACATGGGTTGCTCGATCTATACATGAGCACATTCAATGGCATGGAATGGACCGAGCCTCAGAACCTTGGTACAGTGATTAATACTGCTGCCAATGATGTATTCCCGGCTATAGGTCCTTCTGGAGAGTTGTTCTTCTCTTCTGATGGGCATCCTTCCCTTGGGTCTCTCGATATCTTCAAGAGTGAGCGTGAAGATGGAGTTTGGAGAAAACCAATAAATTTGAATTATCCCATTAATTCTACGAATGACGATTTCGCTTATAATATTGCTGACAGTACAGGTTATTTTTCTTCAAATAGAGAAGGGATAGATAAGGTATATAAGTTCAAGAAAAAACCATCTGGAAAAGTATATATCTATGGTACAGCGATGACCTCTGATCTTATCGCACTGGCTGGTGTAGAGATTGTCTTGATGGATATGGAGACAGGAGAGATCATCAGAAATCTGGAAACAGATGCGGATGGAAAATTCGATTTGGAATTACAACCTGATAAGCTCTATAAGATTGAAGGGAAGAAAGAAGGTTTTTTCTCTAAAACCTATGAACGATCTACGGTGCACCAGTATGAGGATGAAGACCTAGAGTTAGTTTTCGAAATGAAAGAGCTTATCATCACTGATCCTAGCAGTAACTTCAGTTTAGATGATAAAGGAATCTATGAAGTAGATAACATCTATTATGACTTTAACAGTGATGAGATACGTGCTGATGCAGCACTAGAATTGGATAAATTAATTCAGATTTTATTCGACAACCCTACCATTGTTATCGAGCTTCATTCGCATACAGATGCCAGAGGAACTGAAGAGTATAATAACGCCCTTTCCGATAGAAGAGCAAAGAGCGCCAAAGCCTATATGCTCATCAATGGCGTGGACCCGAATAGAATAGGAACACGGGGCTACGGTGAAAGCAGGATTTTGAACAAATGTAAAGACGATGCAGATTGCACTGAAGAAGAACATGAGCAGAACCGAAGGACCGAGTTCATCGTGACGAAGGTCTAAAACTATTTCTTATAAAACTTAAAAGCCGACCTTGATTCAAGGTCGGCTTTTTCATGTCTATCTACTTTTTAATTCCTTTCGGCAATCACTTCGCCAAGGGGTCTGCTTTCAAGCTTCGCGATAATCCATGATTGGAAATCGAAATATTCTAGAATGACATTATCTCTATCATTCTGGAGAAGTGCATTTAGCTCAGGTTGCAGTTTTTTTATCAAAACAACTTCCTGTTCGAGATCATAGGTCTTTGCTAGTTTCTTGAAATTACTAATCATGAGATCTTCGATTTCATATGCTCTATTTCGCTTGTTGAGATATCTATAGGTTGATTTGATGATGTACTCTAGCAATTCCCTGTTACCCAATTCAAAATGGATCACAAGGTTGAAAACACGGGCATACCCATAAAGATCTTGTCTGAGATTATTCTCATTGTCGTTCAGTACCTTGTTTATCCAGAAGAGCGCTTTATTATACTCACCTATTCCAAAGAAAATATATGCAAAGCTGTAGTAGAACTTGATTTCCTGTTCCTTGTTCATCTTTCCCCTATAGATCTCTATCTCTTCAATGATGGGGTCTATGAGCTCAGAAGCGGCTTTGAATTTTCCTTGGCGTTGTAGTAATTTCAGATTGGCCAATTTAGATTCTTTGAAGATCATTAGCTGAACATCTAGGGTCCTGAACCCTTTGGACGAATTCAAGGCGTCTATTTTCTTCATCATGTCTTGGGCAGCCTTGAAATTCCCAAGTTCTGTTTCACACTTCACCAGATTTGACATACCACTGATATAGCGCTTCGGAATGTCATTCTTGATTAAAACATTCTTATCGAATATGTCAATGACCTTCTGGAATTTCTCTTTACTCCTGGCCCAATCTCTATTCGCCATGGCGCAAAATCCCTGTATGTAATAACAGATAGTAGCCGCTCTGCTGGACAATGCGGTGTTCTTCTCCTTGATCAAGGGATGATTAGAAATCTCTTCTACAATCTTTCTGTCACGATCATTTCTACTATATCCTCCACTTCTGAATAGGTAGTTGATTTTAGAATAAAGGACATGATAACCAGCTAGATTTCTCAGCTTCTCTATGACATTCTTCTCATCGCTGATAAGTTGGTCTAAGTCAGCCGTGAACTCACCTTCCTCATAAGCCTCTTCAAGCAACGTTTTCTCCCAGCTTAACAACTCATAGAGATAATAGAATTTCTCATGGGTTATCGCCAATTTTTTAGCGCGCTCAAGGAATTTATTACACTCCTTATAGAGCGATTTCATGTATAGAATCTCGATGTTCTTAATCTCCTGTTTGAGGATAGAGCTTACAGAGTTATCACTATGATAAGCCCTTAGGCTTTTAAGAATGAGTTTGTATAGATGATTTTTTTCAGAAGGGAAGTGCTTAATGAATGTCTCCTTCTTGAATTCCAACTTCAAGGCATCTTCATCATACGCTGATTGTTTATCAATAGCAGTAAAGATCTTTAGGTAATTCTTACTGCCCGACTGCAAGCTAGAGGACAACTTGAAAAAACGTTTTTCCGACTTGGTCAAAGACTTAATCAAGTCAAATAATTCTTCTGAGGGTTTCATTAGGAATACTACTTAGGTGCATTATATACAACGTACAAGTGACCATACCCTACCTCAGAATGTCATTTTCAAGGAATCAGGAATCCAAGGGTCTTTCAGAGCCTATAAATCCTATTCAATGAACCAAGAGGAATAGGTGATGTAATTTCGCGAGATGCGTTCTACTTGATCTTTCAAAAGCTCAGGTGTGATATCCTTTACTTTCTTTGCTGGGATACCCGCATAGATACTCCCTGACTCTACTATAGTGCCTTCAAGAACCACTGCTCCGGCAGCTATTATGCTGTCAGAATGAATCACTGCATGATCCATGACAATACTGCCCATACCTATCAGTACACGGTCATGAATGGTGCAGCCATGAACAATAGCTCGATGGCCTATAGAAACGTCATTTCCTATCACAGTCTCCGCTTTTTCATACGTGCAGTGGATTATAGCTCCATCTTGAACATTCACTCTATCACCCATCTTAATGCTATTCACATCAGCGCGTATCACACTTTGGAACCAGAAACTGCATTGATCCCCGGTTATGAGTTCTCCTATAAGCGTGGCATTCTCTGCTATGAAACAGTCTTTGCCTAATTCTGGACGTTTTCCTTTACATGGGAGGATGATGGGCATCGTATATTGGGTTTTTTGTTGTCACAAAGATGTATAATACCTCCTAGTATTTCTTCCTATACTTGAGGTTCATAAAACACATGATGATTGCGAGCTTAATTCCAACATACGTTTATACGGAAATGACCCCCAACCCGAACAGCATGAAGTTCGTGGCTGATCGTTTGGTTATTCTCGAAGATCAAGTGGCTGAGTTCGTGTCTGCTGATCAAGTGAAAGGTAACTCAGAACTTGCTGCTCGGCTCTTTACGTTTCCATTTGTCAAGAATGTATTTATTATGGCAAATTTCGTCACGGTGACCAAGGATGCTGATTCTGATTGGGATCTTATCAAGCATGAAGTGCGTGAATTCATTCAACGTCATCTCATGGAGCACAGATTAGCTGTGGTCGAGGGATTCCAAGGATTGCACTTGAGCGAGGAAAATGTTGCTGATACGCCATTAGCTCAGCATAAAGTGGGCTCTGAACTAGAACAAAAAATCGCTGATCTTCTTGATGAATACGTTAGACCAGCTGTAGAAAAAGATGGTGGAGCTATTCAACTGGATTCCTTTTCTAACGGAGTAGTGAAGGTGGTGCTTCGTGGTTCATGCAGCGGATGTCCTTCATCTGCGGTCACATTAAAAAGCGGCATTGAGAATTTATTGAAATCCATGTTGCCTGAAGTGCAAGAAGTAGTCGCATTAGAAGCCTGAAAGAATGACCCTATCAGAGAAAATACAGATGCCCATGTTCCCACTCTCCATTTTCCTGTTGCCAGGAGAGAGAACTCAGCTGCACATTTTCGAGCCTAGGTATAGACAACTTTTTAATGAAGTTGAAAGCGATAAAAGCAACTTCGGGATACCATTCATGATGGGGTCTGAGAAAGGGCAGATGGGATCTAGATGCAAACTTATCAGAGTCCTAAAACGATATAATTCAGGAGAACTTGATGTCCTTGTAGAATCTGAAGTACTGTTCCAACTCACTGAGTTTAATTCCATGAAAGAAGGTAAGCTCTATCCTTATGGAACAGTGATTCTGAAAAAGGAATTGAGTAAAGAACTGGCATCATTAGAGGTTCAAGAAGCCTATGAGAGTCTCAGCAAGTCTTTATCTGGAACTGAAATACCACTGCATTTGAATGAATCCCCTTTCACTATGACGCTCATGGCTTCACTTGGCCATGTCAGTGAGATAAAATACCGATTCGCCTCGCTTCCTTCGCGAGATAGGCGTAATGAGGCCTTGTTATCGATGATCAAGATGATATATCTCATGGTGCAACAAGAGAAAGTTGCGGAGCAAGGAATCTACCTTAACTAAAACTCGTCCATTTTTTTTCATGCAGAGTATGGAATCTGGCCTTTTGATTCATCTATACGATAGAATCTTAAAAGAAGAAGCAGAGTTCTATAGAGCTTTGTCTAAGCTAAATACAGGAGATGAACAAGAAGCTAAACGCATCTTGCGTTCTATCGTTGAGAAGCAATCATTCTATGCTCAGAGGGCTCTGTAGTGCCTAGGTAAATAAACCTTTCAGGACAATAAGTTTGTTTTGGCATAGGGCTTGTAATATCCCCTATATGAAACAGCTCAACATACTTACAGCAATATTCCTGATGGGTCTTCAAGGAGGACTTATGGCCCAAAGAGAATCCAATAGAAGGGATTATAATACTGGATTCCAGATTACTGGACAGGTGCAGTTAGCCCTTCCGCAAAATGAATTTGCTGAGGCCTTTAATGGCTATCCAGGGGGTGTCGGAGCTTCATTAATGATTCCTTTAGGAAGATTAAAATTCTTCCATGTAGGAGCTGAATATGCATGGAACAGCATGGGAAAGAAGAAGAGCACTGTAGAATTATATGACGATGCCCAGAACCTTTATCTTGGAGATATAGAAGTAGGATCTGATGTGCGTTCCTATCATTTCACCACTAGATTTTCACCATTGAAAGGAAGCGTAAGACCATACCTAGACGCCTTTATGGGCTGGAGGACATATTCTACAGATTCAGAGATTATGGTAGATGATAATGACGGCAGCGTAACGACTATTGCGTACAGTCTAAACCGTGACGCGAGTATGAGCTATGGCTATTCGGGAGGATTGATGATCGCACTGGGAAGGGCCATATTTCTTGATGGAAAAGTGCAAGTAATTCGTGGCGGAAACGTGAGTTATATTGATCAGTCTTCGTTGATGATTGATACTGAAGGGCATATAGATTATTCTTTGGAAATAAGCCCTACAGACATGATTGTACCGCAGATTGGGATTTCTATTGTTTTCTAATCAGGTACTTCTTATAGCCTCCACTGGATCTAGTCGGCTTGCTCTATAGGCAGGGACGATTCCCGCGATAACGCCTATTACCAAGGTAATGCCTATGCCAATCATCACATTATTTAACCCCAAGAAAATATCGAAGCCAAATGCATTGGTCAGAATCAAAGTGAGAAGATAAATGATTAAGAGTGCGATGATTCCACCGATAAGACTAAGCAATACACTTTCAAAAAGGAATTGTAAAAGGATGAATGCTTGCTTGGCGCCCAGTGCTTTTTGTATCCCTATGATAGAAGTTCGTTCTCGTACAGAGACGAACATGATGTTCGCGATTCCGAATCCGCCAACGAGGATGGAGAACATACCAATCACCAGTGCTACGGTCTTGAAAAATCCGAAAATACCATCGAGTAGATTCGCTACGATACTCATTTCATTCAATGCGAAATCTTTCTCTTCACTAGGTCTGAGCCTATGAATGTTTCTCAGCACACCGGTGATGTCATCTTTTAATTCCATGTTGCTTATACCGGTCTTGGCCTTAATCATCAGAGTGTTTTGAGTCTGAGTAATATCGACTAGTTGCCTTCCGAAGTTCAATGGAACGATAATCACGTCATCCATATTATCACCTAACATGCTTTCTCCCTCGCGTTGCATGACACCTATCACTTCAGCCTTACGGCCTTTCACTTTGATGACTCTTCCTAATGCATCTAGACTTCCAAAAAGTGATTCATTCACGTCAGCACCTATGATGCATACAGCGCGGCCCATCTGGTCTTCACCTTGGGTAAAGAACCTGCCTTTATCGATTTTCAGAGGATACACTCGTTCGAAAGCCTGATCACATAGCATGACATAGCCCATCTCTACGCTGCTGTTTCCATAGCTTAGGTCAGCTTGGAACTCAGTCTTGAATGTGCCGTCCTGAGCGGTTCGCAGCCTTTCCATAAGTGCTTTAAGATCCTTGGCGCTGGGTTCAGGTCTCTGCCAATATTTCCACCAGGGATACTCCGTCTCACCCTCCTCTATGGTCATGGGCCATTTCTCTATGAACACGAGGTCATCACCCAACGTAGAGACCGTATCGCGGATACTCTTCTCCATAGAATCTACCAGCGAGAACACCATGATAATGGCGAATATGCCAATTGTAACACCCAACAGTGACAAGAAGGTACGCAGCTTGTTCATCATAAGGGAACGCGCTGAGAAGGTCAGACTTTCTTTAATTTCATCGAATGAGAGCACAGGGAATCGGGTTCTTTCCACGAAGAAACGATTTTATCTAGCAGCCTTGATAAGCATAGGACGGAGGGAGGACTTGCAGGATGGATGGAGCTCTTTATAAGCATCTGGTTTTCAGCTTTTTCAGCTTTATGTGGATTCTTTGCACAACAAAAGCAGGTTGGCATGGTTTTTTGAACATAAAGAACAGCTTTCTTGCTAGCAAGATTACATTCGTAGAAAGAAATGAGAATAACTATCCTTAGTCTTTTCCTGATGATGATGACCCTTTTCGGTCAGGCTCAGGAATTCAATGTATTGGACAGTCAAGGTCGTAAACAGGGCTTGTTCAAGAAATATTTTGAGAATACTGAACAGGTATACTACACCGGCCAATTCAAGAATGATATTCCATTTGGAACCTTCATCTATTATTACAAGGAAGGGCCAAAGAAAGCAGAGATGCAGTATCAGGCTGATCCGCTTCAGGTGCATGCCTTGACTTATTACATAAAAGGCGCTCTAATGGCCGAGGGTGTCTATTATGATAAGTTGAAGGACGGCCTATGGAAGTATTACGATGAGAAAGAGAATCTTTCTTCATCAGAGAATTGGCTCAAAGGTAAAAAGCACGGTGAAGAGAAAGTGTACTTCCCTGATGGCAAGCTTGGCGAAGAACTCACATGGAAAAATGACCTACGTGATGGAGCTTGGAAACAGTATTTCGAAGATGGGATGCTCTATTTGGAAGGCTTTTTCTTACTTGATCAATATGGAGGGCAAATGACTTTTTATTATCGCAATGGAAAGAAGGAAATCAGCGGGAAGTATATAAATGGATTGAGAGAAGGGACATGGTTCTATTTCAATGAAGATGGAAGCATTCATATGCAAATGCTCTACCGAAAAGGAGCGGTGAAAAAGGAGAAGAGAGAGAATGGGTTATTCTATGAATACGGCCCTGACAAGATTATATTGGCCGAGATCTACTATAAGAATGGGTTGAAAGAAGGCCCATTCGTATATTATCATGAAGATGCAAGCTTTTCATTGACTGAGGTTGCGGATCCATTGACAGGGGAGAAGTTCATGAAAGAAGTGAAGTCAGGAAACCTGATCAAGATGAAAGGGAATTATAAGAATGATCTATTGGATGGCTTGGTTGAGTATTTCAATGAAGCGGGAGTGCCTACCAAGAAAGAACGATACGAAGAAGGTCAGCTGAAATGAGGGAAATCAGAATAGGCATAGTGATTTGTGTAATGGGAATGTATTCCTGCAAGACAGAATTTGCTGAACCTAAAGATGCAGGCTATTCCTTTTACCAAATAGAACAAGGTCATTACATCGCTTATGATGTAGATAGCATCGTCTTCGACATCCCTTCGGGTATTCAGGATACTTTTCATTTTCAGGTCAAAGAATACATTGACAGCACCTTCATAGATCTAGAAGGCAGACCAACAGCTCGCATAAAACGATCTCATAGAAATACGAGTGCTGATCCTTGGGTGCTCAAGAACATTTGGGTAGCGAATAGAACTCAGACTACCGCTGAGAAAGTGGAAGAGAATGTGCGTTTTATCAGAATGTCTTTTCCTGTGAATGCTGAAGTAGAATGGGATGGAAATGTACAGAACACCTTTTCCACTTGGAATTATCACTACGAAGACATTGATGCGATGATGAATATTGGGACTTTGTCTTTTCCGCGCACCGTAACGGTGAATCAAAGAAATGTGAGTAATCTGATTCAAAGGGAATTTGCTGAGGAAATCTATGCCTATGAGGTAGGAATGGTCTATAAGCAACTAGATACTCTCAAATACACGCTCAGCGGAGGTATTCAGACCTTGCGCACGGGAATCAAGTTCAAGATGACCGCCTTTGAATATGGAGAAGAATAGGTTTCGCTTGAATTAGCGCAGAATATTCGATATTTGCCTTTAGAAAAAGCATCTCCATGTCTGAAAAGAAGAATACCATGATTTCTCGTCCTATAATGATTGTCGCAGTATGTGCGCTGGCATTCATGTATTTCATGTCTCATTGGAGTCATATACCTCAAGAGCACAGCCATGATGGGCATGATGCGCATGGAACTGAGCATATCGAAGATGCACATCACGGAGCTGCTCCAGCTAAAACAGAAGAAGCTCATGATCATGATGCCCATGAGGGTCATGACCACAACCAAGAAGAGGCTGGACATTGATTTAGAGAAAAATATATAGAAGAAAGGCTACCTGAACGGTGGCCTTTTTTATGCTTGCCCCTCAGAGCGATTCAAGACATGCAAGGTAATCTCAGGAGGCATGCCTACACGCCCTGGAAAGATGAGGAAGCCCATTCCACGGTTTACATAGAGATGTTGTTTCCCTTGGGTATATAATCCCGCATAATGCTTGTAAAAGAGTTTACCTGCTGAAAGCTCCATAATTCCAGGAATACGGATTCCCATTTGACCTCCATGCGTATGCCCTGCCAAGGTCAGATCCACGTTTTCCTTTTCTAATATGTGATGATCCCAATGCGTGGGGTCATGGCTTAAGAGAATCTTAAATGGAACATCCTCCATACCTTCAATAGCGCGCTTATAATTACCACGCATTGGGAACCATTTCTGCTCAGAAAAGCCCCAGTTTTCCACACCTACTAATCCTATTTTCTCCCCGTTATGCTCGAGGATTTCGTGGCTATTCGCGAGGACTTTGAATCCCATACGTTCATTCAGCTCAATAACACCTAGGCTGATTCTGTCCATATCCTCTTCGGTCACGTCTCCCCAGCCGTAGTCATGGTTTCCTAGGATGGCGAACTTCTGTTTTTTGGCTTTTAATGCTCGAATAATCTCTATCCAAGCTTCACCTTCAGCAGGGTCTTCATTGATGAGGTCACCTGTGAAGAATATATAATCAGGATCCAGGTCATTGATCATCTGTACAGCTTCACGAAGAGGTTCAAAATTATCCTTGAAACTGCCAAGGTGTAAGTCTGAAATCTGCACAATGCGCATGCCGTCAAAAGACTTTGGAAGGGTATCGAAGGAGAGGAAGTTGTTCATGATGCGCCATCCATATTTCCCCTTGGTCATACCCCAGAGAAAAGAACCCAGCATCACGCCCCCGATTCCGAGTGCAAATTTGTTCAAGAAACTTCTGCGTTGAAGTTCCAAACCTGGCCTCTTACTGGCCAAGGCACGAAAACGCATTTTACGGATGAAGAGCACAAGATCAGCAATCAATTGAAATACGCAGATGGAAAGCAAAGTGACCGAAAGAGTAATGGCGCCAATGATGGCATAATCCATCAAAAAATCATTCTCACGATAGGTATCCCTGTTCACAGCTAGATAAGAAGTGCTGACGTACACGAAGAAAGCAACGAGAAGAAAGCTGATTCGCGTGATAAACTTAGGCCTTGTATTCCATGGAGCCGTAACCAAATGTACGGTTCTGTATGCATAAAGGATAAGCAGAGCAGTTCCGTAGAGGATGAGGTAATAGGCATTCATGGATAAATAAATTCTTTTTAAGGTACGAGGACAATTGTACCTAGCCTAATCGGAGCAAAGGAATGAAAGATACTTGGCTTGACAATGTTCATCATAAACTAATGCAGAACCGCCACTTATTCCTCCCCCTTCTTCTTGCCAGCCTTCAAGAATTTATCCTTGAATCCGCCACCTTTTGCATCATCTTTTTTAGGAGAGGATTGCTGTTCGCTGTCTCTTGGTCTTTCAGGTCTAGGGCTACGAGGTGCATCTGAATCCTTTCTAAAAGGAGGACGTTCTCCGTCTTTCTTGTACGCAGGCTTATCGTCTCTTTTTTTGAAGTCCTTCTTGAATGAGCTTTCACCATCCTTTTTATAAGGTCGGTCTCCGCTCTTTTTGAATGAACTTTCTCCCTCTTTTTTGTAAGGTCTATCTCCGCTCTTTTTGAAGTCTTTTTTGAAAGAACTATCGCCATCCTTTTTGTAAGGTCTATCTCCACTCTTTTTGAAGTCCTTTTTAAAAGAACTCTCTCCTTCTTTTCTATAAGGTCTATCTCCGCTCTTTTTGAAATCTTTTTTGAACGAACTTTCTCCCTCTTTTTTGTAAGGTCGGTCTCCACTCTTTTTGAAATCCTTCTTGAAAGAACTCTCACCTTCTTTTCTGTATGGCGGCCTATCTCCACTCTTCTTTGGGTCAACACCTGACTTAAAAGTGCGTTCTGTGCCTTTATTCCAATCACCTTTTGGGCGAGTAGATTTCTCACCGTCCTTTTTCCATTCGCGCTTAGGTGCCCCCTCAGTGGTATCGTCCTTCTTCCACTCTGACCTTTGCTTGAAGGCACGGTCTGGATCGCCTTGCCACTTGGTTTTAGGATTGAAAGAACCATCTCCTTCTTTGGACCAAGTCCTTTTCTGTCCACCTCTATCGCCTTCCCTTTTTCTATCGCTAGGTGGTCTATAGGTGCGGTCGCGCTCTGGTTTTGGGCCTTCAGTAGGGGTGCTTCTTCTGTTGCCCGATTCTGAATGGAATCCACCTGGGCCATGGCTTCGCTTACTATCGCTTCGGTCTGCTCCTCTGCCTCGTGATTCTCCTCGATCACGACTTCCTCCTCTATCTTCCCTACTTCCTTTATCGTCTCGGCTACCTCTGGTATCTCTACTTCCTTTGTCGTCACGCCCTCTTCCTCGGCTATTCTCCTCAGGTTCTTCTACATCTATCACTCTGAGCTTCATGGGACGATAATCGTCAGGGTCTGGCCACATTGCATCTGAATAGCTTGCAGCTTTTTCTACGAGTTCTCCTTTACGGCTGCCGTCATACAACTCGAATTTCTGGAAGAGGCATTCTAATGCTCCATTATATAAAACTGTCTTCTTAGAAGGACGAAGAGAGAAAGACTTCAGCGCTTCATTATTACTGCTAATCATCCAGCAATCACTCCCGGTGAAATCCATTTTTAGGTTATCAGAGATCGCTACATAGAATCCAATGATATCCTCATGCTCAAGACGCTCACCATAAGGCGGATTCATAATCAGGGTTTCTCCCTCACCTTTAGATTCGAAGAAGTCAGCACATTCATAGGTGATACAATCCTCTAATCCAACGAGCTCTGCTGAGGAGCGCGTCATACGTACATGTATTCCACTGATATCGCCCGCTTTTATACGCACATCGGTTTTATCGATTTTCGCTAAAGCTTCTTTTTTCACCTTTTCCCAAAGCTTCTCATCGAAATCATTCCAACGCATGAAGGCATAATCTTCTCTGCAGATTCCCGCAGGAGTGTTGGAAGCCAGCATAGCTGCTTCAATCACGAGAGATCCAGAACCACACATAGGGTCCCAAAGAACTTTATCCTTAGTCCAGCCGCTTAGCACGATCATACCAGCCGCCAAAACTTCATTGAGAGGGGATAAGTGCCCACTATTTCGGTATCCGCGAATGTGAAGAGAATCTCCACTGCTGTCTACTGAGATATAACATTGATCACCTTGGATGAACAGGTTCAATTGAAGGTCAGGACGCTTAGGATCCACATCAGGTCTTCTCCCGAATTTCTCTCTGAAACGATCTACAATAGCATCTTTTAGCTTGAGTGAAGCGTATTTGGAATGCGGAAATAAGTCAGAGCTTACCGTGCAATCCACGGCCAATGTTTGATCTAAACCTAGGTGTTTTTCCCAAGCAATCTCTTTGGCTTGATTATAAAGTTCAGTAGGATCTTCTGCCTTGAAAGTATAGGTCTGAATCATGATCCGGAGTGCAGTGCGCAGCTCATAATTGGCCCTATATAGCAATTCCATATCACCCTCGAAGGTGACTGCTCTGCGCAGGATTTGAATATTCGTGGCACCTATTTTTCCCAGTTCCCAACTGAGTATGCCTTCCATGCCGTGCATGGTCTTTGCTATGAGCTTTAGTGTATTCACTGTACAGCCGTTTTCATTAAGTCAAGGAAACAGACGTAATGCCTGTTTTTCGCGCTGCAAAGGTGCGAGAAATATCGCTACGCAGGCGTGATTCCTTTGGACAAAGGATTTATCGGAGTAGAATCTACTGTCAAGTTCTAACTTCGGCCGAATGAAAATCACTCTACTGATACTTTCTCTGCGCACACGTTGCCCATATTTAGTTGCCTTTCTGGTCTTTTCGAGTATTGCATTTCAAGCCCAGATTCCCCATCAACACTCATCTTCTGAGATTCTCCAAGAAATGCAGGGCTTGAAGACACTTGGATCTGTCCTCTATCTCGCAGCGCATCCTGATGATGAGAACACACGGTTTATATCGTATTGTGCTAATGAACTGCATATGCGCACTGCGTATCTCTCCATTACCCGTGGCGATGGCGGTCAGAATCTGATAGGGAAGGAAATAGGTCCAGAATTAGGATTAATTAGGACAAATGAATTAATGGCTGCACGTGGTGTAGATGGTGGAGTCCAATATTTCACTCCGGCCAAGGACTTCGGGTATTCTAAAAGCCCTGAAGAAACAATGGCAATATGGGGAGAGCAGGACGTTTTACAGGATGTTGTGCGTGTAATCCGGGATTTCAGACCTGATATCATTGTGTGTCGTTTCCCAACTGATGGAGGTGGAGGTCATGGTCATCATACAGCCTCAGCTATGCTCGCAGAGCAAGCATTCAGCCTCGCAGCTGACCCGGCCTACGCCACTGAGGCATTACAAGGATATCCAACATGGCAAGCGAAACGCATAGTCGTAAACACAGGGCGTTGGTGGAATAAAGACATCTCAGCCGATAATCCAGGAGTGGTTGTGGCTGATGTAGGAGCATACATTGAGTTACTAGGAACATCCTGTAATGAATTGGCTGCCAAAAGCCGCAGCATGCATAAGAGCCAAGGTTTTGGATCTACAGGTGTTCGAGGAAGCCAACTCGAGTATTTCGAGCACATGGCAGGGGAAGAAGCTCAGGAAAGCCTCTTCGATGGGGTAGATGCTTCTTGGTCGAGAATGAATGCATCCAATGATATTCAAGAACACGTAAACGCAGTGATTCGTGACTACAATGCCAATGATCCTAGCGCTAGCATTCCTGGTTTACTGAACTTAAAGAAGGTCTTTCAAAAAGCCTCAGATCCTTATTGGAGTGCCATCAAGATTCAAAAGATAGACGAACTCATCCGTGATTGCATGGGGCTTTATGTAGAGCTAAGAAGTGATGCGTTCTATGCAAGTCCAGGAGATAGTCTACGAGCTGAGTTGGAAATAACGTGCAGGACCATAGATGGTGTGAAATTGATTTCAGGCCAATGCGATCAGACAAATACCTTGAACATTGCAGCAAGCACATTGAAAAAGAACGAGGCATTATTTCTGCCTATTCGCTCAACATTCAAGAAAGAACTCACTTACACCTCACCCTATTGGATGGATGAAGAAGGAAGCCTGGGACGATATACGATTAAGGATAAGGCCATGTTGGTGAAGCCAGTCGCTGGGCCTAGTATCATGATGAAATTGAACTTGGAAATAGATGGGGAAGCATTTTCGGTTTGGACTCCTTTAATCCAAAAAGACAATGATCCTGTGAAAGGTGAGCTCTGGAAACCCTTTACCATTGGCCCTGAAATGACGGTGAAGTTCGCAGAAGAAAATCTCTTTATCCTGAGTGATAAAAATGTAAAATCTTCTTTTGTTATCAAAGCAGAAAAAGATATTTCAGCCAAGGAACTTTCATTGGGGTTACCTGAAAAATGGAAAGCAGAACCTGCCAACTTCAAGGTTCCAGCAATGAAGAAAGGAGAATCATTGAGCTATGATTTCACGGTGAACACAAGTTTAAAAGAAGCCAAAGGAAGCATGAGTATGAAGACAGGCACTGTGCATGTGAAAAGTCTAAGAAGCATTGACTACGATCATATACCTAGCCTTACCGTCATCAAAGATGCGCAAGTGAATCTCGTGAAGATGAACGTGAACAGGGCAGGAGGGAAGATAGGATACATTCCAGGAGCAGGTGATAAAGTGGCGGAGTCTTTAACTTCCTTGGGATATGAAGTAGAGCTTTTAGATGAGTTCAAATTGAAAGCTGGTGGATTAGAAAAATACAAAGCCATCATCACAGGAATACGACTTTTCAATGTAGATGAAAAAGTAAGCGATTACGTTCCCATCCTTGATGCGTATTGCATGAATGGTGGCAACGTTATACTTCAGTACAATACACGCCATGAAATGAAAACGGAGGAGTTTAGTCCGTACAAAATTCATCTGTCTAGAGACCGTGTAACCGAGGAAGATGCGGAGGTGAAATTCTTAGAAAAAGATCATGCTGTGATGCTGGCGCCCAATGCGATTACAGTGAAAGATTTTGAGGATTGGGTACAAGAAAGAGGCTTGTATTTTCCTGATGAATGGGGCAATGAATTCAAGTCAATCCTCTCTTGGCATGACAAAGGAGAAAGCGCTAAAGATGGAGCATTGCTCATTGCTCCATATGGCAAAGGGAATTTCATCTACACAGGAATTTCTTTTTTCAGAGAGTTGCCTGCAGGTGTTCCTGGAGCCTATCGCTTGATGGTGAACATGATAGAATTGCCAGCTCATGACTGAAGAAAAGCCTCCTGTGTTCAAGTCTTGGAGAGGCTGGTATTTCCTGCTTCTCTTTGTGCTCGCATGCATGGTCGTCTTCTGTTATTTCCTTCCTAAGTTCTTCGTATGAGTTGGATTGATTGGACGGTACTCTTAGGGACATTGCTTTTCATCGTGTCGTACGGCACATGGAAAACGCGCGGAAGTAAAGACTTGAATTCCTATTTGAAAGGAGGAAATGAAGCCAAGTGGTGGGGAATAGGAATCTCCATCATGGCCACTCAAGCTAGCGCCATCACCTTCCTTTCTACGCCAGGCCAAGCCTACGCTGATGGCATGGGATTTCTTCAATTCTATTTTGGGTTGCCAGTAGCGATGATCATACTCTCGGTGACCTTTATTCCGATTTTTTATCGGCTCAAAGTCTACACCGCGTATGAGTTTCTTGAAAGTAGATTTGATCTTAAAACACGCACTTTGTCAGCTTTGTTATTCCTCGTGCAAAGGGGATTGGCGGCAGGTATTACCATCTATGCTCCGGCCATCATTCTGAGCACGCTCCTCGGCTGGAACCTCACATGGACTAACATCTTCATAGGAATACTTGTCATCATCTATACCGTATCAGGCGGAACCAAAGCAGTGACTCAAACCCAGAAGCAGCAGATGGCTGTCATGATGGGAGGAATGATTCTCGCTGGGATCATGGTAATCTATCTATTGCCAAGTAATGTTGGATTTAAGGATGCGCTTCATGTGGCAGGAAAGATGGGGAAACTTGAAATGGTTGATTTCAGTTTTGACATCAATGAGCGCTACACTTTCTGGTCAGGAATGACAGCAGCTTTATTTTTATTCATGTCTTATTTCGGGACAGATCAGAGTCAAGTGCAACGATATCTGAGCGGAAAATCATTGAGTGAAAGTCGCTTGGGATTAATCATGAATGGACTCTTGAAAGTACCCATGCAATTCGTGATACTTTTTATTGGAGTAATGGTGTTTGTCTTTTTCCAATTCAATGCTCCGCCTATGTTCTTTAACAAGGTGGCCCAAGAAAAAGTAATGCAATCAGATCAGTCTGATAGATGGAGCGAAGCAGAGGCGAATTATCTTCTCGTTCAAGAAGAGAAAGAAGAGAAACTCTACGAAATGCTCGATGGCATTCATGCCGAGGATGAACCTAGGTACAGAGCCGCACAGTCGCAGGTTTTGATGCTAGAAGATTCAGCGAAACAGATTCGCGGGAAGGCCATTGGAATCATAGAAGAAGTGGCGCCAGAGGAAGAAAGCAATGACAAAGATTATGTCTTCATGACCTTCGTGATGGATTTCCTTCCCGTAGGAATGATAGGCTTGCTTTTCGCGGTAATGTTCTCAGCGGCTATGTCATCCACAGCGTCAGAGTTAAATGCATTGGCCACCACTACGACTATAGATATTTATAAGAGATCAGTAAATCAAAAAGGCAGCGAAGAACATTACTTAAGCAGCTCAAAATGGTTCACGTTGTTATGGGGAATATTGGCCATACTTTTTGCAACCACAGCCTCGCTTTTTGAGAATCTAATCCAAGCAGTAAATCTGCTAGGAAGCCTGTTCTACGGAACGATTCTAGGAATATTTTTAGTGGCGTTTTATGTGAAAAGAGTGCAAGGAAACGCAGTTTTTATCGCTGCGATACTTGCAGAGATATTGGTCATCTACATACACTATCTGAATGCCTATGAAATTGCGCCAACATGGCTAACCATGGGCTATCTCTGGTATAATATTGTGGGATGTTTCGCGGTGATACTTTTCAGTTTGATTATTCAAATGATTACGAGGGAAGAATCAAAATGAAAATGGGAATCAAAATGAAAATGTGAGTCAAACTTCAAACCTCAAATTTAGAATTCAATCCAACTTCTCTTTTTTCCACCTCACTTTTCCGTTCGCGCGGATTTAGCTTGCGCAATCCGTGCTTGTGAAATTATGGACAGTGTTTCTAGTACCATCAGGTTATGATTCTTTTCAAATCTAAAAATATTCGATTTAAGGGATATAGTACGATGGGGTCTCTGACCCCTGTCCTTATGGCAAAAAAAATGTCTGTGTTTCTTTGATAGCTTTATAATAAATCAGGTTAGGGGTCGGAGACCCCATCGAGTTGCTTGGCCTTTTTCGCATTCTTGATAATTCACGTATTCATGGAGTGTAGCCTTTCTGGTCAACTTTTACCGACTCATTCACCAGCACGGATCACTCCCGCATGTGCGGTATAAATCCGCGCAAACGGG
>ERZ888423.830-NODE-830-length-30254-cov-8.257989_pt1 | contig 30254 bp, 26 predicted proteins | sample MGYA00520523_ERZ888423 | MGnify/ENA primary metagenome ERZ888423 (study PRJEB32303, sample SAMEA104408611) | aquatic metagenome | biome: Brackish water; feature: Pelagic; material: water | place: Baltic Sea | collected 2014-06-08T10:24:00 | depth 30,27 m ...
CCTGCATCTAATTACACCTACACGTTCTCTTCAGGTAATGCTGGTCCAGCAGCTGGAACACGTGAAGATCTCTGTTTCGGAAATATCATTGTCACCTTAACTGATAACCAAGATTGTTCCAGTACTGAAACCTTCTTTATAGATCAGCCCCCTGCTCCGCTTATTGATTCTATCTATACCGAGCGTGAAGAATGTGCGGGGTTCTGTAATGGAATTGCCATAGTATATAGCGAAGTTGCTGAGTTCTATAGTTTTGATGGAGGAGATACTTTCCAAGCTGAAGCTATGAGCGAGGAACTGTGCAGCGGCATGCATAATGTGATTATCCAAGATGCAAATGGATGTATGGGAAATGAAAACATCCTAATTCCATCTCCTACTCCTCCTCTTGCGAATTTCGCTGCTGAACCACCTTATACCTCTCTCTTTGACCCACAGATTTCCTTCATCAATTTCTCTGATGGAAACCTGGTGAATGAATGGAGTTTCGGTTACCCTCTAGTTCTTGGTACGTCAGATGAGGATGAACCCTTCTTTAATTTCCCTACAAATCCTGGGATATACGTTGTTCAACTCGTCATCACTGATTCCATTGGATGCACTGATACGTTGAAAAAGGAAATCGAGATTCTTGATGAACTTCAAATTTTCATTCCAACAGCATTCAGTCCTAATGATGATGGGATCAATGATTATCTAGAAGTTATGGTTCAAGACCTTGACCCTGCTAATTACACCTTCCAAGTCTATGACAGATGGGGTTCAAAGGTTTTTGAGACCAAACAATATCCCACACGATGGAATGGTCAGGGAATCACTACAGAAGATTATTTTGTAACAGATGGAGTTTATGTGTGGACCATTAGTGCTGCATCGATTACGACAACTAAGAAAATAGAACTGCAGGGAATGATAACGGTTATCCGTTAAGAGAAGTCAAGAACTTCTGTATATCCTCAGCTTCGATACTATTGTGAGAGCGGTCATAGACCGCTCTTCCTTTTTCTAGGATAATCAACTGTGGACTTTCATGATGAATTCCTGTATCAGCCGCTATCCTATTGCTTATATCTCGATGTGAGATAAGGTCTAAGTAATACAACTCAGAATCATGAGTCGATGCTTTCCAATCTCCCTCTAAATTCCTTAAAACTGTCTTGCTGATGATACAGCGCGTACTGTGCTTGAACACGATTTGAGGAAGGGATTCAGAGGCCTTCAGCAGTTCCTCCCAAGTAGATATTTCGTTGAGTTTCTTCCATATGAAGGCCTTCTTCTCATCCTCCTTGCCTTTATTGAACAATGAAAATCCCATGTCTTTTTATAATTTACCTGGATATGCCTCCAGTCCTTTCTCAATAATCTTCACACTTGCAATGAGATCAGCTTCCTTAAGCACATAAGCTAGTCGTACTTCATTCATTCCAGCTCCTTTCGTAGCGTAGAATCCAGTGGCAGGCGCCATCATTACAGTCTCTCCTTCGTATGAAAAGGAGTCTAACATCCATTGGCAAAAGTGGTCTGAATCTTTAATGGGCAATCTTGCCATACAGTAAAAAGCTCCTTTTGGCATTGGACATAATACTCCTTCTATGGCATTCAGTCCATTGACCAAGGTTTGTCTTCTGCGATCATACTGAGCATTTACGTCATCAAAATAAGACTGCGGACTATCTAAGGCCGCCTCTGATGCAATCTGCTCAATGGTAGGTGGACTTAATCGCGCTTGTGCAAATTTCATAGCTGTTGCTAGCACCTTCTTATTCTTAGTCACTAGAGCACCAATGCGCGCTCCACACATACTATAGCGTTTTGAGACTGAATCTATGATGATTACATTCTGCTCTATTTTCTTCATGTTAAGGCATGAAAAAGGTTCTGCACCACCATAGCAGAATTCCCTATACACCTCGTCAGCCATGATATAGAGATCATGCTTCAGAGCAAGCTCTTGAAGGTCGAGCATTTCGTCCTTTTTATATAGATACCCTGTAGGATTTGCTGGATTACATAGCAAAATCCCTTTGGTCTTAGGTCCAATGGCCTTTTCAAAAGCCTGTATCGAAGGCAAGGAGTAATCCTCTTCTATTCGAGAAGTCAAAGGGACTAGTTCAACTCCAGCCATCATTGCGAAGCTGTTGTAATTCGCATAGAAAGGCTCTGGGACGATGACCTCATCCCCAGGATCATAACAGGTCATCAAAGCGAAGAGTAAAGCTTCAGATCCACCCGTGGTAATGATGATATCCTCTGAAGTGATGTCTCCACCAATTCCCTGATAATACACAGCGAGTTTTTTTCGATAGGATTCGAATCCTGCAGAATGAGAATACTCTATGATCTTAAGATCCATATTCTTTATGGCATCCAGCGCAGCCTTAGGACTATCTATGTCAGGCTGACCTATATTCAGGTGATGTACATGAATCCCTCTGTTCTTAGCCGCCTCTGCGAACGGAACCAATTTACGAATAGGGGATGCTGGCATGTTGATGCCTTTTCTTGAAATGGTGGGCATATTCTTTGTTTCGAGGCAGCGAAGGTAATGAATGCGTATAGGAATCTACCTCAAATTTCAGTAAACGAAAAAAAGCTTGACCGATAGAATCGGCCAAGCTTTCATTTTCAGGGTCTAATAAGATCTTATCTAATCACTGGAGCTCCTGCCGGAGTCTCATTCAGTGGAGAACTAGCTCCTTCAGCCTCAGTTCCTAATACCATTCCTTTAATACGGATCACTTTTGTAGGTTCATTAACCGCATTGGAAGAGATAGTTACGGACTTATTGATAGGCCCTACTCTCTTGGTATCATATTTTACTTTCATAATTGAGCTTTCACCTGGTAGTATCGGCTCCTTGCTCCATTCAGGAACAGTGCATCCGCAGCTACCTTTAGCGTTGGTGATGATTAAAGGTTCGTTTCCTTTATTTGTGATAGTGAATTCACAATAAGGATCTCCTCCTTTCTCGATGTCACCATAATCGTGTACCTCTTTATTAATAGAGATATTAGGTCCTGCCTGAACTTGAACTTCTTTCTGCGCGAATGAACCAGCCGAGAGGAACAACATGGCTGCGATAAATAACATTGATTTCTTCATGGTATTGTCTTTAATAGATTGTGTAATCTGCTCTTGATGTAAATATACGTTGACTTCGTTCGAGTGTTCCCTATTTAACAGCCTTTTAACAAAGCTTTTCTACAACTCATATTCTTTATATTGCGCAATATGGCAAGCTTTCTTTTTATTCTCAGCTCAGCACTTTTATTGATATCAGTGTACTATGCATTCAAGAATCGATCATGGTTATTCTCCTTGATTGCGCTTTGCACAGGAATTGGTCTTGGCCTTTTTATATTAGACCCTAGGCTTCTTTTCGTTCATTCCTTGGCTCTCATCGTAATAGGGATAGGTTCTTTCCTTCTACTTTCCTTCTTCTATGCTGATAACACCAGATTAAAATGGACTCGAGTAACACTTTTGATTCTGGCCCTTTCTCCTTTTCTCTTTAAGCTAGCTAATTGGCCAGGAGCTCAAGTCCTTCTTTGGAACTTTATTCCTTGTCTCCTCCTGTTTGTGTTTTTATTCCTAGAGCGAAGAAAAATAGATGAGCAACCCTTCTATGAACTAGCGATATGCTTCATGACTATGGGCTTCTCTTTCCTCCACTGATTTGTGATTAACGATTGTCAATCACTTCTACTCCTGGGTATTTTGTCTTATCAAACTTGAACTCACTGCTATTGATATAGCCAGTGTCGAATGAATTCAAATCATAGATTATCTCATTCCCCTCCTTGCCGTAAATAATGGCTCTTTTCATTTCCATCGCTTTCTCATCAATGTATAGCTTGATGGTATGATAACTCTTATCCTTAGGTAGTTTAGGAAAAAGCTTAATGGCGTGACAAGACTTGCCATCCAAAGTCTCCAATGCTACATATTGATTCTTGAATCCGGTTTCCCAAATGGTAAAGAGCTGTGCTGGTTCTATGCCTTCCTCATCATACACATCCTCAGCAAGGTCTACCATCACTTCGTTGGTCTTCTTGGAATAAGTCCAAACATTCGTTCCATCACTTAATACTGTGATATCTCCCATGACTAACTTATAGCTATCCCCTGATACTTTGATGCTTCCCTTCTGATTAACAGAAGTTCCTGACTGCTTGTCGGTCATTTTAGAGCTGAACGAGGCAGAAACACTCTCATATTGCTGCATTTTTTTACTCAATGCATCTAATATACTGGCGGCCTTAGCATCTTGAGACTTAAGTCCTGTGCTTAAGAGCAGGCATACACTTAGTAAAGATAAAATCAGACTATTCTTCATATTCAACGTTGTTTGCTTTACGCTTGCTGATTCAAAAACTGTTCCAAAGCGTATTCATCTGGTAATAATACCTTTCTGGCTTTAGATCCTTCGAATGGTCCCACTATACCTGCAGCTTCGAGCTGATCAACCAATCTCCCTGCCCTGTTATATCCCAGCTTCAACTTACGTTGCAATAAGGATGTAGACCCTTGCTGGTGCATTACGATAACACGTGCCGCATCTTCGAACAATACATCACGCTCTCCTTCATCCATGAGATTGCTTTCATTGGACGTATCATCTATATATTCAGGTAACAAGTGAGCATCAGGATATCCTCTTTGATTTCCAATGAAATCACAAATATCATCTACTTCAGGCGTATCTACGAAAGCACATTGCAAACGAATCAACTCATTTCCAGTGCTCATAAGCATATCTCCTCTTCCTATCAATTGGTCTGCTCCACCAGCATCCAATATGGTGCGAGAGTCTATCTTAGACATTACTCTGAAAGCTATACGCGCTGGGAAATTGGCTTTAATTGTTCCTGTTATGATATTGACCGATGGTCTTTGAGTTGCAATAATCAAATGAATACCAATTGCTCGGGCTAATTGAGCTAGACGAGCAATTGGATTCTCTATCTCTTTACCTGCAGTCATGATAAGGTCAGCGAACTCATCTACCACCAGCACGATATATGGTAAATATCTGTGCCCGTTTTCAGGATTAAGCTTACGTTTCACGAACTTGGTATTGTATTCCTTGATGTTCCTGACTTGGGCATCTTTCAAGAGGTCATAACGCTGATCCATCTCTACGCAGAGTGAATTCAAAGTAGTGACCACCTTACTTGTATCTGTTATAATAGCATCAGCCTCTCCTGGAAGCTTGGCCAAGTAGTGTCTCTCTATCTTATTGAACAGCGTCAATTCTACCTTCTTGGGGTCAACCAACACGAACTTAATTTGCGAAGGATGCTTCTTATAAAGCAAGGAAACCAATATAGCATTCAATCCTACTGACTTTCCTTGACCCGTAGCTCCCGCCATAAGAAGATGAGGCATCTTGGCCAAATCTGTCACATAGGTCTCATTGGCAATTGTTTTACCTAGGGCTATGGGTAGCGCCATCTCACTGTTCTGGAATTTATCAGAAGCGATGACCGTGCGCATGGATACAGTATCTGGATTAGAATTAGGTACTTCAATACCTATGGTTCCTTTTCCTGGAATAGGTGCGATGATCCTGATACCCAGCGCTGAAAGGCTCAATGCGATATCGTCTTCCAAGTTCTTAATCTTAGAAATCCTCACCCCTGCTTCTGGAACGATTTCATACAAGGTCACTGTAGGCCCTATGGTCGCTTTAATCTTAGCGATGCCAATTTTATAATTTGCCAAGGTCTCTACAATCTTGTTCTTATTCATCTCCAGCTCTTCCTTAGTAACCCCGTTCGGATTAGTTGGATGCTCATGAAGCAGATCTATTCCAGGAAGCTGAAAAGAAGAAAGGTCGAGCGTGGGATCATATTCCCCGAATTCCTTGACCTTCTTGTTCACTTGATCTTCAGTAAGGACTGCATCTTCTTTAGCTCGTTCTACTGAAAACTCTTCATCTCCCAGTTCTTCTTGGCTTTCATTACTTTGAATAGGAGGAGTAACTGGAGATAAAAGCTCCTCATCTTCATCTTGATCATCACCAAGGATAGCGTCTAGGATATCCTCTTCGTCATTCAGTTGTTTCTCGCTAAGCGTCATCCTAATAGGTTCAGCTACTGCCTCTTTAATATCCTCTAAAGGTTGATCTACCATAGGTTCTGTGACAGGAACAACTACGCTATTATACGATTCCTCGAATAGAGGTATCTCTTCTTCATCAGACTCGAGTCTTGCGAACAGTCCTGACATCATTTCTTTAAGCCAATTGAATTGAGGATTAAATGCAATGACCACGAATGAGGTCAAGAGAAAAGCGATTACCACACCTGTGCCAATATTACCAAGAACAGATAAACCCCACTGCCGTCCTTCAAATCCCACAGCTCCTCCCCATACGACTTGTTCAGGGAAGAAATAGCCCGCAGCCAGAGAGCCCCATACAGCGATAAAGGCTGAAACGCTCAATGTTTTCCATAAAGACATGAGATATTTACCTGTGAGCATTCTTAGCCCGAAGTACAAACATAAACAGGGAATAACGAAGGAGGTAATCCCAAATCCCTTATAAAATGAAAGATGCGAAAACATGGCTCCGAGCTTACCAAGGAGGTTCCTTACACGTATTTCTTTATCAAAGAGGAAGTCAGTCAAATCTCCCATAAAGAAGGACTGATCATGCTTCCATGTGAAAAGATAACTGGTGTATGCGATAGCCAGAAGTAGGCCTGAAACACATAGAAATAGCCCAAAGACTCTTCTGGATTGCTGACTGCGCAAAGCATTTAAGGTATTCGCCACGCCCTTACTGGCTGACTCTAGCTTAGTGTTCTTTGCGTTTTTCTTGGTATCTTTCCTCTTGTCCATCACTTAATCCTGTATCAAACAAAAATAGGACAAGAGATTATGTTAAAGCCTCTGGCCCAACCCCTGTTTTAACACAAGAATGTTGGCTGTATTGTGTACAAATTCAGAAATACACGCTTAGATGTCAAAAGAGGCCATCAGATTTTCAATTTCGATCTTCAAGTATTTGTATGAAACCCGCTTATAATCAGAATCTAATACGAATATGGATTCATCCACTTCTTCTTGAGATATGTCTTGAGCTACAAATCTCATGCGGATGTCGAACAAATCTATGTCATATCCAAGCATAAAGCCTTTGATTTCACAGAATGGGGAACACCAATTAGGATTCTTGACGGCTATTTTATCTGAATAATAAATATCTATATCTCTGGCATTCAGGTCATAGAAAACACCATGTGCACGTCTACAGGGAACACCTGCCAACGTATCACTGATACCCGATTCCATTATAACAAATGGAGGAAAGTCTTGCATAAGCTCGTCTATATCTATCCTGTCATACTCACACGCAATCTTTTTCTTGAAAATCTTCAGCATTTGACTGTATTGTTCATTCTCCGAGTCTATAGTCACTTTGTTATTGAAAAGACCACCATACGTTTTGAACTCTGAATTGTAGACATTATCCTTAAATGTAACTTCCATCTCACTTGGCAAGATAGATGCCATCATATTATCTTCATCCATATCTGGATAAGTCACCTTGTATAGAATGTGACCTTGGGTCATCTTGTCCTTGAATAGCTCTGTACCGCAATAACATGAATATAATAAGGCGACAAATCCTATGATTATTACACCTGCAATAGCTCTCAGCCTCATTCTCAAAGGATTAGTTTATAATGCTCTGTATTACGTCATAAGAGCTAAAAGGTTTCTGAAGCCGCCCAATATGGACTACTTTTGGACACTTAAATTCTGCTTCTGTGAAACCGAGTGTGTATGATGAAAGCGCCCCTTTATTGGAGTTAGTCTTAGGCCTAGCAAAGGATTTCGGTGAAGTTCCTACTCCTGAAGAATGTTATGACCCCAAGTCCTATGAGAATGTGATTCGAGGCACTTATCCTGATCAGAAGGATCTTATAAAGGAAATGGAAGGTCTCAAAAATGTCTTTGACAAGTATCAGGTCAAAGTTCACAGACCCAATAATATTGAAGACCTCAATCAAATCTTTGCGCGTGACATTGCATTCGCCCTTGAAGACAAAATTTTCGTCCCAAATATCATTAAGGAGCGTGAAGATGAGATAGATGGAATAGAGAATATCCTTGACCTCTTCGAACAAGATTGTATTATAGAATTAGAAGAAGGAATAAGAGCTGAAGGAGGTGATATAATGCCCTGGAAGGACATGCTCTTCATAGGGTATAGTGGAGAAGAAGACTTTGGGAAATACAAGACTTCTAGAACTAATCTGAAAGCTGTAGAGTACTTCACCCAGATGTTCCCTAATCGTACTGTACGTGCAATAGAGCTGGTAAAAAGCGATAAAGACCCTTATGTCAATGCACTACACTTAGATTGTTGTTTTCAACCTTTCGGGACGCATCATGCCATTCTTTATCCGGCTGGAATGAAAAATGCTGAAGATGTAGAATTCATTCACTCTTACTTTGGCCAAGAGAATATCATAGAAGTTACAAGAGATGAGTTCTATCACATGTTTCCAAACATTTTCTCTATCAATCGTACAACGGTAATTTCAAATGCTTCATTTACCCGACTGAATGACATCTTGGAACAAAATGGATTTACTGTGGAAAAGGTTCCCTATGATGAAATTTCTAAAATGGGAGGATTATTTCGCTGCACAACCTTACCCCTAATAAGAAGATGAGCACCCGCGCCTATACTGACCGACTAGTGATGATAGAACCTGCAGCCTTCAGGTTCAATGAGCAGACTGCCGTCAATAACTATTATCAGCAAGTTCTTGATGGTATGGATGCTTCCCAAGCTCAATCCAAAGCCCTTCAGGAATTCAATGACTTTGTAATAAAGCTGCGTGAGGTAGGGGTTCATGTCACCGTGATTAAAGACACACTTGATTCTGATACTCCTGATAGTATCTTCCCTAATAACTGGGTCTCTTTCCATGAAGACGGCACGGTTGGTCTATTCCCTATGTTCGCTGAGAACAGAAGAACAGAGCGCAGAATGGATATTCTGGAGAAGCTAAAAGAGAATGGAGCCCGTATTGAGCGTGTTGCCGATATGAGTGCCTATGAGGACAAAGGACATTTCCTTGAAGGAACTGGAAGTATTGTTCTGGATCGTCATGAACGCGTGGCATATGCTGCGCTTTCTCAACGAACAAACCAGCATTTATTCTTGGAATTCTGCTCTCAATTCGGCTATACTCCAGTGATTTTTACCGCGTATCAAGATGTGGAAGGTGAGCGCAAAGCAATTTATCATACCAACGTGATGATGTGCATAGCTGATCACTTCGCTGTCATCTGTCTAGATTGTATTGATGACATGCATGAGCGCCATGAGGTCATAGAAATGCTAGAGGAAAGCAATAAAGAGATTATTGAAATCAGTGAAGAACAGGTTCAGCATTTTGCCGGAAACATGCTTCAAGTAGGTCCCCAAGGAAAGCCTGTACTGGTTATGTCTAAAGCGGCCTTTGATGCATTGGATGAATATCAGATAGCTGCCATAGAGAAACATTGTCCTATCCTTAGCAGCTCCTTAGATACCATAGAAGCATGTGGGGGAGGAAGCGCACGTTGCATGATGGCTGAAGATTTCTTGCCCTACGATAAGACTGAAAAATCATGATTGAAACGAGACTTGAATCCCATCTGAAGAACTCATTTCTAGCTTTACTGCAAGATTTAGGACATGCTGAATTTCCTGAACTTTCTTTTCAAAAAACAAGAAAAGAATTCGATGGAGAACTCACTTTAGTGACGTTTCCTTTGACCAAGCTCTTTGGTAAAGGGCCTGAGCAGGTAGGTGAGCTTCTTGGTGAAGCTATTCTAGCTAAGGACAAATCCATTGATTCTTTCAATGTGATTAAGGGATTCTTGAATATAAAAATGAAAAACTCCTTCTGGGCTGAAGAGCTTAATTTCATGGTCAATACTGAAAATTTCGGTCATGGCTCGCCTAATAGCTTGCCCCTCATGATGGTCGAGTACTCTTCTCCTAACACCAATAAACCTCTTCACCTTGGTCACCTCAGGAATAACTTCCTTGGATGGTCAATAGCTGAGATTCTGAAAGCACGCGGACATAAGGTCAAGAAAGTGCAGATCATCAATGATCGCGGAATCCACATCTGTAAGTCGATGCAAGCTTGGCTAAAGGATGGAAAGGAACAGAGCCCTGAAAGCATGGGTGTGAAAGGCGATAAACTCGTTGGGTATTTCTACGTGCAATTCGACAAGGCATATAAGCAGGAAATCAGCGAGCTCATAGCAGCAGGAAAATCAGAAGATGAAGCGAAAGAAGAAGCTCCGTCCATGATTGATGCAAGACAATTACTGCTCCAATGGGAAGCTGGAGAGAAAGAAGTTCAATCACTTTGGGCCAAGATGAATAGCTGGGTCTATGATGGTTTCGAGAATACGTATACCCGAATGGGTGTAGATTTCGATAAGAATTATTACGAATCAGAGACCTATCTCCTAGGAAGAGACATGGTCATGAAAGGTGTTAAAAATGGAGTCTTCTATCAAAAAGAAGATGGATCCGTATGGGTAGACCTAGAACCTCATGGAATGGATCAAAAAATCCTTCTACGATCGGACGGAACTGCGGTATACATGACCCAGGACATAGGAACAGCCATTATGCGTTTCGAAGAAAATCCGGGACTTGCTTCTCAAATATACACTGTAGGAAATGAGCAAGATTATCATTTTAAAGTGCTCTTTCTTACCTTAGGGATATTAGGTTATGAATGGGCAAAGGATTGCTATCACCTCAGCTACGGAATGGTAGATCTGCCCACTGGGAAAATGAAATCTCGAGAAGGAACTGTTGTAGACGCTGATGACCTTATGGAGGAAATGGTGAAAACAGCGGGAGTGAAAACTGAAGAGTTAGGCAAGCTAGAAGGCATGTCAGAGCATGAGAGGACTGATCTCTTCGAAATGATAGGTCTAGGTGCGTTGAAGTATTTCCTTCTGAAAGTGGATCCTAAGAAACGTATGCTTTTTGACCCTGAAGAATCTATTGATCTTCAAGGAAATACTGCTCCTTTCATTCAATACAGTCATGCACGGATCAAGAGCATCCTAAGCCGATTCGAAGGTAAATTGGGTGCCTTGAAAACAGACTTGAATCTGCACGATTCAGAGCGCAATCTGATTCTTGCGCTGAGTTTCTTTCCACAAGTAATCGATGAGGCAGCTAACAAATACGACCCTTCAAGCATCGCGAATTACACGTATGATTTGGTCAGGACATTCAATCAATTATATCAGCAAGTTCCTATTCTAAAGGAAAGCGAAGACGGATTAATACAGATGCGTATCCACTTGATTCAAACTACTGCGGGTGTGATAGAACGTGGAATGCGGTTATTAGGAATTCAGGTTCCTGATCGCATGTAATCTTAGTATCCTGTGTAGTTCTCAGGACGTATTGCAAGCAACTCGCGCTTAACTGAATCAGAAACTTCCAATTCATTGATAAATACGGAGATCGTCTCTTCTGTGATTTTCTCGTTCTTTCTGGTCAATGCTTTCAAAGCCTCATACGGATTCGGATAGGATTCTCTGCGAAGGATGGTCTGTATTGCTTCAGCCACAACAGCCCAGTTGTTCTCTAAATCCATAGCTATTTTCTCCTCATTCAGTAATAACTTAGAAAATCCTTTCATGATGCTGGTCAAGCTCAAGATAGTATGAGCGAATGGCACACCAATGTTCCTCAACACTGTGCTATCAGTCAAATCGCGTTGAAGGCGTGAAACAGGAAGCTTAGATGCCATGTGATGAAAAAGCGCATTGGCCACACCCAGATTTCCTTCTGCATTTTCAAAATCAATAGGATTTACTTTATGGGGCATAGCCGATGAGCCCACCTCTCCTGCTTTGATGATCTGCTTGAAATAATCCATGCTGACATAGGTCCAGAAGTCACGACACAAGTCAATGAGGATTACATTGATACGAGCGAGGTTGTCGAAGAGTGCTGCGAGGTTGTCATAATGCTCTATTTGCGTTGTGGTCTTAGATCTAGAAAGGCCGAGTTGCTCATCACAAAAACTATCAGCGAACGAAGGCCAATCTACTTCTGGATAAGCGACATGATGCGCATTGAAATTACCGGTAGCTCCACCAAACTTAGCTGAGTATGGAATCTTATATAACAGCGTCAATTGCATTTTCAATCGCTCAATGAAAACCAACACTTCTTTTCCCAATCTCGTAGGCGAAGCCGATTGTCCATGAGTGCGTGCAAGCATAGGCACATCAGCCCATTCTGAAGCACGTGAGTTTAATATGTCCATCAAGGATTCTAACTCAGGTAAATAGACATCCAGCATGGCATCCTTAAGAGAAAGCGGAACTGCTGTGTTGTTGATGTCTTGAGATGTCAACCCGAAATGAACGAACTCTTTATAAGCGCCCAATCCCTTTTCCTCCATCCATTCTTTCAGCTGATACTCGACTGCTTTCACATCATGATTCGTGACAAGCTCTATGTCCTTTATCTTCTTCGCATCGTCCATGCTGAATTCCTCTACCCTTTCTTGTAAAGCCCGAAGTGCGTCTTTATCTAAATTATTTAACTGTGGTAGCGGAATGTTGCATAGGGATCTTAAGTAGCTCATCTCCACATGCATACGGTATTTGATCAAAGCAAATTCTGAAAAATATTGGGCCAGTTCATCCACCTTGGATCTATATCGCCCATCCATAGGGCTAATGGCGCTGAGAGTCGTGAGTTCCATGTTATGCGTACTAGAAATTGATAGAACAAAGTTATCCTCTTTTTCAAGTCATTTTCTTTATGCGTTATACCTTTATAAACTATGAGATTCTTGTCTGACTTGAAGTGTGGTCTTTCAGCTTTTTTTGCTGGTTTAACTTTTATTCGAAAGAATAGGCTGCTTCATTATTTCATCTACCCCATTTTAATTACGCTCCTGCTTTGGCTTGGAGGAATTAAGGTGATGGCTGAGACGTTAGACTGGCTAAAGGAAATCACGAATGCTTATGTTCAGTTACCCGTGTATGAAACTGACCCTGACGCAGGTTTTTGGACGAACAATTGGGAAACAGCAAAAACTTGGGTAAACTCAGGTTCTACGGCTATTGCTTCATTAATAGTGGGATTGATTTTTATACTTCTCATGCTCTTAACCACAAAGTATGTCATGCTGGCTCTGCTCTCCCCTGCCTTAGCACTAATCTCAGAGCAATCAGAGGAGATTCTCACAGGTAAGAAATACCCTTTTACCCTCTCTCGTTTACTGAAGGAAGTAGGAAGAGGTATCCTCATCTCTATGCGTAATATGTTTATGGAGACTTCGCTGCTAGCACTCTTATGGATTATAAGCATATTTGTCCCTATAGTGCTGCCCATTACAGCTGTATTATCCATACTCATAACATCTTATTATTACGGGTATTCCATGATTGACTACCTGCATGAGCGCAAGCAAATCTCTATGCGCGAAGGCTCTATGAGGATTAGGGATATGAAGGGCATTGCCATCTCCCTAGGAATATGCATCGCTTTGACTTTGCAAGTACCTGTAATCGGTTTCATTCTTGCAGGGTGTGCATCGCTAATGGCAGCTGTTGCAGCGGTTAAACTAGATCAGCAAGCTTCAGAGAAGGCGTATATTGAGCACGAATGAACAAGAGAACATATATCTTCCAATTTATGAGAATCAGAATACTAGGTCTTCTAGTTATTAGTCTAATATGTTTCAGCTCCTTTGGCCAAAACAAAGCAAAGGCATTGCTTAAAATGGGCGAAGGACGCCAAGCGTTTTTAAAGAAAAACTACTGGGGCGCCTTGGATATTTATAGACAAGCGGCCGAATATGACAGCACAAATACACTCTTAGATTATCGAATTGGCGAAACCCAATATGCGCTCAAGCACTACGCTATTGCTAAGAAATACATGCTCAAAGTAGAGGCTGCCAATCCAGAACTGGATGCAGAATTACCGCTTGTCCTTGGATACATCCATCATCGTTTAGGCGAGGTGGAAATAGCTAAAGAATATTATAGGACTTATAGGAACAATCATTCAGATTCAAGAGGAGAGCGTGTAAATATCAAATCGCTTATTGATCAATGCGATTATGCTGCTGAGATGATAAAGAACCCTTTGGATGTGAACATCAAGAACCTAGGACACTCCATAAATTCAAGGAATGATGACTATGCTCCTTCAGTGACCGCTGATGGAAGGATATTGGTCTTCACTTCACGCAGACCTGGAGTCAGCAATGCCGTGGATGAGAATGGAGATTATCGCTACTTCGAGGACATTTATTATTCTGACTGGAATATGCAGAATCAGGAATGGGAGACAGCTGAGCGTTTCAGTGAAAATGTAAACAGCCCCACTCATGATGGGGTCCTTTCCATGAGTCCTGATGGAAAAGAGCTCTATGTATATAAGAATGATGTAGACCGCGCTGGTGACATATTTGTAAGTCGGTTCACTGCAAACTGGAGTCTACCTGAGAAACTTCCTAGACCTATTAATACGAGTTACTTCGAAAGTTCTGTGAGTATTACAGCTGACGGAAACACCATGTTTTTTATCTCTGAACGCCCTGCTGGGCTTGGTAGAGGAGATATATATCGCAGTCAACGCTCAGGAAATAATTCTTGGTCAAAACCTGAGAATCTGGGTGAAGTAATAAATACCCTACACGATGAGAAATTCGTGTTTATACACCCTAATGGGAACACATTATTCTTTGCCAGTAATGGACATCTGACTATGGGAAGCTATGACATCTTCAGATCAGTATACGTTGATGGTGCTTGGGCTACTCCCGTAAACTTGGGCTATCCTATTAATACAGTCAATGAAGAAAGCACCTTTTCCATGACTGCTGACAATAAGAAATTACTCATCTCAGCTGAATACAGTGATGGAATGGGTGAGCGTGATATCTACGAAGTGGATCTAAGTCATACTGATATCCTTCACTCTTTAAACATTGACAGTGAGCTCCTTAAGAGCAAAAGCAATGTCATGATCTATGGCAGAGTATCCGATGGGATGAACGACAAGCCCATCGTATTTCAAGATTTAAAAGTCCTCAATGCCAATACGGATGAGAAGATCTATGAAACCCGAACAGATAAACGAGGTTCATATGAGGTCAGTGTACCGAGAGGTGGAAGTTATATCATCCAAATTAAGGGCAGAGAAGGAGACATGAAGAGCATCAAGGTCAATCTGAAAGGAATGGACATCATGGATTCTGAACAGAGAGAAGATATCGTCTTCTGATTCCACCGAAAATTAACCTCTTATTAAGCCTATCAAAGATTATGCACTATCCTTTTTCGGCCATCTGCGGTTATCCCCTTAAAAGGGTAAGAATATGCGCTGTGGATGTTATAGTCATTTTTTAAGAGGATTATAAGGGATAGATAAATCATCATATAGGAAAAATCGAGTTTATTTTTATCAACAAATACATGTTATTTATTAACTCTATTGCTTAATTTAGCACCCGAATCGGTGAATTTCATCGCCAAAACCCTTAATCAGTCATCTATAACATGCGAGGACTTGTACTAGTTTTATTTATTGTTGCTTTTTCCCTCGTTGGCTTTCGCACAGGAGAAACTATCTATGGCTCTATGAATGCTACAAGTGTAATGACCTATGACATTCATATGGAAGGATGTGCTCATCATCATCCTTCATGGATGGCACGCAGAAGCATGGTTGCACAGGTCATTCGATTAAAATCTCCTGAAATTCTTGGCTTACAAGGAACCTCTTTGAACCAGCTAGCATGGCTACAAGAGAACTTAGTTCATTATGACGTTCATTACCCTAAATCCATGACACTGCTGGGTGACGATGTCTGCCCAATCCTTCATGATGCGAGAATTTACACTTCCCTCGAAGATGGAACGTACGTATTAGATGATTTGATTTCTGCTAAGGCATCAGCTAAAGACAACCTTGCAACTTCCCCTTTTCTTAATTGGGTGAAGCTGGAGCACATCCCTAGCAAGCGTATCATTTATGTAATCAACACCTCACTTGGGTCACTAAACACGGATGAAGGCAAGCCAGCAGCTATCACAAAAATGCAGTCCTTTGTAGATGATTTAGTAGCAGGAAATTCTTTTGTGCTTTTAGGAAATCTTGCCTCAGAGCCAGAAAGTCCTACGATTGTAGAATTGAGCAGCTGGGCTCAGGATAGTAACGTGAGCAGCTTGGTTAGTATCTCCGCCATGGAGGATACTCAGCTAGGTTGGGAAAAATGTGCTTCTGGTAAGCGCGTGGATTATGTGTTATTAAGCAAAGACATTCCTGCTAATTCTCACGAGGTAGTAGATATCGCTTTTCAGAATAAGTTCCCATCTGACCATCTTCCAGTCTTCTGCAGAGTCAGATTGAACTGAGTCTTTCTACTTAGATAATCTTCTTATGTTTTTTAATGCCTTCTCGCGATCCAGAGTGAGCTGTTTGATTAGCTCCTCTGCTGACTCGAATTTTATCTCATCTCTGATTCGCTTTTCAAAGGTCAAACTGAGTTCTTGACCATATAAGTCTTTATCTAGTCCAAAGACATTCACTTCTATGCTTGGATTCTCTGGCACGGCATGAAAGGTGGGTTTAATTCCGATGTTGGCCATTCCTTTATACTCTTGATCCTTCGACTTCACTTGGACCGCATAGACTCCATTTCCAGGAACTACTTTTTCTGGATCATTAGGCACAAGATTAGCTGTAGGAAATCCTAACCCCTTTCCTCTTCCATCTCCATGCACTACAGTTCCAGAAAGACAGTATGAATAGCCTAAATATTCGCTCGCCAAATCTACTTTCCCTTCATCCAAGGCACACCTTATCTTAGTTGAGCTGATCTTCACCTCTTCAATAGTCTGTGCCGGTATCTCTTCTAGCTTGAATCCAAAGATGTCTGCATATTCTCTCAATACTTTGATATCTCCTTCCCTATTTCTCCCAAAATGATGATCATAGCCCACTACCAAATGATGCACTCCGATAGTCGTAACTAGTAAATCCCTCACGTATTGCAGTGCGGTCATGCGTGAAAAGGCCTTCGTGAATGGCTGTACGATTACATGATCCAATCCTGCTTTTTCCAGAAGCTCTAGTTTTTCCTCCAGACTATTGAGCAGCGCAATAGGTTTGGCTTCATTGACTACGGATCTTGGATGTGGATGGAAGGTGAGTAAACAAGATGTTCCATTACTTTCCTTGGCTAAAGCAATCACACGGTCCAAGATTTTTCTATGGCCATGATGCACCCCATCAAACGTTCCGATGGTAAGAACTGGACGCACTATTTTCTCTAGTGCTGAGATATCAGTGTGTACTCTCAAGATATATTGGTAAAGACAGCTTGAACGTCATCATCCTCTTCTAGCTTATCAATGAGTTTTTCTATTTCTTCTAATTGATCTTCATCGAAATCAACTGGAGAGGTTGGGATTCTTTCAAGGCTAGCTTTCTGAACCTCTAACCCCTTTTCTTCGAGGGCGGTTGACATATTCCCGAAATCTGTATAGTCGGCATAGAGGAAAATGTTCTCTTCGTGTGTATCTATCTCATGAAGCCCAGCATCAATCAATTCCAATTCAAGTTCTTCAAGGTTAGGAACAGCTGTGGAGAGTAATTCAAATACTGCTTTTCTGTTGAACATGAATTCCAAAGAGCCTGTTGGAACTAGTGCACCTCCAGCTTTATTGAAATAAGATTTGACATTAGCTACAGTTCTAGCTGCGTTATCAGTCGCACATTCGCAGAATATTAATACTCCGTGTGGGCCTTTGCCCTCGTAATTCATATCTAAGAAGACATCAGCGTCCTTGCCTATCGCACGTTGAATGGCAGCGTCAATATTGGCCTTAGGCATATTCTGTGCCTTCGCATTCTGAATGGCCGAACGCAGCGCAGCGTTGGTCTCTGGCTCTGGAGTTCCTTCTTTTGCTGCCATCTGAATGGCTTTAGCCAGCTTCGGGAAGATTCTTGACATCTTGTCCCAACGTTTCTCTTTAGATGCTCTGCGATATTCAAATGCTCTGCCCATGATTCTTGTCTTAGAAAGGCCACAAATTTAGAAGGTCCTTCTTAACCTCGCTGTTCTTTTCCCTGATTAAGGTCCATATCAATAGAATAGGAGTGAAAAAAGTGAAGAATTGTAGCCCGGCTTGACGTTCTAATGCACTCTCGGTAACATTGACCAGAAGTAGAATAATGAAGAACGCGATTACTGAGAATTGCCCTTTTCTCAAGCTATGGATCAAAGGAAACATAACACTTGCTAGCAATAGTAGGAAGCCTATCAACCCCAGAGCCGCTCCGCTCTGCAGGTATTGACTATGTGGATTCAGTCCTTTTTCTCTTGGTCCATTGAATCCTAATTCGTCATACTTCGCATCCATCTCCGCGTCTATGTCTCCTGCTCCACATCCCAAAACGGGGGAAGCTGACCACACTTCAATAGCACTTTTCCAGGTCATTCTTCTTGCCATAGTACTCTCTGTGCTTTCAGGCAGAATAGGCGAATAAAAAGTGCGCTCGTACATAGTCCTCAAGCGATCTTTCAAGTGTTGGGTTTGCGTTACTGCAAGTCCAAGTATACATATAGCCAACAAAGGAAATAAGAGCACTTTTTTCCAATCTTTTCCTCTGAGCACGAAGAATATCAAGAAGAAAATGAGCCCCGTGAGAATGAAGAACCCCATTTTAGATCCACTCAGCACAAGGATAGGAATGGAACAGATTCCAAGGAATAGATAAACCCACTTCCACTTTAATCCTTGAAGCCAAGAGGAAAGAAAGAAATCAGCAATGAGCGCCATGGAGAAGATTAGAAATACTGCATAATATCCCAGATGTATATTCCTTATTGCAAATGCTCCCGTGAAGACATAGAACTTATGAATCTCTTGATATTGAACAATAGAATTCAAGAGGTTCAAGATTACCGATAGGAAAACACCTATCAAAAAGGCTTTCAATATTCTGAAAATTGTCCTTTCATCTATTGGAAGAACAATCAAGAGAAAGGGCAAAAATATCATGTTCAACTTTCTTGACACATCGAGATAACCCTGGTCAATATGAGCAGTCCATGTAAGGCTTAGCAAATGAAAAAAGAAAAATGCTGCCCAAGAAATGAGCGTGGCCTTGACCAAAAAAGGAAAGCTTTTAAAGATTCCAAAATCCCAAGACTTGAAGGAAATGATGGTTGACAGACTGAACAGAATAATGAACCCTGTAACCAACTTAGGCTCCAGCGGCATCATAAAGGCAATGACCACCATGAGCCAATTCCTAATCTGTAATATGGTTTCCTTATTCACTTGAACGAATGTAGGCTTCGTGCGGCCTTATTTCTTGACGGCTTCTATCGCCTTTCTCACACTGCCATGTGTTATGAGTAGCTCATTGGCCGTTTCATAGGAAATATCAAGACTTTTCATCACCATGAGGGTTCCACGGTCTACTAGTTTTTCATTACTGAGTTGCATGTCAACCATTCTATTGCCAACTACCCTTCCGAGTTTAATCATAACTGCGGTACTAATCATATTCAAGACCAATTTCTGCGCTGTTCCTGATTTCATGCGTGTGCTGCCAGTGACAAACTCTGGCCCTACTACTATATCTATAGGATGGTCAGCTTCGGCTGCTACGGGTGAACCTGCATTGCAACAAATGGAAGCTGTCAGGATTCCTTTCTCACGGCATTTTCTAAGTGCTCCAATCACATATGGAGTCCTACCTGAAGCCGCGATTCCGACTACAGTATCCAATTCCCCTACTTTATATTCTTGAAGATCTTTCCAGCCTTGTCCCAGGTCATCCTCAGCAAACTCTACTGCTTTTCTGATTGCACTGTCGCCACCTGCAATAATTCCTGCCACCATTCCATGAGGCACTCCGTAGGTAGGAGGACATTCTGAAGCGTCCACTATTCCCAGTCTCCCGCTAGTACCCGCTCCCATATAAAAGAGTCTTCCACCTAAAGCCATGCGCTTATGAAGCTGATCTACGAAGGCTGAGATTTGAGGAATTTTTTCCTTTACCCGCTCTGCGACCTTAGCATCTTCTTGATTCATGCAGGTCAAGATTTTCGAGGTTTCCATCTTGTCTAGGTCATTATGGAACGATTCCTGTTCTGTGGTCTGTATATAGGTCATTTCACAAAGATGTGATCTTAGAATCTAATGGCATATAAAATGTTCAATCAAATTGGCTGTATATTTACAGCCAATGTCTGATAATCTCAAGCGAAACGATTTGATAGTCAGATATCCGTTTAACCCTGGGTCATTGATGAGTTTAGACACTCGAGGATCCTTTTAATTTTATTTAGTACATGAACATTTTCGTAGCCAAGTTGGACTATGGCGTTAAGAGTCACGAACTCGAAGATTTATTCACACCTTTCGGAGTTGTGGACTCAGCAAAAGTCATCAATGACCGTGAAACCGGCCGATCAAAAGGTTTTGGTTTTGTAGAGATGCCGAACGATGAAGAAGGAAGAAAAGCAATCGAAGAGCTTGATGGTTCTTCTGTTAGAGGCCGTGACATCGTGGTGAAGACGGCTGAAGAAAGACGTTGATCTGAAGACACCCTTTAATGAAAGTCCCGCCCTAAAGCGGGACTTTTTTTGTGCCTACATCCAGTAAGACCTCTTTCAATTCCCATCTTGGAACAATTTAATTTTCTTTTCTGAAGTCCGATAAAACCGCAGATCTTGGCTAGAATTTTGATGTAATAAGACTTCAGTAAAATATAATTTCGACACGCTATCTATTGCCATGTATGAACGCTAGACTTATCTTTTATCTCCCTGCTTTGCCTACGTATAGAGCAGCACTCCTGCTGCTTGGCATAGGCCTTTCAACAGTCATAAAAGCTCAGAACTTGATTTTAACCGATAAAGAAACAGGTGAAAAGCTGGAATCGGTGATGTTGTTGAGTGATGTTCCTAAGGCTTTTTCTGTAAGTCATGCGAATGGAATCGCTGACCTAAGTCCTTTCAAGGGTGCTGTAAAGATTCAAGTAATGATTCTAGGCTATGGAACTGAGGTCTTGAGCTACGCTCGTCTTCAAGAACTAGGTTTTAAACTTGCCCTCAGACCTTCAGGGATCAACATAGAACCTATCACTATTTCGGCAACACGCTGGAACCAACGTGCAGGAAGGAGTCCTGAGAAAATCATGAGCATCTCTCCTAAAGAGGTGCAATTCCAAAATCCTCAAACAGCTGCTGATCTGCTTGGGAGCAGCGGTGAAGTCTTTATCCAAAAAAGCCAGCAAGGCGGAGGAAGCCCTATGATCAGGGGCTTCTCAGCGAATAGGCTGCTCTATGTTGTAGATGGCGTTCGTATGAATACGGCCATCTTTCGTGGCGGAAATTTGCAAAACGTCATCTCTCTGGATCCGCTTATGATGGAATCTACTGAGGTTATGTTCGGACCAGGATCTGTGATTTATGGTAGCGATGCTATAGGCGGTGTTATGAATTTCAATACCTATAGTCCTCAGTTCAGTTCTCATGAAATAGAGGTGACCGGGAAGGCTATGAACCGCTATTCCAGCGCCAATTCGGAGAAAGCATATCATGTTCGTTTGAATGTTTCAGGTAAGAAACTTGCCTCTGTTACCGGATTCTCTTTCCATGATTTCGGGAATCTCAGAATGGGGAGTCATGGACCTGATGATTATTTGCGTCCTTTCTATGTACAGCGATTCGGGAACGTAGATTCTATCTTGATTAATCCTGATTCGAGGCTTCAGATTCCTTCCGCCTATTCCCAAGCTAATTTTACTCAAAAACTAAAACTGCGAGTTTCCAAATCTTGGAACATAGATTATGGATTTCACTATTCTGAAACCTCTCCCTATACTCGCTATGACCGTGAAATCAGATATAAGAATGGCAATGCGAGATATGGGGAATGGTCTTATGGGCCGCAGGTGTGGCTGATGAACAACCTGAGCGCTGAACTCACTGCAGAGCACAAACTTTTTGACGGGCTCATGCTAAGGCTAGCCCAACAACATTTTGAAGAAAGCAGAAGAAGTCGAAACCTAAACGCGAGCACCCGTGAAATGAGAAATGAAGAGGTAGAAGCCTACTCATTCAATATGGATTTCACAAAGAACCTAGGAAAACATAACTTGTTCTATGGATTGGAATCTATATTGGACCAAGTGAGTTCAACAGGCATAGATAAAAATGTTTTAACTGGAGAACAAACAATTGGACCTGCCAGGTATCCACAGGCTGATTGGTCAAGTCAAGGAATTTATCTCACGGATCAATTCATAGTCTCTGATGTTTTTCTCTTCAGCGCTGGCATGAGATATACTTATTTCAAGATGGATGCTGAGTTCGACACGACTTTCTATGCTTTCGGTTTTACAGAAGCAGGGCTTCAAAAAGGCGCTCCGACTGGTAGTCTAGGTTTTATTATTACCCCGAATAAAAACTGGATGATAAGCAGCAATTTCGCCACAGGATTCCGCGCTCCTAATGTGGATGATATGGGTAAAGTGTTTGACTCACAAGCCGGTGCTGTCGTAGTTCCTAATCCATATTTAGGCCCTGAATATGCCTATAACTCCGACTTCAGGGTTATGTGGACTGTGGAAGATGTTTTCCGAATTGATGTTTCTGGGTTCTATACCTTATTGGAAGATGCATTGGTGCGGAGGGATTTCCAATTAAGTGGATTAGACAGTATTCTTTATGATGGTGAGATGAGCAAAGTACAGGCCATACAAAATGCTGCTGTAAGCACTGTGTATGGACTACAAGCAGGCATGGAATGCAAGATGAGCAACAACTTAAGGTTCCTAACGCGTATCAATTATCAGATAGGAGAAGAAGAGCTAGATGATGGCACTAAGAGCCCTGCTCGCCATGCCGCACCTTGGTTTGGCATGAGCAGCGTGACATATAGTTGTAAACGATTTAAAGTGCAGACTGCCTTGGTATATAATGGAGCACGCAGCTTCGAGGACATGCCTTTTGAAGAACATAACAAACCGGAATTATATGCCAAAGACAAGAACGGTGATCCTTATTCACCTGGATGGTATATCTGGAATGTCAAAGCCGAGATGGCCGTCAATGACATCTTCGCTATCAATGTGGGAATAGACAATATCACTAATCAGCGCTATCGTCCATATTCTTCCGGAATGGCTGGGGCTGGCACGAATTTTATCCTTTCCGCTCGGCTGTCATTTTAATAGGTAATCAATACGCTCCGCGATACTTTCGAACGAACCATTCTATGCTTAGAAGGAGAAGTAACAAGAAGAAGATCCACTTAGATTCGATTAGCTCTTTAACTTGCTCAGTTGAATATATCATGGGGACTATGTCATTGTCACTTTTTAGATCTTCTTGAATGGTCCCGAAATCTCTCGCTAAATACATTTTTCCTCCGCTGCTAATTGCCAGTTTGAAGAGCAACTGATGGTCAGCCGAAGTATTACGTTCTTCTATCCTGATCTCTTGGATATCAAAACTTCCTGAAGCACGTATTGCGGATCCTGCAAATTCAGTGCTGGCATCATAGGTATACGTTCCGGCAGGTAATCTTCCTGCATTAAGGCGGTAAGACTTCCCTGATCTATTGAAAGCAAAATCATATACGTTATCACCTTGATCCTTGAGTTTAACATTCACCTCAGGTTCATTTGTCAATTCATAACTCGCATCATATAACTCCGCATCTATCAGGATGTCTTCATCTTCATCAAAGGTGGTCTTAGCGTAAACTCTGAAGAAGCGCTTGTCTTCTTTGGCCGACATATATTGAACCGCCTTTGTTATCAATTCATTGAATCTCTCGTGATTCCCTTTGGACATGAAATCGGCCATGCGCCATCTCCATAATCCCTCTCCTACCAGCACACTGCTCTTGAAACCGTTCACCTCCTTGAAAGCCCAAAGCGGCTGATTAGTATCCACAATACCTATGCGCTGATTAATTGCTGATTGACTACCATTTTGCAACTCAGCTTGACCAAATAAAGACTGAATGGGCGGTAATTCAGAGATCAATGTCTTAGCGTCCTCAGACCATTGGAATAAAGAAAAACCCTTGCTCGCTTTGGCAGTGGCGTCTGTAGTATTATTTCCACCGCGCACTGAGAACGTCACACCTAGTTCAGCACGTGACATGGCTAGAATATCCGTTCGTAATGTTTGAATGAGCCAGAGGGGAATTTTTTCGGCCTTGGCCTTTTCTATGGCTCCAGTAGTTCCCGCTTTTCTGCCAGGGCCACCATGGAGAATGACTAGATTGAAATCTTTGAAATCAGCATTGAAAGCAGAAGCATTCGCTACTATTACTTCATAGTTCTCGTTGCTGATAATTGCTTCTTTTAAAGCTGCAATATCAGGGTGCGGGGCTTCATGGAGAACAAGTATGCGCTGTCTTGAATCCAATACATCAATAAAGATGCGCATGTAATTATTGACCTTAGTCAGTTCCCCATCCAAAGCTGTTAGATTTAGATCAAAGTATTGACGTCCAACTGAAGATGCCTTAAATAGAAGCGGAACTGTAATCAAGAAATCAGTCTCATTGATATCCACTCGTCTTGAAGATAAAGTCTCCCCTCCTTTCTTGACAGTTAATGTACTCGCTTTTCCTTGGAGTCCATAGGCCTTGACGGTCACTTCTATAGGGAATTCATTGCCCAGATAAGCCAATCGATTATAGGCTACATCTTCAAGGATAAGATCTCTTCTTTTTGTAGTATCACCTTGGGCTATGGTGAACACAGGAATTCCCATACTCGCCACCTGATGCACTGGGGAAGCACCGCGGTTATAAATTCCATCACTACTGAGAATGATAGCGCCTATGTTTCTGTTCAAATTACGCTCATATAGAGAACGAAGCCCGTTCGAAAGGTCAGTCTGTTTTCCAGCAAAGTCAGGTCGAGAGTCACTGGGTTTAATATCTTTATCAAAGACATAAGTCTCTACATCATACTCTGATGAAAGATCTTCTTTCAGCTGATTCATTTTTTCTTGGAACTCAGTCTTGTAATACACTGAATCGGCTGATTGAAGAACAGATGCGCTATTATCCTGGGCAATGATGACAACAGGTCGCTGAACTTGTCTTTCAAAATATCTAAAGAAAGGGCCTAATAGGAGAAATGCAATGGTCGCTACAGTGACCGCACGCAGTGTACCGAGCGCAATCAAGAAGCCCTTAGAAAGGTCTTGAATCCGCTTCTGTCTCCAATAAAGTATAGCAGTATATACAAGTCCTAGGAGTATACACCCGAGGATCCAAACAGGATTATATTCGAATAAAATGTCCACTTTTCTCAGGTCAACATTCCCCCATCCACATTGATCACTTGTCCAGTGATATAACTACTTCTATCTGAAGCCAAGAAAAGAACCAGCTGTGCTACATCCTCAGGAGTTCCTCCACGTTTAAGCGGTATAGAGTTCCTCCATTCGGCAACTACTTTCTCGTCTAACTGACCTGTCATTTCAGTTTCAATAAAGCCAGGTGCTATGGCATTACAACGTATATTTCTGCTTCCTAGTTCAAGAGCGATTGACTTTGTAAAGCCTATGATTCCCGCTTTAGATGCAGCGTAATTCGATTGACCAGCATTACCCTTTACTCCAACTACGGAACTCATATTAATCATAGAACCGCTGCGTTGCTTGAGCATGATCCGCTGCACCGCCTTAGTCATATTGAATATACTCTTCAGATTAGTCGTCATAACATCATCCCAATCTGCCTCGCTCATTCGCATAAGTAGATTATCGCGAGTGATTCCCGCATTATTGACCACTATATCTATGGAACCAAATTCTGCGATTACGTCATCAACTAATATAACTGTGTCATCATACTGTGAAGCGTCAGAACGGAATCCTTTTACGACTCCACCTCCTTTTCCAAGTTCGACCTCAAGCGCTTTTGCTCTATCCTCAGAAGAGAGGTAAGTAAAGGCCACTTTGGCGCCCTCTTTCACGAAACACTCAGCTATTGCTTTACCTATGCCACGTGACGCTCCGGTGATGATGGCTGTCTTACCGCTTAATTCTCCCATTTCTGCTTTCTTGACTACTTTCGTCAAAGATAGATTTCTAACCTATAGTATATGAAAAGCATAATATCACTTATTGCAGTGCTCAGTTTAATGAGTGCACAGGCCCAAACCTACGTGGGTGCCAAAGGAGCAGCCATGAATACCTGGATATTGAATAAGAACATCTTTGATTCTGGAGATGAACTGGATTATAAAGGCTCCTTCGCTGGAGGCTTTAGTGTTGCCGGACTGCATATGTTGGGCGGCCAATCAGGAGTTGCTCTGAATCTTGGAGTTAGTAATTTAAAGCAGCAGACCCAAGGTAAGGCAGGCAATACTGAATATGAGAATGAAAGTAAAATGAAATACACTGATGTAGGTGTATTCTATACCTACTTATCTGAAGGCGGGCTTTTCATTGAAGTTGGCCCTCAATTTTCATTTAGGAATGAGACCATCACGGAAACCCAAAATAAAGGTGATAGTAATGAGCAGGAATTCTCAATCAAAGATGACTATGTTAATGACATGATTGTATATGGCGTGTTTGGTATAGGAGGAATGATTAATCTCAATGAAGAAATTAAGTTAAGCCTTGGCCTCAGATTCGGTTACGGATTAAATGACATGACTACAGAGCTCAGCGATTCTCAAATAGCTGAACTTGATATTGATATTGATAGATCAGAATTCACGCTATACTCCCAAGGTCTTTCCATTGATGATACTACGTTTGAGTTAAGTTCAGACTATATGTCAACTCATCCTGCATTTGCAAGTTTCAACCTCGGGTTGTATTACTGCTTTGGAAAATGAGCTCAAAAGCACTTAAATAAAAAAGCCCCTTGATTATCTCAAGGGGCTTTTTTATAAATCTTTATTCAAGAATCAGACTGTTACTCCTAGTACTTCAGCCATCTTCAATCCAATATGCGCTGGGGAATCTACCACATGAATGCCGCACTCACGCATGATGCGCTTCTTAGCTTCAGCACTTTCGTCATCCCCTGAGACTATCGCTCCAGCGTGACCCATGGTGCGTCCTTTAGGGGCAGTAACTCCTGCAATGAATCCTACCACTGGCTTTGTTCCGTGTTTCTTGATCCAACGGGCAGCTTTAACTTCTAAGTCACCTCCAATTTCTCCTATCACTACTATTCCTTCTGTCTCATTATCATCCATAAACAGTTTCACGGCTTCTAGGGTTGTAGTACCTATTATAGGGTCTCCCCCAATTCCAATGGCTGTAGTCAATCCCATTCCTGCTTTCACGATTTGGTCGGCAGCCTCATAGGTTAGTGTTCCTGACTTGGACACCACTCCTATTTTTCCTTTCTTGAAAATGAACCCAGGCATGATTCCAACTTTAGCTTCATCCGCTGTAATGATACCAGGACAGTTAGGTCCTATAAGTGTACAGTCTCTTTTGTCAATATAGTTCTTCACCAGAACCATGTCCTTTACCGGAATTCCTTCCGTGATGGCTACAATGACTTTGATTCCTGCATCTGCAGCTTCCATAATAGCATCTGCAGCGAAAGCTGGGGGGACAAAGATGATAGAAACATCAGCTCCTGTTTTTTGGACGGCTTCAGAAACGGTATTGAAAACAGGTCTATCAAGGTGAGTCTGTCCTCCTTTTCCTGGAGTCACTCCTCCAACTACCTTAGTTCCATACTCAATCATCTGACCGGCATGAAAAGTCCCTTCACTTCCTGTGAATCCTTGTACGATAATCTTAGAGTCCTTATTAACTAATACTGACATGGGTGTTCCATTGAATTTTAAGAGGACGAAGGTATGAGATTCTATTGTAATGAAACCCCAATGCCTAGCCAAGCAAGTTTTCTAGGTCAGAAGCACTTCAAAAATGAATGCTCCCAAACTAAAAAAGGTCCGAATTCGAGCCTTTTTAGTCATTGATATGATAATTTTGAATGTCAATGTAGTGGTGTATATCACACCTCCATCAAAACAAGTGTCAGTAGCCACCTATTGAGAAGGCGAAAGACTACTTATAGCTAACTCATAGCTATCTGATCTTGCCGCAGTGAAAATCACGATAGTCTATCAGAATTAAATTCCCAAACACCAGTTTCATAGACCTAAGGATTATTAGGGGCGCATTTCGTTGCCCACTCTTACATGGTATATGTATATATATTTTCAGCCTTCGTGTCATTGAAATCATCTAAGTCGCATGCTTGGAAATACGGCAAGAGGTTGCTCTTTTTATTACCATCACCGTCAACATCAATGGCAGGGCTACTGATATATCCTATCATGACTCAAGTGTTACCAACCAACATATCCTTCTTAGTCGGTGCAGGAGCATCTTCTTCTTTATCCTTCTTACAGGAAACTACCAGTATTGAAACAGCAAGGAGCGAGAAAGGTATTCTAAGTGATTGGTTTATTTTCATATTAATCATCTTTAAGATTGGAACTCGAAAGCAGATCTTTTTCTTCGAGAAAAGCGTTGTCCATCTCCCTGTTCTATCTTCGCTGTCATATGAAAGGAAAGTCTGACACTATTTGCGCAATAAGCACCGCTCCTGGAGTTGGAGGAATTGCTGTTATCAGAATCTCAGGAGATAACTCGTTTAAAATCTCTCAAAAGATATTCAGTGGGAATGTCCGTGAACAAGAATCCATGAGTGTGAAATTCGGGATGATTATGGATGGAGAACATGTGATAGACGAAGTTCTATTGAGCAAGTTCATTTCACCACGTACTTTCACTGGAGAAGATGTTATAGAGATAAGTTGCCATGGATCCATTTTCATTCAACAAGAGATTCTCAGAGTGCTCATCGAAAAAGGATGTCGTATGGCTGACCATGGAGAGTTCACGAAACGTGCTTTCCTGAATGGAAAAATGGATTTGAGTCAAGCAGAAGCTGTGGCCGATTTGATTGCATCTGAATCTGCTGCGCAACATAACCTTGCCATGTCGCAGATGAAAGGTGGTTTCTCAAAAGACATTTCTGCACTAAGACAAAAGCTTTTAGATTTTAGTTCATTGATTGAACTTGAACTAGATTTCTCAGAAGAAGACGTAGAGTTTGCTGATCGAAAAGAGTTGTACCGACTGGTTGGAAATATCCTAAGTAAGGTGACTGAACTTATAGATTCTTTTCGAGTTGGAAATGTGATCAAGACAGGAATTCCTGTAGCCATTATTGGACCACCAAACAGTGGTAAGTCTACCTTGTTAAATGCACTTCTAAAAGAAGACAGAGCTATCGTTTCTGAGATTGCTGGAACTACTAGAGATGCTATTGAAGACCGTATCAGCATTGATGGAATTCTATTTCGATTTATAGACACAGCTGGTCTGAGAGAAACTGAAGATGTGATAGAAAATCAAGGAATAAAACTCGCTTTAGAAAAAGCGAAAAGTGCACGAGTGATTCTCTTCTTATATGATGCAAGTGAATCCAATCTGGTAGAAATGAATCGTTTGCTTTCATCTATTGAACGAATGGAAAATGGAACCGAACATCTCATGATACTCGCGAATAAATGTGACAAAATTGACACCCATAAAATAGACTCATCGCACCTCTTAATTTCTGCAAAAAGCGGAACAGGCCTTGTTGAACTAAAGACCAAACTTGTTGACACTGTAGGAAGAGCGGCTATTCAACAAGGAAATCACATTGTGACTAATGTACGTCATTACAGTCTTTTGATTCAAGTTTCTGAGTCTATTCTTCAAGTTAAAAATGGAATGGATTCTGAATTATCAAGTGACCTCTTGGCTCTCGAGATTCGAAGGTCGCTTCATTACCTAGGTGAGTTAACTGGTGAGATCAGCACTGAAGATATTCTCGGAAATATATTCAGTCGTTTCTGCATTGGAAAATGATCAGTTTTTCTGAACTGAAATGCTAAATCGATTGTTCAAGTAAAATGTATTTCCTTCATTACACCTTTATTTTAAAGGCGTTCAACACATTCTAGATTTTCTTTTTCGACTTCATAAGTTGTTCAAAAAACTGTTGACGAAGAATATATAAACTATTCAAGCAGAGGCACGTAGAAGGTAGTTTTGAGTATGCCAGTTGAGAAAAGGACGGAAGGTGTCTGGTAGACAAAGAGAAACGTCTCTTTGAAAAGAGCAAAACACATTTCGTCTTGAATT
>ERZ888423.831-NODE-831-length-30251-cov-8.153530_pt1 | contig 30251 bp, 28 predicted proteins | sample MGYA00520523_ERZ888423 | MGnify/ENA primary metagenome ERZ888423 (study PRJEB32303, sample SAMEA104408611) | aquatic metagenome | biome: Brackish water; feature: Pelagic; material: water | place: Baltic Sea | collected 2014-06-08T10:24:00 | depth 30,27 m ...
CATTACCTTTTTGGGAGCTGTGCATGGCGCTAGACGTCACGACAAAAGATTGCACTGCCCTCAGCGACTCGGAGCTGGCCGAGATGGCCGACATCTGTGCTGATGGCGGACATTGCTATGGGGTTGGAGAGCTCTCCAAGCAGGTTGACGTCTGGGTGCTCGTAACGCTCGTCCGCGAAGGAAACCTGCTGCGTGGGTTCTCTTTTTCGACCTTGGAACGCATTGGTGGAACTCCTTGCATCTTGTTGGGCGTGGCTGCTGTGAAGCGCACCTCGAAACGAGATGCAACGCTGAGGGCTTTGATTGGCGACAATTTCCGCCGTGCTCTGATGGCCTTCCCTGATGAGGATGTCTTGCTCGGTACGCGCATGAGCGACGCAGGGGCCCTCGAGGGCTTTCGACTGTTGACTGACATCGTGCCTCGACCGGAGCACAAGCCCTCGGGTGAGGAGCGAGCATGGGGTCGACGACTGGTGAAACGCTTCGGAATCGAATCGAATCGCTATAACGACAAGGTTTTCACCATCACTGGTGATGGGTCCCCTCCGCTTGTTCTTGATCACGAATCCCTCAAGCCCGAGACCATCGAGGTGGCCGTAGCTGCGCAGTTCACCCACCTAGATGGATCACGCGGTGACTGTGTGGTTGTTTGCGGATGGGCAATGGCCGAGGAACTCCTCAAGCACGGGTGAGTAATTCCGCTCAAGAGTTTGACCGTGTTCTGGCATCGCGCCGCATGTGTCGGGATTTCACAGCGCAGGAGATCGAGTCAGGCTTACTCAACAAGGTGCTTTTGGCAGCATTTCGCGGGCCGTCCGCTGGCAACACCGCGGCCATTGAGTTACTGGTGTTGTCACAGCCACAAGTAGCGCAGTACTGGTCCCTGACGCTTACCGAAGAGAAGAGAGAGAGTTTTCCGTGGCCCGGCTTACTCAATGCACCCACCTTGGTGATCCCGCTGGTGCGGCCGAGCGCCTATCAGGAGCGCTATCAGGATCGAGACAAGGCACACACGGGGCTTGGCGACAGTCTCGAGGCATGGCAGGTTCCCTACTGGTTTGTAGATGGGGGAGCGGGGCTGATGGGCCTGTTGTTGGCTGCAGAGGCCGCAGGGCTTGGAGCGTTGTTCTTTGGGCAGTTCCAACATGAACACGCTGTAGCAACAGCTTTTGGGGTGCCAGAGGATTACCGGGCGTTAGGAACTGTGGCACTTGGCTGGCCAAACCTAGGAGGCCGAAACCCATCGGTCTCTGCTGCTCGTGGCCGAGTCGACCCAGAGTCGCTCATCCATCATCAGGCTTGGTAACGGATTTGCTAAGCCTTGGCCGTGGATTCGGAACTAGGTTCGTTTCACCTCACTCCCCGCAGAACGGTTGACAACATGCGTATGCAGAGATTCTGGTCATGGATGGCAGTCAACCTCGGACGCCATGCGGGCATGGTGGCGGCCATTGGCTTGGTGTTTACGATTGCACTCGGGTTTGGAATCACGAAGCTCGAATTCGCAACGGGGCAGGACAGCTACCTGAACAAGAACGATGTGGTCTACCAGGACAACATCGCGTATCAGGAACTCTTTGGCGGCCAAGCAATGCTGTCAGTTATCTCCATGGAGAATGGCGCAAAAATCGATTCGATTTTTACTCCAGAGGGCATCGCCAAGATGGAGGCCGTGGCGCAGAAATTGCGAGATTCTGGTCAAGTGCTTGGAGTGATTTCTCCGGTGACGGCGCTTGATTTCTCTGCATCTCTTGTCACCTCAGCCGATGGAAACCCATTTAACGCAGTTGCGGCCAAGGCGCTCCTCAATGCGCAAAAGGCAGCGGAAGCTTCCGGGGATACGGTCAGTGCTCAGGCGCGAACAGCCGACCTAGCCATTACAACGCAGCGACTGCTAGCAGTTCCCGCAGATCAGCAAATCTTGGAGAATCCCGATTGGGTCAAGTTTTTGCTCTATGACAATGCAGGCGAAGTGCGCCTAGCTCTGCGGCCGTTTTTCCCTGATGACACCCACGCTCAGATGATCACCCGGCTACCCGGTAACGGGTCCATAGAGGCTGAGGGTGCCGCATCTGAAACCATTGTTGAGACAACCAAGGCTCTGAAGTTCCCAGATGCGCAGGTCGTCACCACAGGCGCCCCTGTGCTCCTGAAGGGCATTAATGATTACCTCAAGGGCGGCATGTTGGGCCTTGGCGCAATAGCCGTTGCAGTCATGATGATGATTCTGTTGCTTTTCTTCAACGTCCGCTGGAGGCTACTCCCGTTGCTCGTTGTGTTGATCGGCGTGATCTGGGCGTTTGGTCTGGCTGGATACCTTGGAGTGCCACTCACCTTGGTCACTATTGCGGGGCTCCCGGTGATGCTTGGAATTGGCATTGACTACGCCATCCAGATGCATTCGCGCATCGAGGAGGAGGTCATCATTGGCCGCTCTCCACATCCGATTCAGTCCGCGGCTCGTGGCCTTGGCCCAGCGTTGCTGGTGGTCACCTTCGATGCAGTGTTTGCGTTTCTGGCAATTCAGATTTCGAAAGTTCCGATGATTCGCGAGTTCGGCTGGCTACTTATTGTGGGCATCGTTGCTATCTGCATCTCTTCAATCGTGAACCCACTTGCTGCTCTAGGCATTCGTGAGTACAAGTCGCCTACCAAGGGTCGCGATTTTAGCGAGGGGAAACTCGGCAGGCTTGTAGTCAAGATGGGAAGCCTTCCAGCAACTGCTGCGCTGTGGCTCGCAGTGGTAGCGGTCATCGTGTTTGTGGTGGGCAGCGTATTGGAGCCGCAGTTGAAGCTTGAGACTGACCCGATCAATTGGGTAAATCAGGATTCACAGGTCATCAAAGACCTGCGCAACATCGAATCCGAAATCGGTGGATCTTCAGAACTTGGAGTCTTTGTACAGTCCACTGACGCAGCCAGTCTCTATAGCGACTCCTCTGTTGCCTTTGTCGACACGTTCACACGCGAGCAGATGGCCAAGTACTCCAAAGAGTTGCTCGTGGGCTCAAGCATCGTGGCCACGGTGTCTGAGCTCACCGATATTCCCGGTGCCAAACACATCTCGCCAGCTGCGGCTGATGTGCAGCAAGCTTGGAATCTGGCACCAAAAGACATTCAGCTCTCGACTGCCTCACCAAACGGTGAGAACTTCAATATTGCCTTCCTGACTCGTCCGACCTCACTAGAAGGCCAAGCAGTAGTTGTGGATGGCATTCGTCAGACGGAGGCTCCGACTGGAATCAAGGTGACCCCCTCGGGACTAGCAGTCGTGGGAGTCGGGCTCCTGCAAAACCTCGAGGCAAATTTGGTACAACTCACCTGGCTGGCAGTCGGGTTGGTGTTCTTGTTCTTGTGGGTTCGGTTGCGTTCCTTCGTGCGCGCTGTGTTGTCAATGGTGCCGGTGCTCATTGCATCTGGTTTGGCAACGATTGCGATCTACCTACTCGGCATAGAACTCAGCCCGATGACGGCGGTTGGTGGGCCACTCGTGGTCGCCACATGCACCGAGTTCACCTCGCTGATTCTGTTGCGATACATCGAGGAGCGTCAGCGCGGCATTGAGCCACGTGAGGCCATGGATATCACTGCTGGTCGAACAGGTCGGGCATTCATCGTCTCGGCCATGACTGCCATAGCCGGGGTAGGTGTTATTGCGTTCTCTTCGCTTCCGCTCCTCGCCAACTTTGGGCTCTTTGTGGCGCTCAAGATTGCAATAGCGCTCATTGCGGCGCTCACCATTTTGCCTCCCCTCATTGTGTGGGCAGACAAGCGTGGCTGGGTTTCCAAGGGGATGCTCGATCGCCCAGAAGCTCCATTTATTGAGGTTCCGGACCATCACGCAGATGCGCTCAGCTAGATCGACCGTTCGCTAGTTCGCTAGACCGAGACGGTAGAGAGCCCCTAGTCGAGTTGTGCCAGAAGCTCTGCTGCGCTCGCTGCGGGTGTTCCACAGGCTTGGTTCCGACACACATAGGCCACTCCATCTGAGCCCGTGGCTGAGCGGCCCTCCCACAGTGCCCCAGACCCTGGCTCTCCCCAGGCCAGGATGCTGCCCGGATCAAAGCGGCTCTGCAGCACCTGAACAAGATCTGGTCGGTCTCCGGTGACGACTACCTCGGTCACTCCTAGTGTGTGCAACTCAATCGCCCAGAGCAGATTGCCAAAGCTCATGGCGTGCTTGCCGGCCACCCCACCGAGGGTTCGCAAAATTGTACGAGCATGCTCCCCGTAGCGCGATTCGCCCGTATGGGCTTCGAGCCGTAACAGGCCAACTGCTGTCATGCTGTTTGCCGAAGGTGTTGCGTTGTCCATCAAGTCTTTTGGTCGTGAAACTAGCTGTTCAGCATCCTCGCCGGTTGTCCACACTCCGCCGTCGACATCCCAAAAAAGTTCGATCAGGCTGTCCGCTGTTGTCGTTGCCTCTTCCAACCAGCGCAGGGTGCCGGTGGCCTCATAGAGGGAGATGAATCCGTCGATTAGAGCGGCGTAATCGGCGGCGTAGGCCAAGTGTCGTGCACCTCCCAAACCTTGGTTCAAGTCGGCCTGCCATGAACGCAGCCAGCGTTGGCCCGAGGTCGCAGCGGCAGAGGGCACACGCAAGGATTCGCACAAGAAATTGGCAGTGGACTCTGCTGCAGCCAGCCAGTCTTGGCGCTGTGTAGCTGCAGCTGCTTCAGCCAAGGTGGCCAACATCAGCGCATTCCACTCGGTAAGAACTTTGTTGTCTAGACCAGGTCGCGGCCGGGTCGCTCGGCTCTCCAAAAGAGCAGCACGAGCCGATTCGATCCCAGCACTGCGCTCAAGGTTGCCGCGTTCGTGCATGCGGTTTGGGATGGATGCGCCTTCAAAGTTGCCAGCCTCTGAGATGCCATAGAAAGCGAGCGTCTCTTCAGTCAGGTGACCGAGATTTGCCTGCTCAAGAGCCTCCGCCACCTCTTGTGGCGTCCAGACATAGAAGGCACCCTCCTCTGCATGGTCTGCATCTGCAGTGGCAAAGCTGTCGGCGTCCTCGGCGGAGTAACGGCCTCCACTTGGATGTGAGAGGTCGCGAAGGACGTAGTCAATAATCTCGGTGAGTACCTGCAGATAGCGTTCCTCGCCCGTTACTTGCCAAGCCCATAAGTAGCTCCGCCCGAGCAGGGCATTGTCATAAAGCATCTTCTCGAAATGCGGTACCAACCAGCGCTCATCTACGGAGTAGCGCGAGAACCCACCACCGATATGGTCATAGATTCCTCCGGCGGCAAGAGCGTCAAGCGAGGTTGTCACTGCCGCAAGCGCTGTATCGGAGCCAGTACGTCGAACATGTCGCAGCAGGTGTCCCAAGCTCATCGATTGCGGAAACTTGGGCGCACCGCCGAATCCTCCCCATTGTGGGTCATAAGCAGCAAGCAAGGCCAAGGTTGCCTCATCGAGCACCTGTGCCACCGGCAGCGGTGCGTCAGTGCCTGCAGATGGGTTGCGCCCAATATTCTGAACGAGTCGAGTTGCCTGTTCCATGAGTTCGTCTCGGCGGGTTTGCCAAGCATCCTCAATGGCTGTGAGTAGTTGCGTAAAGCTCAACGTGCCACCGCGAGGTTCCTTTGGAAAGTACGTGCCGCAGTAGAAGGGCTCACCCTCGGGTGTCATGAACACAGTCATAGGCCAGCCGCCGTGGCCAGTCATTGCTTGAGTTGCCTCCATGTAGATGGCGTCGATGTCTGGGCGCTCCTCGCGATCCACCTTGATATTCACAAATTTCGCATTCATCAACGCTGCGGTCTCTTCATCTTCAAATGACTCGTGTGCCATGACATGGCACCAGTGACAAGCCGAGTAGCCAACGGACAACAGAACCGGTCGGTCCTGTGAGCGAGCAAGTTCAAAGGCCTCGGGCCCCCAAGGAAACCAGTCCACGGGGTTTTCGGCATGCTGGCGTAGGTAGGGGCTGGTCTCGGTCGCAAGTCGGTTCGTCACGCTGTCACGATACCCACCAATGCAGAGCTACACCGATTGGGCCAATACAGAGCTGCACCGGTTGGGCTGTAGGGCTGCCTCCGAGAAATGGGGTACGAATGCGTGAACCGCTAATGTTCGCCGACTCTCGGCGAAAGGTAGAGCATGAAAATAGGAGTTTTGGGAGCTGGTCGGATTGGCCAGACCCACATCATCAACTTGGCTGAGCTGCCAGGAGTGACAGAGGTGTTGGTATACGAGCCCAACGCCAGTGCTGCTAGGTGTGTTCAAGAAGTCGCCACCGTTTGTTCCTCCGCGGAAGAAATGTTCACGCGTAGCGATGGTGTCGTGGTTGCAACCCCGACCTCTCGCCATCCTGAAGATGTTCGCGCTGTTGCCGATGCTGGCTTGCCCTGCTTTTCCGAAAAGCCCATCTCGCTTGATCTGGCAGATACCGAGGCCACCATTGCCTACGTGGCCGCAGCGGGTACCGAGTTGCAGGTCGGTTTCCACCGCAGGTTCGACCCAGGCTTTTTAAAGATGCGCCGCGCTGTTGAGTCCGGTGACCTAGGTGAGCTGTACCTGATACGCGCTGCTTGTCACGACTACGAGCCGCCACATGAGAGCTACTTGCCCACGGCCGGCTCAATTTTTTGCGATATGCATATCCATGATTTTGACGCGATTGCTTGGCTGAGCGGCAGGACCCCGATTGACGTGGTTGCTCGCGGATCAGTCCTCGTAGATGAGATGTTTGCCCGCTACGACGATGTTGATACCTCAGCGGCAATCATGACGCTCGAAGGTGGCGCGCTCGCCATGCTGACAGGTACCCGGCAAAACGGGGTCGGTTATGACCACCGCACCGAGGTGATTGGTTCTCGTGATGCCCTGAGCGCTGGGCTGGGGCCGCAGATGCCACTGCGTTCGGCTGACCCTGGGGTCCTGCAGCCTGTGGACCCGTACCCAAGTTTTCCGGTTCGTTTCCATCAGGCTTACGCAGCCGAGATTGCTGCCTTTGTCGACCTCGTGGCAGGCGAGGGGCCAAATCAGTGCCCTGGAAGCGCTGCGGAGGATGCTCTGCGGGTAGCGCTAGCCGCAGATCTTTCTCTAGCTCGGGGTTCGACCGTGCGAATTGATGAGATCTAGATAAACCCAACCCCGAACTTCAGGCAGAATGAGGGCATGGACCTGAGGCTCGATGGCAAAGTGGCACTTATTACGGGTGCGTCACGTGGAATTGGCGCGGCTATGGCGGCTGAGTTTGTAGCAGCAGGTGCCAAAGTCATGATCTCTTCTCGTAAAGAGGCGGCTCTCGTCGAGACTGCAGCTGCTATCGAATCCCGATTTGGCGATTCGGTGGGTGATGCTCAGGTAGCAGTCTTTGAGGCGAACGCCGGAAATCCAGAGGCTGCTGAAGCTTGCGTTTCTGCCACGATCGAGCGGTTCGGTCGCTTAGATATTTTGGTGAATAACGCTGCTACGAATCCCTATATGGGCAAGATGATTGAGATTGATCTTCCCCGTTTGGACAAGACCTATGACGTCAATCTGCGAGGGGCGTTTGTCTGGGCGCAGCAGGCCTGGAAGCAGAGCATGGCAGAACATGGCGGCAACATCATCAACATCTCTTCTATCGGTGGCCTGAGCGTCGAAACCAGCATTGGGCACTACAACGTGACAAAGGCAGCACTGCTACACCTGACGCGATCCCTAGCTAAGGAACTTGCCCCGGGGGTACGAGTCAATGCTCTATGCCCGGGTCTCGTGAAGACAGACATGGCTCGGGCCCTGTGGGAATCAGGCGAAGAGGCGATCTCTCAGATGATTCCCCTGCATCGCTTAGGAGAACCCGAGGACATAGCGCGTGCAGCGCTGTTCTTGGCCTCTGATGCATCCTCGTGGATCACCGGTACCTGCATCGTGGTTGACGGCGGCATGCTGCTCTAAAGCCGCTGCAGGTAGTTCAGTGAGCGGGTAACTCAGCGAGCGCTCGAGGAAATCACAAGGCGTGTTCCGAGCACCTCATCGCAGTCAACAACCCAGCGACCAGACGCAACTTTATGTGCGCCCGGTACGTAGCCCGGCTCATCGAAATTGAAGAACAGGTGACGAACACGTCCAGGGCGGTCACCAACCCACTCGGCAATCTCTGCATGCGCCGCTTCGAGCAGTCGCAGACGACCAGGGCCGCCCCATCCGAGCTCAGCCCAGTGGTTTCCGTCGATAGCAGCGCCAGTTGACAGGACTCGTCCGCCAAGGAGGTCTCGAAACAACGCCAGAGCCGCTGCAAGGTCATGAACGGCATGTACTACTCGGCCCAGTGACGCAACGGGGTGGTCAAACCCGATCTCTGGAAAGCCCTCTGGCTCATCAAGGATCTGCGCAGGCTGTTCGGTCATCTGCACTAACTGCAGGACCACGCCTTGTGCATCTCGCGGCCGAAGAAAGGCCTCGTGCCAAGTGGGATCCTCGTGATTCTCGGCGACTGCCTGAATTCCTGCTGCACGTAAGCGGCCGAGCATCCCCGCTAGGTCAGTCACCATAAATGTCAGGTGGTGTGGACCGACTCCATACTTCTCTAAGAACCGCTCCACTACTTCTGAGCCAGGCTCGTGTTCGCCATCGACTGTTTCGGGGTGGATTCCTTCGAGGATGAATCCATTGGCGAAGCGCAGGTGCGTCCACCCATAACCCTGCCCCGTGCCGCTTCCAGCGAATCGGCCTCCGAGGGACTCCGCCATCATCCCCCACAGGTCGGTAGGGCGCTTGACGACAAGTGCCACGCGATCAAACCGCACGCCGATCTCTTCGAAGCTAGTAGCGCTGCCCTCGCCTGTGTTCGTCTCGCTCACTGATCATCCATACGTCTAACGCTCTCCCGAAGAGTGTTGTTGCGTCAGTGCCATCCTACGAATCTTGCCAACGGAAGTCCGCGGCAGCGAATCGACAAGGCGAATTTCTTTTGGAGCCGAGGCTACTGGTAACTGATTGCGCACGAGTTCTCGTGCAGCTTGCAGGCTCAGAGGAAGCTGACCAGGCATTGGAACTACTAGGGCCACGACGCGTTGGCCCCACTCGGGGTCGGCTATGCCAATCACAGCCACCTCACTCACAGCGCCATGTTGAAGCAGGACCTCTTCCACAGCCTGTGGCCAGACTTTTTCCCCGCCTGTCACGATCAGTTCATCGACTCGGCCAAGGACCGAAAGTATGCCTGTTGCGGAATCGATCTGCCCAAGATCTCCCGTGCGAAGCCAGCCCTGCGCATCGAGTGGATTGCTGCCATCGCGGTAAGAACGCAACATGGTGGGGGAGCGGAGTTCTATCAATCCATCCGGCGTGGTTCGCATCTCGACTCCGTTGAGAGCAAGGCCTTCGTAGACGACACCTCCAAACGATTCGGTCATTCCGTAGGTGGCAGTGGTATTGCTGGGTCGGTCAATAGGGATTGCCGAGCCCCCTAACAAGATGCTGTGGAAAGGCTCTGGGTCAATGCGCCCCAGGAGGGTGGGCACCAGCGAAACATGGGTTGCTCCCTGCCGTTGTGCCTCTGCTATTCCCTTCGGGTCCGCTCGTTCAAGCATCTGCAATTCAGTGCCGGTCAGAACTGCTCTGGTCACCACCGATAGTCCACCCACATGCGAGAGAGGTAGACAAGCCAGCCAGCAGGAATTGGCGATGACGCCTGCAGCAGTTGAGCTACAAAACGCGGCGTACTCGATGCCCCGATGCGTATGCACAGCGCCCTTGGGTTCGCCCGTCGTGCCAGAGGTGAGCACCACAAGCGCATCGCCATCCTCTACGGGAAACGATCCCGGCAGTTTGTGGCGCTCGCCATGAGCGTCAAGGACTGCTGCAGGCCGCATCGAGTCAAGCATCGCGGCGTTATGAACTGGGGGTGCGTTGGGGTCAAGCGGCAACGCAGCATCACCGTCTTCCCAGACGCTGATGAGCGCCTGAAGGAATGCTGGGCCTGCTGGAAGGTCAAGGGCAATGAGTTCTCGCACTGTCCTAAGCGTGCCACCTAGAGTTGCCGAGTGCAGAACAGGCCGAATCAGGGGGCAGTTGTAACGTTGTCCGCTGGGCCACCTGCTTGGGTGTTGGCAGTCCTGTTGCCGATCGCAGCAATTGGGCTGATCTGGTTTCGGAGCTCCGACTCAGGCCTTGAGTCAACTCCTTCAGACCCGGTGCCTCCGGTCTTCATGGCAGTTCTGACTCTGGTCGCTGTGGCCGTGCTGGCCTGGCGTTGTGTTACCCAGCGCGCCGCCCTCGACGAGGACGGCCTGCATTGTCGAAACCTGACCATGAGCTACCACTTGGAATGGGAGCGAATCGAACGCTTGCAATTACTTCGCCGTGGCGGACTTCAGATTGTTGAGGTTCGAGTTCGAGGGCTGCGACGCCGTAATCGACTGGGGGCCGCAACTCGGTTCTTCGGTGAAGAAGCCGAGGTTGTGCTCGATTCCCTGCGGGCTCACCCTCAGGCATGTGCCCTGCTCGATGAGCAGGAGTTCTAACATCTTCCAAAGATGAACAGCCCTGTCGCCAACCAAAGACAAGATAAGCCGCCTCTTCCCACAAACTGGAAGAAGTGGATTCTGGGAGCCCGCCCGCGAACCCTGCCGGCTGCTATCGCTCCGGTCCTTGTTGGTACTGCAGTAGCAGCAGGAGCATCGGCCGGTGTGCTGAAAGGGATCCAAGTCTGGATTGTGGCCTGTGCGCTTGGGGTTGCCGTATTTGTGCAAATCGCCACGAACTACGCGAACGATTACAGCGATGGCAAGCGCGGGACTGATGACCCATCTGCACGAACAGGCCCACCACGATTAGTGGGCTCCGGTTTGGCTACACCCTCAGAGGTCAAGCGAGCGATGTTGATCTGCTTTGCGCTGACTGCAATTTGTGGCTTGCCACTGGTGATCTTCGTTGACTGGCAGCTGATCTTTGTGGGGCTCGCCGCAATCGCTGCGGGATGGTTTTATACCGGAGGGAATCGCCCGTACGGCTACGCAGGGTTCGGCGAGATCTTTGTCTTTGTATTCTTTGGTTTGGTCGCCACCATGGGATCAACCTTTGTTCAAACCGAATCATTGTCTTGGCTGAGCCTTGGCGCAGGAGTAGCCATGGGGTGCTTGGCAACAGCGCTCTTAGTGGTGAACAACCTGCGAGACATTCCTGGCGACACAGTGGCGGGGAAGACGACACTGGCCGTGCGACTCGGAGACCAGAAGACAAGAATTCTCTACGTGCTACTGATCGTGATTCCCGTAGTCATGGTTCCGCTCCTAGCAGGACTGAGCGGCAGGCCAATTGCTGTGTTGGCGCTACTAGCCATCGTGCCGGCCCGTCAGCCCATTACGCAGGTGCTGTCTGGTGCTCGCGGACCGGCGTTGATTCCGGTGTTGGTTCGAACGGGACAAGTGCAGATTGTCTATGCGTTGTTGTTGTCTGTTGGACTCTGGATTGGCACTTCAGTCTGATCCTGAAACTTCAGCACGGCTGCTGCAGTCGCTTCGGGCTGCTCAAGGTGTGCAGCGTGGCCCGCCCCAGCGATGATCTCGTGAGTGGCGGCGCTGCCAATTCCTGCAACCAGACGTTCGGCAACCTCGCAGTAACGAGTGTCTCGTTCGCCAGTCAGAACAAGCACAGGGCATTGGATGAGGTGCAGTCGATCCCACAGTGGGCTCATCGAGGAGGTACCTGCTGAGCGAAGGCTTGCCGCTAGGCCCGCAACAGTATTTGTCTTACGTTCAGTCTCGAATCGTGCACCTTCTGGCAGGCCAACAAAAAGGGGTTGATCAAGCCAGGATTGCAGGAATGCATCAAGGCCAACCTGCTCAAGCAGTTCCGCCTGCTGATAATCCCACTCCCGTCGCTGAGCAAGTTCCTGCTGATCTTCTATGCCCGCTGTTGCACCAATCAGAACCAGCGAGCTGACAAGTTCCGGGTGAGTGATGGCTGCTTGCAAGCTGATGCGACCGCCCATGGAATAGCCGATGTACTGAGACCTTCCCGCAGTAGCGCATAACAATTCGGCACCCTGGGCGATGCTTGCTTCGCCATGCTCAACCGAGCGGCCGTGGCCAGGTGCATCAACTGCGAGCAAGCCGTCGGACTCTGCGAGCAGGTCCCCAAAGGGCCCCATGCAACGAGATGTCTGGGCGAAACCATGCACAAACACGCGTGCGTACGGGCTGCTCCCCAAGGATCGAGCAGCAAGCGAAGTTGTAGTTGCGTCAAGGCTCAGTTCCGAACTCATTGCGATACACCGTAGGGTGGAACAAGTTATGGCACAGCAACAACCTCTCGGTGGGCCCAAGGCTGACACTCCCGTGACGGGAGCCGATGTGCCAGTGGCCGATGTGACAGGGGCCGATGTGGCAGCGACCTATTGCGCAACACTGATCGACGAATGGGTCAGGCTGGGTCTCACTGATGCGGTGATCTGCCCTGGGTCTCGCTCAACTCCCATGGCACTAGCCGCAGCGCAGGATGCACGCGTTCGCGTTCATGTACATCATGACGAGCGATCGGCATCGTTCATGGCACTGGGTTTGGGTCTGGCTACTGGTCGCGCTGCGATGTTGCTCTGCACGAGCGGAACTGCAGCGGCGCAGTTTCATGCTGCTGTCATCGAGGCCCATCAGGCATTTGTACCGTTGCTTGTGCTGACTGCGGATCGACCACCCGAGCTACACGGGGTTGGTGCACCGCAGACGATTGACCAGCGAGATCTGTATGGTTCAGCAGTCAGATGGTATTGCGAACCGGGAGTTCCAGCTCTCGCCGGGGCACCCTGGTGGCGCGACTTGGCTCGGGATAGCTGGCTGCGAACCCTCGGAGAGCACCCCGGTCCAGTTCACGTCAATCTTGCCTTCCGGGAACCTTTGATAGGAGTAGCGGGGGAGTTGCCAGCCCAACGCGAGCCGCTCCCCGGTCCACCCGATGGATCCACTCCGACTACTGGCGCACAGTGGGGAGTTCCTGACGAGGAACTAGCCCGACTCGAAGTTGCAATCAGTGGCCGCACAGGAGTCATCATCGCTGGTGTGCGAGCTGCGCGAACCCCGAGCGAGGTTGCAGCAATTCATGCACTTGCACAACACCTTGGATGGATCGTCATTGCAGACCCCGCTTCGGGATGTCGAATTGAGCAGGATGGGACGATTACTGCCTTTGATGCTCTGCTGCGATCCGAAGAGTTTGCCGCAGCTCAGCAGCCCGAAGTCATCCTTCGGCTAGGAGGCTTGTTGAGTTCTAAGGCGCTCAACGCTTGGGTCAAAAGTGCACCGGCTTTGAAAATCGGAATAGATCCGTTTGGGTCTGTCCCAGACCCAGACGCCGTTCTCAATCAGAAGCTCCCGGTCGACATTGAAACCTTCTGCAATCAGCTTCGATCAGTAGTGGACCATCAAGCCCCTGCGGCATGGCGTTCCGGGTGGATCACAGCCGAGCGGCTCGCTGTGCGTGCAATGAACGCAGTGCTCGCTCAGCAGCTTGTGGCCAGTGAGCCGGGCGTGGCTGTGGACCTCTTCACACTCTTGGACACCGATGGGATTCTGGTGCTCTCATCCTCAATGCCCGTGCGCGATGCCGAGTGGTATTCGCCACCCCGTTCGGGTTTGCGGGTTCTCTGCAACCGAGGCGCAAACGGAATAGACGGGGTGACATCTACTGCAGTCGGTGCTGCACTGACGGGTGCGCCCACAGCGCTACTCATCGGCGATATTGCGTTCCTCCATGACACCAATGGCTTGATTGGCTTGATGCAGCGGCAGGTGAATCTGGTGATCCTGGTGATTGATAACGACGGGGGTGGCATATTTTCTTTTCTGCCGGCCCATGAGTTGCTCGAGACGCAACGCTTTGAGCAGCTCTATGGAACACCTCACGGAGTGGACCTAGTCAAGATTGCCGAAGCGCATCACATTCCAGCTGAGCGAGTGACTACTCGCACTGGAGTCCAAGCAGCCATTGCCGGAGCGCTCACTCGTGGCGGTCCCAGAATCATCATCGTTGGTACAGATCGCGAGCAGAACCTGACAGTGCATCAGCAGTTGAATCTGTCCGTAAGTCAAGCGATTCAAAGCCTGCAGCAGTAACCTGAAGTATCAGGGTTCTGAAGGGGCATCATGCAAGAAGAAATCTCATCTGAGGTCGGCCCGCCAGTAGCGCGGTTGGTGGGAACCTCACTCGTCGCACCCGGCAGAGAGCTTGGTTGGGCAGAGTTTGGTCACCCAGATGGCGATGTCGTGTTCTGGTTTCATGGAACTCCAGGCGCACGGTTTCAGGTACCCCCAAGAATCGATGAGGTAGCGCTTCAACGCGGCTTTCGGGTGATCGCAGTTGAGCGACCCGGCACAGGAAATTCGAGCAATCACCGGTACGACCGAATTATTGACTTTGCACCCGATCTAGAGGCGCTAGCCAATGAACTCGGAGTTGAGCGGTTTGCCGTTGTTGGGCTGTCAGGTGGCGGGCCCTACACGCTCGCCGTAGCCAAACACATGCCAGACCGAGTAGTCATGGCCACGCTTCTGGGCGGCATGGGCCCTGTTCGTGGCCCTGATGCGGTCTTCTCGTACACCCGTTTGATGCGCTTCATGGCCCCGAGTCTGGAAGTTCTGCGGACCCCCGTGGGTAGCTTGCTCAATCGGGTGGTCTCTGTCGCGACTCCGATCGCTGACCCAGTCTTTAGCCTGTATGCCCGATTCCTAGGGTTTGCTGATCGTCCCATTCTGGGAAACCCCCAGTTCAAAGCCATGTTCTTGCACGACCTCATTACTGCCGGAGACTTGCGCGCTACAGCGCACGATCTAGCGCTCTTTGCCCGCCATTGGGGTTTTCAACTCGACGAGGTGACGGTGCCAGTCGTGGTGTGGCACGGTCTCGCTGATGTGATTGTGCCACCGAGTCACGGCCACCATCAGGCTGCACGCGTCGCACATGGAGAGCTTCACGTTCGTGCTGGCGCAGGCCACTTTGCGGGCTTCTCAGATGCGACAGAGGTGCTCAACCGCGTGCGAGAGGTCTGGGCGGAGCAGACTGCAGAGCCAGTGACAACGCCCTCTTCGGGGACTCGATCCACCCAACAGCCACCAGAGGCTCCGTCTGAGTAGTGCTGGCAGCAGCTCACACTCGGACGATTGCACCAAGTAACGCTTGCGCCTTGGCACGAGTCTCTTCTAGTTCTGACTCTGGGTCAGAATCGGCAACTACTCCCACGCCAGCAAAGAGACGTGCCGAGCAATCGCTCAATTCAACTGCACGTATACCAACTGCAAATGCGCCGTTCCCCTGTGCATCAGTCCAGCCGACTGGGCCGGCATAAGGCCCGCGGTCGGCTTGTTCAAGTTCGTCAATCAGCTTGAGAGCAGGCTCACGTGGCCATCCGCCCACGGCAGGAGTTGGATGGAGCGCAGCAACAAGGTCCAGCACGTTTGGTGTTGGGCGAGACAATCGCCCTTCGACACTGCTAGCTAGGTGTTGCACCGGCCCGGCGGCCACCACAGAAGGAACGGGTTCGGCATCCAAGTACGAACACCAAGGCAACAGGGTCTCATGCACCATATCGATGGTGATCTGATGTTCCTTCCGATTCTTCTGAGAACTGAGCAGTTCGTTAGCCCTGCGCTGATCCAGATCAACATCGCCCGTGCGAGGGGTTGTTCCAGCCATGGGATGAGCGCGAACAATCTCGCCGACTCGTGAAACCAGAAGCTCCGGGCTGGCCCCGACAAATCCATCAATGACAAAGCACAGCGCAGCCGGGTACAGCTGGAGGAGTCTCCGGTAGAGCTGCGTTGCAGAGATGGGAGTGTCTGTCTGCACGAGCAGTTCCCGAGCGAGCACGACCTTGGTCAACTCGCCAGCCTTGATGCGTGTGGTCGCCGCTTCAACTGCGGCGCACCAGTCCCGAGCAGAACGAACGCTGCGTAGGTCAACAGTGGATGGGGTTGCAGACTGCAAAGAAGGAAGGGCTTCACCGTTGCCTTCGGGAGTGACTGCACTGCTGCCCGTGCCCCCTATCGGGGCAATCTCAGTGCGCCAGCGGGCCCCTTCGGCAGCGTGGCCATGGATAATCCGCGGAATCACAAGGTTCGCAGCGGCGGATCGATCAAAGGGGAGCGCGCCAAACGCAACCGGTCCCGAGCCGGGTGAACCGACCTCGTCCTCAATCCGAATCTGCGATAACGCTTCAGCCACCAGATGGACGTTCTCTGGCCAAGGAGCCGGTAAGTGAATCTGAGCAGCAGTGCCGGTACCCCAGACGGACCTCCTCGGAGAACTGAATGCAACCATGTTCTCTAGTGAGTCGTCCTGGCCGGGTTCATGGTCAGCCAAGCGAGTGACTGCCAGAAGTTGCTCCATTACTCGGGTAGTCCGCAGGTTGCTGTAATGAGTTGAGAGATCCCCGAGGTCAGCAGCCGCCGACGAAGGTTGGTGAATCCCTGATCCTGAAGCGAGGCCAGCATCTCTGCTGGTTCGGGAAGATAAGCCACAGATCTTGGCAAGTATCGGTAGGCAGCGCCATCAGACAGTGCCGCTCCAATTCGCGGGACCACCTGACCGAAGTAAATTCCGTGGCCGAATTTCAACAGCGGGTTAGGCGGAGTGGAGACATCAAGCAGAGCGATTCGCCCCCCAGGCCTGACGATTCGAGCAAGTTCAGCGAAAGTTGCGTTCAAATCGCTAAAATTTCTGAGCGCAAAACCGCAGGTCACGCCATCCACCGATGAATCAGGGAACGGTAGCTTCGAGCCATCTCCCTGAACACGAGCAAACGGTACGGGCGCCGCTGCGAGCATCCCAAAGCTCAGGTCCACCCCAATTGGTAGCAATCCTCGAGCGGCAATATCCCGAGACAGATCTCCTGTTCCACATGCCAAGTCGACCACGATTGACCCGGGGGGTAGGCCTAAGGATGACACTGTGCGGCGACGCCAGCCGACGTCCATGCGAAAGGTCATGATTCGATTGACAAGGTCGTAGCGCGGTGCGATGACATCAAACATTGCTTGCACCGAGCGCGTCTTCTCGTCGCCAGTTGGCAGAGGCTGATCGGCTCGAGGAATCAGGGAGCGGGGGTCGGTCGGAGCGGTCATTGGTCTACAGACTAGGACTCTGCATGGACATGGACTGTGCGCGAGCCCGGACTCTCTATGGATATCGACTCTGCGCGAGCTAGGACTGTGCGGCCTGCGCAACCTCGGCTGCCCAGCGATAATCGGCTTTGCCGGACGGGGAGCGATGCACCTGATCTACACGCAGGATGGCTTTTGGAAGTTTGTAGCGAGCGACGTGTCGAGCGGCCTCTTCCAGAAGATCTGCATCGCTTGCGCCAATCCCCTCGCCGAGTTGCACGATGGCGACTACTTCGTTCCCCCAGCGCAACGAAGGCCGACCAGCAACTACACAGTCGGCCACGGAAGGATGCCGGAGCAAAGCCTGCTCAACCTCTTCGGCAAAGATTTTCTCGCCGCCGGAGTTGATCGTGGCCGAGTCGCGCCCGAACAACTCAATTCGACCGTCCTGCCGCAGACGCCCGCGATCCCCGGGAATTGAGTAGGTCACCCCGTTGAGAAGGGGAAAAGTCAGCGCAGACTTGTCCTTGTCTCCGAGGTAGGCGAGCGGAACTCGGCCAGTTTGAGCCACCCACCCAATCCCGTCATGGCCGGGCAGCAACAACTCCGAAAAATCCTCGGACAGCACACACATCCCCGAAGCGGGAGCAAATATTCCAGTCTGTGCGGATTGGCCCGCAAAGCTCAGTTGGCTGGCCTGCTGACCAGTCTCTGAAGCCCCAAGGCCATCAAGGACCATCATGGTTGGCACAGCGGCAAGCAGTCGGTCTTTGATTCCAGGAGAGAGCGAGGCGCCACCCGAAACCGTTATCAGTAAGGAGTCGAGTTGGTAGTCGCCGGCTTCGATTGCTTGAACAATTGGGCGGCCGAATGCGTCGCCCACGATGAGTAGAAGGTGCACTCCCTCTTTTTGGACCAGGTTCAATACGTCAACTGGGTCGAGGTGATCAGTGACTGATGAGATGCAGATGGTGTTGGCGTTGGTGAATCCGTTGAAGGCCATCCAATGTGCAGCGCCGTGCATAAAGGGTGCGCTCGGCAAGAGTTTCATCCCTCCGCTCACTGCCTGATCGGTAATCTGCTCAAGGGAGTCCCATTCCTGCGAGGTGTCAAGTCGGCGGCCACCTAGGGCGCCCACAAAGATGTCTGCCTGTCGCCACATCACACCTTTGGGCATCCCCGTAGTTCCCCCGGTATACAAAATGTAGAGGTCGTCAGGAGACCAACTCTCTGCAAGTCCAACCGGCAAGTCCGCCGAAGCTGACTCGAGGACATCCTCGTACCACTCCGCTCCTTCTAGGAGTTCGTTCTGTGACTCGTCTTGCACCTGAATCAAAACCCGCAGGTTTTCAAGGCCCGGGCGGATTGCTTCGAGCGTGGGAGCAAACTGCGAGTGATACACAATTGCGCGAGCCTCGGAGTCGGCGAGCAGGTACTGAAGTTCCTCGGCCACATATCGGTAGTTCACGTTGAATGGGGCAACTCGGGCTTTGTATGAACCAAGCATGGACTCCAAGTACTCGGAGCCGTTATGAAGGTAGACGGCGAGTTGATCTTGACCGCTCTCATGGCTTTCCAAGATGGAACGGTCGCGAACCTGGCCCAGTCCTCGGTCAATCAGAGCGTTCGCTAGTCGGCGAGTCCGTTCGCCGACTTGGGCATAACTCAAGCGAAGCTCACCAATAACGATGCAGTCACGATCGGGAACGGCCCTCTCGACAGCTTCATGTACCTGCGCCAGATTGAATTCCACCAGTGACCCCCTAGCCGCTAACTGTGCTGCCCCGAGGACAGATTAGGTGCAGCGCGGATCGGCCTTTGGCACGGCCAGGTTGATCAGGTAGTCGTCAACGATTTTTGTGACACAAGCGTTTGTGCCGTAAGCCGTATGCCCGCTGATCTCGGCAGTCACGAGGACCCCCGACTCAAGCGATTCAGAAACAGTTACAGCGTTCTCATATGGCGTGGCCGGGTCTCGAGTATTTCCAATGACCAAAATCGGCGGAGCTCCCGCCGCCGTGACAGCAGCAGCGGCTGCAGCGGCTTCAACTGGCCACGTAGCGCAGGGCAGAAGTTCGTTTGCCACGCTGCCCCCGAATCGCGGAGACACCTCCCGGGCTGCATCGGCAAAGCTCTCGTATGCGGCAGGGGAGTCCGGTGGAGGGGTGTCTGTGCAGACCACCCCAACGTAAGCTGTGAACGCACCAAAGTCGTAGTACTGGTCTGCAAGATCACGAAGAGCCGAGCCGTCGCCTTCGAGCCCTGCGGCAAGCGCTGGCCCCAAGTCTTGCCACCCGTCTTCGTAGTAGCCGGTCATGATTGCGGCCGTGGCAAGCTCGCCCGGGCCGAGAACCGAATCCCCAGAACCCAAGGGCTCTTCTTCGACCATCGAGTGCACCTGATCGTAAGCGGCGCCAAGGTCTCGCACCCCGCACTCCTCGGGGCCAGCCTGCTCGCAGCGTTTGACGTTCTCCTCGAATGAGGCATCAAAGGCCGCAGTTTGACCGAGCAGAAACTCGGTATATCCAAGAGAGGGATCAACCACACCATCAAGCACCATGCTGCGAATCTTTTTGGGGTACATCTCTGCGTAGGCCTGACCGATCTGAGTTCCATATGAAAACCCGATGTAGTTGAGCGGTTCATCTCCAAGTGCCACACGGATCGCCTCGAGATCTTTTGCAACCTCGACGGTGCTGATGTGCTCGAGCAGACTCAAATCGGAATCAGCGCAATCCGTTGAGATGGCTTCAGCGGCCTGGTCAAGAGCAGCCTGTTCCGCCGCAGTATCTGGGTCAGGGTCAAGAGCCAACAAGTCTGGCACCGACTCATTGCAACTCACCGGGGTGGACTTGCCAACACCTCTTGGGTCCCAGCTAACGGTATCGAACCTGCGAGTCAGGGCCTCTGAGAATGGGTCTGCACCCAAGAACTCAAGCCCGGAACCGCCGGGACCACCCGGGTTGCCGATCAGGCTGCCGATGCGGTCGCCTGTGGCGAGGACCCGAACCAGAGCCAGTCCAATCTTGGGACCCGTCGGCTCTGCCCAATCCAGAGGTACCTGCAGGGTGGCGCACTGCGTGTTCCGGCCAACATCGCAGTCGGTCCAGTCCAGCTTGGATGCTGGTTGTTCCGAACTCGAAGGGCTCTGATCAGTGGTTGCTTCGCGACTGTTCGAGGCTTTGCTCGCGGTTGTGCCTGCCTCGGAGGAGGAGCACGCGCCGATGAGTATCGATACGAGCATCGCAGCGACCAACCCTCGGGCCAGTCCTGCAGGTCGAACGGTTCGGGAATTCACATCATCACGTTAGGCCCTGCGCTGACCGCATCGTTTGCTGGCAGCTTCGGGGTTGATGTTTGTCTCAGGGTTCGCGCTCGACTCACGCGTAGTAGCGGAAGATGATCTCAGCTACTGCAGCGGGCTTCTCGCTACCTTCAATTTCGAAGGTGAACGTCATGTACACCTGTGCGCCGTTATTGGGAAGGTCCTCGAGAGTGGTCAGTTCTGCGCCGAGGCGAAGGTTCGATCCAACCTTGACTGGCGACAAGAAGCGAACCTTGCCCGCTCCGTAGTTCACACCCATCTTGATTCCAGTGACGGTTGCAATCGAGGGGAACAGCACGGGCCCGAGCGAGAGGGTCAAGTAACCATGGGCGATCGTTCCGCCGAAGGGGCCGTCTTTGGCACGCTCAGGGTCAATGTGGATCCACTGGTGATCCCCTGTCGCATCTGCGAACGTATTGACACGTTCCTGAGTAATCTCAAGCCAATCGGAGTAGCCAAGGTGCGTACCGACGAGTTCTCTGAGTCCAGCGAGTCCTGCAATTTCTGTAGCCATGAACAGATCATGGCCGCTCAAGGTGCTGCTCGGCCACTTCCCAGCAAAACCCTTAGCAAAACCCTTAGCAAACTCAGCGCTTAGTCAGGGCTCGACTCGACTTAGGAGAAGTAGGCTTTTTCATGATTGCGAGACATGGGATGCAGCAGCAGGCCGATCAAAGCGTATTCAAACATCACGTTCAACACGTTGCCGGCCAAGAATATGAATCCCAGGTTTCCGAAAATCGAGGCCCCAGCCAGCACAACCAAAACCACTCGCCGGATCAGCGGCAAGAACGAGGCGATAATGGCAACTTGGTAGCCACGCTTCTCGGAGTTCGCAATCCCGGAGGCACCGTATATATAGGCAGCAATGCCAGCCAGGCCGAGCAAGCCGCCGATCAGTCCGCCGGAACCAATCGCAGACTCCCGACCCCCGAACAGCACAGCAATCACCAGCCAGAAGGCATCCAAATACAGCAGCATCTGGGCAATTGCCAGAGTCTGAGGAACGTTCGGGTTGTACCAGCGGCGCTTCGACATGGCTGACAGTCTGACAGGTGATGTAGCAGGACTCGCACTCGCGGCCGGAGCGGGCCTGAGACTTCGCCCATTAACCTTGCTGCGACCCAAACCGCTCTGTCCTGTCGGTGACCGCACGCTGCTGGATTGGGCACTTGAATCGCTCGCTGCTGCCGGCGTTGATCGTGCTGTAAACGCACACCATCAGGTCGAACAGATTCAGCAGCATCTTGATTCCCTTCCTGCTGCCACGGGGGAGGCGGTGCATCTCAGCATTGAACGCGAAGAGGCACTAGGAACCGCAGGCGCTGTAGGCGCTCTTCGGCCCTGGCTCGATGGGCGAGGCTTGCTGATCGTCAATGCTGACACTTTTCAGCGGAGCGATCTGGCTGAGTTCCTGAGTTCTTGGGACGGGGAGAGGGCGCGAATTTTGACTGCAACTGCGCTGCCGTTCACACCACGCAGTTCGGTGGTGGCATCGCTGCTTCCATGGCGCCTCGCTTCAGGCCTTGAGCCACAGCCAAGTGGGCTGTGGGAGTTGGTGTGGAGGCAGGCACTAGCCGAGGGTTCCCTTGATGCCGTCTACGAACCAAATCCGGTCATTGATTGCGGCACTGTCGGGCGCTATCTGCAAGCAAACCTGCTGTGGTCGGGTGGCGAGTCGGTCGTGGGCGAGGATGCAGAGGTGCTCGGTAGCCTGACCCGATCGGTTGTGTGGCCGGGTTCGAAGGTGGGTTCGAACGAGCACCTTGTTGATGCAGTGCGAGCGGGTTCCCGAACCGTTCTTGTGCGCTGATCGCAACTCTTGTGAACTGATCGCAACTCTTGTGAGCTGATCGCAGGGGCAGGAGTCCGTTCTCTACTCGGCAAGCGGGGTGCGACGCTGAGGTCTGCTGACAGGCGTGGCTTCGTGACCCGCTCGAAGTTGCCCGCATGCTGCGTCAATCTCGGTCCCACGTGTGTCTCGCACTGTCACGTTGATTCCGAGACGTTCGAGTTCTTCTCGGAATGCTCGAACTCGGTTCCTTGAAGACCCGCGTACTGCGTAGCCCGGGGTTGGATTCAATGGAATCAAATTGATATGCGCTCGCAGAGGTTGAGCAAGGCCTGCCAAAGCCTGAGCATCTGAGATCCGATCGTTGACGTCGTGGATCATTGCCCATTCAAAGCTCACCCGGCGGTGAGTTGCAGCAAAATAATTCGCGCAGGCATCCATCAAGTCTTGAAGCGGGTATTTGCGGTTAATGGGAACAAGCTCATTGCGCAGTTCGTCATCGGCGGCGTGCAGCGAAACAGCTAAGTTCACTGGCAGCGCTTCGGCAGCCATGCGATTGATTCCTGGGATCAGACCAACCGTAGACACCGTGATATGGCGTGCTCCGATCTCCATGTCGTCATGGATCCTCTGCACAGCTGCCCAGGTGTTATCAAAGTTGGCCATGGGCTCACCCATGCCCATGAACACGATGTTGGACACTCTTCGGGGCGGTTGCTGCTCGGCTGCAACTCGCCGAGCGCGCACGACCTGCTCAATAATCTCGCCGGCGCTCAACTGCCGTTCAAACCCAGCTTGCCCTGTTGCGCAAAAGCTGCAGCCCATTGCGCAGCCCGCTTGGCTCGAGATGCAGACAGTGGCACGGTCGGGGTACAGCATGAGGACTGTCTCGACCCGAGCCCCGCCAGACAGTTGCCACAAGAACTTTGTAGTTTCGCCGTTATCGCTGACCTGTTGAGTCACCGTTTGCAACGCTGTCGGTAGTTCGTTTTTCAGGCGCGCCCGTAGGGTCTGCGGTAACGAAGTGAGTTCATCAAGTTCTTTGCCCTGGTGGTACAGCCCATTGAAGATCTGGTCGACTCGGAACTTTGGCTCATCGCTCAGGAACTCGCCCCAGTCACTGCGATCTAGGTCGTACAAGCTTGGCTGAGTCACAACAGGATCCTAAAGGTCAGAGTCAGCGGAGCGGTAAGCCGACTCGTAGTGGTGCACGGTAAAGCCCAAGCGGTCATAGAGCTTGATTGCCGATTCATTGTCCGACTCAACGTAGAGCATCCCCACAGGCAGGCCGTGGGCGCTCAGCAATTTCAGCCCACCCACGGTGAGTGCACGGCCGAGACCTGTCCCATGTGTGTCTGGGTCGGCTGCAATCACATAGATCTCGCCACAGGCAGGCTCAGTCTGCGTTGCGGGGTGGATCTTGGTCCAGCAGAACCCGTCGATAGCTCCGGCTTCACTCTCGTGGATGAGCAGCAGGCTGCGGTCAAACTCGGGCATGGTTGTTTGGGCATGCAGGCGCTCACTATCCCAAGCACTCTGGTCTGGATGCCAAACAAAGGCGCGGTTGTTGACTCGGAGCAGCCCAGCATCGTCAGTGCCAACTTGGAATGCCCGCAGGTACACACTGGGCGTTCCTGCAAGTTCGGATTCGGTGAGTGGGAGTGGTCGCCTCATTTGTTGAAGCAGGCGGACCCGCTCCCGGCCGAGTGCGGCCTGATCTGCATCTGTGGTTGCAAGGTGATTCTTGACCCAGATGAGTTCGCCCGCAGACTGACCAGCCACCGGTGATGCCGGCAGCGGCGATTCAGGCAGCGGCGATTCAGGCAGCGGCGATTCAGGGTGCGGAGTATCAGGCGGCATGAAGCTCTGAGGCTAGCGTTGAACCGTGACTTCCTTTCGCAAACCTCGATCCCCAAAGGGCCGTGCTCGGCTCGTTCATGAGCGACTCACTCTTGAGTACCCAGATGCTGAATGTGAGCTTGACCACAGAAATGCTTTCGAGTTGCTGACGGCCACGATTCTCTCGGCGCAGTCCACCGATAAGCGCGTCAACATGGTCACTCCGGAATTGTTTGAGCAGTACCCAACAGCTGAGGCACTCGCAGTTGCAAACCCAGAGCATGTTGAGGAGCTCATTCACTCGACTGGTTTTTACAAAGCAAAAACCAAAAGCATTATCTCGATGGCAGCGGCGCTCGTTGAGCATCACCACGGTCAGGTGCCCGGTGCCATGGCCGATTTGGTAAAGCTGCCTGGCGTTGGTCGCAAGACTGCGAATGTGGTTCGGGCCGAGGCCCTAGGGCTTCCTGGATTGCCTGTAGACACTCACGTGTTGCGGCTCTCAAAGCGGCTTGCCCTCACCGAAGAAACCGACCCCGTCAAAGTTGAGATGGCCTTGAATCCAATGGTGCCCTTGAACGAGCGGGGGGCATTTAGTTTGAACATCATTTTGCATGGGCGTCGTGTTTGTTTTGCTCGCAAGCCAAATTGCTCTGAATGTGTACTGGCCGATTTCTGCCCCTCTGCTGTTCTCTGATTCGCGCCCCAGATTTGAGTGCTCTCCGCCTGGATCAAGTCATCGCTTAGCGTGACCGGGTGCTCACTCTTTGCGAGACCTTCTAAGTTGAGGCTGAATAAGATTCAGAGAAAGTCACTGCAGAAAAATACTTGTAACTCTTCGACACGGTCGAAAAATCCCACTAGGTTTATGAGTTACTAGGTTCCCGCCACCTAGTAAATGGCGTTCCAGGGCTCCCGCCGCCCGGTTCGCCCGCCCGGCGCCCTTCGGGGCGCTGGCTGCGTTTTCAGGCCATTCGCTGCAGAGACAAGTTTATTGGAATCTCCGGGCAGAGTAGGCCCGAGTGTCAAGACTCAGGCAGAGCTACCAGTGTTCGAGTAAGTCGACGCGCAGCCTGTCGCAGGTGGCGTTCCACCTCGTAGATATCAGTCAGCAGATCTTCATCATTTGTTCCGACAAGTTCTTTCGCTGCCTCGTCAAGGCGCTCAAAAACTTGGTCCAAGGTAGACATCACAGAAGTCAGATCAGCATGCAAGCTCACCCCATCGGTTTAGCACCCGCACCCGACAGAGGCGACACCGAAGCCGACGGGATTCAATCTCTTTCGCCCAACACCATCCGCGGTGACTACGTTGATACTCATGTTGAACCTGTTGGACCTTCGGGGAGTCACCGATTTTACTGGTCGTCTTCCGCGTCCGAGCGTGGACGAGGAAGGCCCCGTCGAAGTAGTCCGAGGCATTCTCTCCGAGGTTCAATCACGAGGTGATCAGGCCCTGCGTGAATTCACCTCCCGCTTCGATGGCGTTGAGCTGAGTGACCTTCGAGTGTCAGCCGAAGAGATGCAGTCAGCGCTGGAATCACTTGCACCAGAACTACGCAAGGCCCTTGAGTTGGCCAGAGACCGCATTGCAGATCACCACCGCTCGCAGCTTCACGAGCCGGTTGAACACGGTGGCGATGGGGTTCACATCCGTTCTTATCGAACTGCCGTTGAACGCGCCGGTTGTTATGTGCCCGGAGGTAGAGCGGCCTACCCCTCGACCTTGCTGATGACGGCCGTCCCAGCGTTGGTTGCAGGTGTTCAGGAAGTTGTGGTCTGCGTGCCTGCAGACAAAGCGACTGGCAGAGTCGCTGCAGTAACACTCGCCGCAGCCGCCTTAGCTGGCGTCACCGAGGTCTATGCAATCGGCGGAGCCCAAGCCATTGCTGCAATGGCCTACGGGACCGAATCAATCGCAGCCGTCGATGTTATTTGCGGGCCAGGAAACAAGTACGTAGCGATTGCCAAACAGCAGGTTGCGACCCGGGTTGGCATTGCGGCTGCATTTGCGGGCCCAAGCGAGGTGGTTGTCATCGCAGATGAAACGGTTCCTGCAACCTTCGCTGCGATTGACGTCATTCTTCAGGCTGAACACGGACCCGATGGGCTGGCTTGGCTCATCACCTGGGAGGAATCAGTGGCCGAGTCAGTCAGCAAGGAAGTAAGCCGCCTGACCGAGGCTTCCCCAAGGCGCGCCGAGATAGCTGCAACTCTTGCCGAGGGTGGTTATGCCGTGTTGGTGGATTCCCCCGAGGCAGCTCTGCAGATATCAAATCTTGTCGCACCTGAACACCTTGAGTTGTTGTGTCGCGATGCGGAGTCGCTTGTGCCGCTCATCAAGAACGCAGGCGCAGTCTTTGTGGGACCTTGGTCACCGGCATCAGTCGGCGACTATGTAGCCGGTCCGAGTCACGTGCTTCCAACCTTTGGAACAGCGCGCTTTGCCTCGGCGCTCACCGTTGATGATTTCTTGAAGCAACATCACATTATTTCTGTGGATGAGTCTGCCTATGACCCAGGCGGTCTTGCAGGGGCAGTTGAAGCTCTCGCTGACGCTGAAGGCCTTACTGCACACGCCGATTCAATTCGACTTCGAGATGCTGCGCGAGCGTCTGGTGAATTCGGGTCCAGCACTCCAGAATCAGCAAGACAAAACTAATGGGTCGCCCAAACGTTCGCTCCTCCCTTGACCTCATTCCGGGGTACCACTCGGCTCAGGTCGATGTCGAGGTGCGCCTGAACACCAATGAGTCGCCGGAACCACCGCCAAGCGGGTTTGTTGACGCGCTCAAAGAGTCGCTGAATTCGCTGCAGTGGAACCGCTACCCCGACCGTGAAGCGCGAGCGCTGCGTGACCGGATTGCTCAGGTGGAGTCACCGTTAGTTGCCGGCGGGCTCACTGCCGCGAATATCTGTGTAGCCAACGGCTCGAACGAAATTTTGCAGAGTCTGTGTTTGGCCTACGGCGGCCCCGGTCGTTCCGTGCTCACCTTTGAACCGACATATGCGCTGCATCAACACATTGCGAAGGTCTGTGGAACAGACGTGAAACAGGTGGAGCGAGACAGCGCGTTTCAACTCGATCTGAATCAGGCCATCGCAGCCATTGTTGAGCACCGGCCCAGCATCACCTTCTTGTGTTCGCCAAATAATCCAACCGGTATGGTCGAGAGTTCCTCAACGGTCAGGGCAGTCCTCGATGCTGTTGAGTCTGTTGATGGCCTGCTAGTTGTTGATGAGGCCTACGGGCAATTTGCTGCGTGGTCTGCATTGGGTCTTATCGAAGAGGAGCGCTCCATTGTTGTGACGCGCACCTATTCGAAAACCTGGTCCGCAGCGGCTCTCCGCTTGGGGTACTTGGTTGCCCCAACCTGGGTCATTGAACAGCTCGACAAAGTCCTATTGCCTTATCACCTTGACGCTGTGACACAAGCAGCTGGACTGTTGGCTTTGGAGTATCAAAGTGAAATGGAACAGCGAGTTGCCGACCTAGTTGGCGAACGAACCAGAGTTTCTGCAGCGCTCGCCGATCTTCCTGTTCAGCAGTGGCCTTCTGAGGCCAATTTCATATTGTTTCGACCGCTCTCGCCTGGCGCAGCCGCTGACACGGCCACTCTCACTGACAGGGCCACTCTCACTGACAGGTCTGCTCTCACTGATAGGGCCGCGGCGGGCAATTCCGGAGATCTCGTATGGCAGGGCCTTGTTGATCGGTCCGTTCTGGTGCGCAACTGCTCCTCCTGGCCGCGCCTCAGCGGTTGCCTACGGGTGACTCTTGGGACCACTGCAGAGAATACGAAGTTCCTCGACGCGCTCGGTGAAGTTCTGACTTAACCGGAGTTGAAGTTTCTGCCAAGCGTTCGCTGGCAGAGCCGATTGTTGTAATGGACTGCACGTATGAGCCGCCGCTGTGAGAAAGTTGAGACCTATGAGCCGATCCGCTTCCAAGTCCCGCACCACCAAAGAGACTGATATTTCTATTTCCCTGTTGGTAGACGGCGAGGGCAACACTGACTGCGCTACCGGTTTGCCATTCTTCGATCACATGCTCGATCAACTCGGCCGCCACAGCGGCATGGATCTGACGGTGCACGCCACTGGCGATCTACAGATTGATGCGCACCACACAGTTGAAGATACGGGGATTCTGCTCGGCGAGGTCCTCAAAGCTGCTCTAGGAACCAAGGTAGGTGTGCGTCGGTTTGCATCCCTGCGAGTTCCGCTTGATGAGGCCGTAGTGGAGGCAGTACTCGACCTGTCAGGTAGGCCATTTCTTGACTATCAGATCGATAGCCCCGGCGAGAAGATCCTGGGAGACCCTCCGTTTGACCCACAACTCATGGAGGAGTTCTGGCGCGCAGTTGTGACCTCAGCAGGAATCACCTTGCACCTCACCCTGATTCGCGGCCGTAACACGCATCACATCATGGAGGCCTCGGTCAAAGCCTTTGCTAGGGCGCTACGCGATGCAGTGCGAATCGAAGGCACCTCAGTGCCTTCCACCAAGGGAACGCTCTGATGGGCAGTGGTAGCCCGGGCGCTACCGATGCTGAGGAGAACCCTCCAACCATCGCCGTGTTGGATTACGGAATTGGCAATTTGCGCTCAGCTGAAAAAGCCCTTGAGCATGTAGGTGCAGTTGCACTCTTAACGGCCGACCCAGACGAGATTGCTCAGGCCGATGCAGTGGTGCTCCCAGGTGTTGGGGCATTCGGTCGGTGTCGCGAAGCACTAGCGAAGACCGGCCTTGACGAGGCGGCACTCAATGCCGTCGCATCTGGTCGACCATTTCTTGGCATCTGTGTCGGCATGCAACTCTTGTATGACTCCTCCGAAGAGTCCCCGGGTATCGCTGGGCTCGGTGTGTTTGCAGGTACGGTCCGCCGGCTCCAGCCAGGGGTCAAGCAGCCGCAGATGCAATGGAACCAACTCAGCCTGATGAACGATTCGCCCTTGTTCGAAGGTCTCGGCGAGAACCCTTGGATGTATTTCGTGCATTCCTTTGCAGCCGAACCAAGCCAGTACCTGCTCGCTACTTGCGAATACGGTGGATCCGTCGTGGCGGCCGCCCAGCGTGAGCTTGTTTTTGCGACTCAGTTCCACCCCGAGAAGTCAGGACAGGCCGGACTAGCTGTGCTCAGAAACTTTGTGAACATTGCAGCGAGTTCCCGAGAAGCTCGGGCAGAGCGGGCTGCGCAACAGCAACAACTGGCGCAACGGCGGGCTGTCTAATGGATTTCTATCCGGCTATTGATCTGCGCGATGGAAAGTGCGTTCGCCTCTACCAAGGTGATTACGGCCAAGAGACGATCTATGGCGATGATCCCGTGGCGCAGGCCCGCGCGTTTGAAGCCGCAGGTGCCCCATGGATTCATGTTGTCGACCTTGACGCGGCACGTACGGGCGAACCTGCCAACCGTGCAGTCATTGCCGATATAGCGGCGGGGGTAGCAGTTCCCGTGCAAACCGGTGGTGGAATCCGGTCGATGGCTGCTGCTGAAACGCTCTTTGAAGCGGGCGTTGCCAGAGTGGTGGTTGGAACTGCAGCACTTGAAGACCCAGCATTCGTGCGCGAACTCGCAGCAATTTTCCCCGTCACGGTTGGCCTCGATGCTCGCGGTAGAGATGTCGCTGTTCGTGGGTGGCTTGAAGGCTCGGGAGCCGACTTGTTGGATCTTGCCAAAGCGTTTGAAGATGCCGGAGTAGCTGCCCTCGTGGTCACCGAGATCAGCAGAGATGGAACTCTCGAGGGGCCCGATCTGATTGGGCTTTCGCAGGTCCTCGCAGCAACATCGATTCCAGTTATTGCATCTGGTGGTGTCGGCACGCTTGCTCATCTGACTGCATTGAGCCAGCTCCAATCGGCAGGGCGGGTTCTTGCCGGGGCGATTGTCGGGCGTGCCCTGTACGAAGGGCAATTCACTGCAAAGGATGCTGTCGCAGCATGTGCGGGCTCGCTAGCTGAATCTGATGCAGCGCCGGCAGCAGCGGTAACGGAAGCAACGGCAGCCTCCTCAACAACTTCGGAGGGTGATCCATGTTGACCACCAGAGTTATTCCCTGTCTAGATGTTGAGTCGGGGCGGGTCGTAAAGGGTGTCAATTTTGTCGAGCTGCGTGATGCAGGAGACCCAGTCGAACTAGCAGCCCGCTACGACGCAGAAGGCGCTGATGAACTGATCTTTTTAGATATCACCGCGTCTTCAGATCGGCGAGACACCACCATCGAGATGGTGCGGCGCACAGCAGAAGAAGTGTTTATCCCGTTCA
>ERZ888423.832-NODE-832-length-30238-cov-12.183746_pt1 | contig 30238 bp, 31 predicted proteins | sample MGYA00520523_ERZ888423 | MGnify/ENA primary metagenome ERZ888423 (study PRJEB32303, sample SAMEA104408611) | aquatic metagenome | biome: Brackish water; feature: Pelagic; material: water | place: Baltic Sea | collected 2014-06-08T10:24:00 | depth 30,27 m ...
CGGGCCGCCGCGGGCGATCGGGCCGTCATCCAGGCGCCAGGCGCGCCGCGCTCGACCACGGCCGGCGCGTGGCGCGCGCCCCGCTGAAACTGGCGGAAACGAGCGGCATTCGGCGTTGACAGGCGGCCCTTGGCTCGCCCATTGTCCGCCCGCGCCCTGGCGCACGACCCCTTTGCCCGATCTGGAGCTCGATGATGGCGTTCAATGACCTTGCCCGCACGATTGAAACCGCCTGGGAAGACCGCGCAAGCGTCTCGTCCGGCACCAAGGGCGCGGTGCGCGACGCCGTCGAAGCCGCGCTCGACGCGCTCGACAGCGGCAAGGTCCGGGTCGCGGAGAAAGTCGCCGGAACCTGGCAGGTCAATGAATGGTGCAAGAAGGCGGTGCTGCTGTCCTTCCGCCTGTATGATTCCCAGCCGATGTCCGGCGGCGCGGTCGATCCGGATCGCGGCCGGTCCGCCTGGTACGACAAGGTGCCGTTGAAGACCTCGGGCTGGGGCCGCGCCGATTTCGTCGCAGTCGGCTTCCGGGCCGTGCCAGGCGCCGTCGTCCGCCGCTCCGCCTTTATCGCCAAGAACGTCGTGCTGATGCCAAGCTTCGTCAATCTCGGGGCCTATGTCGGCGAGAACACGATGGTCGATACCTGGGCGACGGTCGGCTCCTGCGCCCAGATCGGCGCGAACTGCCATCTCTCCGGCGGCGTCGGCATCGGCGGCGTGCTGGAGCCGATGCAGGCGACCCCGGTCATCATCGAGGACAACTGCTTTATCGGCGCCCGGAGCGAAGTCGCGGAAGGCGTCATCGTCGAGGAAGGCGCCGTGCTCTCCATGGGCGTCTTCATCGCGGCTTCGACCAAGGTCATCAATCGCCAGACCGGCGAAGTGCATGTCGGCCGGGTGCCGGCCTATTCGGTCGTGGTGCCGGGCAGCTTGCCGGGCCATGCCCTGCCGACCGGCGGCCCCGGCCCCAGCACCTATTGCGCCGTGATCATGAAGACGGTCGATGAAGGCACGCGCGCCAAGACCTCGATCAACGACCTGCTGCGCGATTGATGGGGGCCTGGCCGCTCGACCCGGTGGCGGTCGCCCAGGCGCTGATCGCCTGCGAAAGCGTGACGCCGGTCGAAGGCGGCGCGCTTCAGGCGCTTGAAGGCTGGCTCAGGCCGCTTGGCTTCGCCTGCGAGCGCATGCCGTTCCAGGCCGAAGGCACGCCGGACGTCGATAATCTCTTCGCCCGCGTCGGCTCGCCCAATGCCGGGCCGCATCTCTGTTTCGCGGGCCATACGGACGTGGTGCCGGTCGGCGACCCGGCGGACTGGCGCGACCCGCCCTTCGCGGGCGCGATCCGGGACGGCGTGCTCTATGGCCGCGGCGCGGTCGACATGAAAGGCGCCATCGCGGCTTTCGTCGCCGCCAGCGCCGCCTATCTCGCGGAGATCGACGGGCCGCCGCCGGGCGCCGTCTCCGTCCTGATTACGGGCGACGAGGAAGGCCCCTCGGTCAACGGAACGAAGAAAATGCTGCCGGCGCTCGCCGCCCGCGGCGAACGCTTCGACGCCTGCATCGTCGGCGAGCCGACCAATCCGGCGGCGATGGGCGAGATGATCAAGATCGGCCGCCGCGGCAGCTTGAACGCGGTCCTGCGCATCGACGGCGTCCAGGGCCATGTGGCCTATCCGGAGCGGTCGGACAACCCGATCCACGCCATGCTGCCGTTCCTGCATGCGCTGACAGCGGCGCCGCTGGATGGCGGGCATCCGCATTTCCCGGCTTCCAGCTTGCAACTGACGTCGGTCGATGTCGGCAACCCGACGACCAACCTGATCCCGGCGAAGGCGACAGCGCGCTTCAACGTGCGCTTCAACGCGAATTTCGACGGCGCCAGCCTGGAGGCGGAAATCCGCCGCCGCCTGGATGGCCTGGGCCGCGCCTACAGCTTGGACGTCTCGGTCTCCGGCGAAAGCTTCGTCACCGAACCCGGCCCCTTGACCGAGATCGTCGCCAGCGCCGTCGAGGCGGTCTCCGGGTCGCGCCCGGAATTCTCGACCTCCGGCGGCACGTCCGACGCGCGCTTCATCAAGGACTATTGCCCGGTCGTCGAGCTCGGCCTGATCAGCGCGACCGCCCATCAGGTCGACGAGCATGTGGCGACGGACGCGATCCGGGCGCTTGCGGAAACCTACCGGCGCATTCTCCACGGCTTCCTCGGGGACGGCGTCGCGACCGGCGTGCGATGAACGGCTTCTTCCGGAATATCTGGCTGGCCGCCCGGCTGGCCCAGTTTCAGGGGGATGCGGTCGAGCGTTATCCGGACGACGATCGCGCGTTCTGGCGCTCGTTCATCGGGCTCTTCCTGATCCTCGCGCTGGATTTCCTGATCTCGGACCTCTCGATCAGCGCCTATGGCGACCCGGAAGCCGGGTTGAGCCGGGCGCCGACGGCTTCGGCCTGGCTGGCGGTCGGCTGGCTGCTCAATCTCGCGATCGCCGCCGAGTTTGCCCGCCTGATGAAGCGAGCCGACCGCTGGCCGCGCTTCGTGGTCGCGCATAACTGGACATCGCTCCTGCAGAGCGTCGTGCTGGCGACGGTGATCGTTGTGCTGGCGTCGATCGAAGCGACCTCCAAGACCTACGATTTCTGGCTGGTCGTCCTGGGTTTCTGGTCCCTGATGTTCGACTGGTACGTGGTGAAGGTCGCGCTGAAGATCGACGGCCCGCCAGCCGCGCTGCTGATCGCGATCATGCTAGCCGCCTCGCTGCTGGTAAAAGCCCTGGCGCTCGATTTCATGGTCGTCTGAGCGACGATCCTGCCGCCGGCGGCAGGACCCTTTCAGCCGATCATCGTCTCGATCAGATAGGGCCCGTCATGGGCGAGGGCGCGCGCGAACGCGGCTTCGAAGGCGTCGGGCGTCGTCGCTTGCTCGCCCTTGACCCCGAAGCCCTTGGCGATCGCGACGCAATCCAGTGCGGGGTCGTTGAAATCCATGCCGATCGGCTTGTCGTTGTCATGAAACAGCTTCAGGCGCTGCTTCAGGACCGAATAGCCGCGGTTGTTGCAGATCACGAAGACCGTCTGCTGCTTCAGGTTCGCAGCGGTCCAGAGCGCCTGGATCGTGTACATGGCGCTGCCGTCGCCGATCACCGCGACGACCTGCCGGTCGGGCTGCGCGGCCTGGACGCCGACGGCCGCGGCGATGCCCCAGCCGATGCCGCCCGACGAGTTGCCGTGATAGCTGTAGCGGTCGGCGTAGGGCAGGAAGTCGGTGATCGTGTTCGACGTGGTGATGCCCTCGTCGACGACGATGCCGCCCTTGGGCAGCAGTTCCGCGAGGCGCATCATCAGCCAGGGCGCCTTGATGCCGCCGGCGTCCCGCAAGGCCGCGGCTTTCTGGACGGCTGCGGCTTTCTGCACCGACCAGTTGACGGTCTGCAGGTGCGCCAGCCGCTTTTCCGCGCCTTTGGACAAGCTGTCGCCGCCTTTGCCGCGCAGCAGCGGCGTCAAGACCTCAAGGGTTTCCCTGACGTCGGCGCGGATGGCCATTTCGGCCGCATAGTTCTTGCCCATCTCCCAGTCGCGCTGGCCGATCTGGATCAGGCGCATGCCGTCCGGCATGGGATCGATTTCGCTGTAGACCGACATCTTCAAGGCGTCCGCGCCGATGCAGATCATCATGTCGTAGGGCTCGAGCTTCGCGCGGACGACCGGCTGGCTCCGGGTCAGCACGCCCATATAGGCCGGGTGTTCGCTCGGGAAGTGCGCGCCGTCGATGATGGTCTGCTGGTAGACCGGCGCGCCAAGGGCGGAGGCAAATTCGGCCGCGGCGTCGAAGGCGTCGCTTGCGATGATTTCATGGCCCGCGATCAGCACCGGGCTCTTGGCGGAGAGGATGGCGTCGGCCAGAGCGTTCAAGCTGGCGTCGTTCGGCCGTGCTTTCGCATCGACCCGCGTCGGCGCGCCAAGGTCGATGGCGCCCTGTTCGTTCAGGATGTCGCCGGGCAGGGAAATGAATACAGGCCCCATCGGCGGCGTGGTCGCGATCTTGGCGGCGCGGCGGATGATGCGCGGCAGGTCCTCGATGCGCGCGACTTCCGTCGCCCACTTCACCTGGGACTGGGCGATCGGCACAAGCGGATCGTAGAGCAGCGGCTCGGTCAGGCCGTGGCCCTGTTCCTGCTGGCCGGCGGTCACGATCATCGGCACGCCGGCGATCCGGGCGGAGTAGATCGCCCCCATGGCGTTGCCGAGGCCTGGCGCCACATGGACGTTGCAGGCGACCAGTTCCCCCGACGCGCGCGCGAAGCCGTCGGCGATGCCGATGACGACGGATTCCTGCATCGCCAGCACATAGCCCATCTCCGGATAGTCTGAGAGAGCATGCATGATCGGCAGCTCCGTCGTGCCGGGGTTGCCGAACATGCGGGTGACGCCCTCGCTCAACAAGCTGGCGATGAAGGCGTTGCGGCCGTAAATCGTATTGGCGGGCGCGGGGTTCGACATGTACGAGGCCATCCTTGAGCATTCGGGCGGATTGGAGTGAAGTGGGGCTGCGCTAGAATACCGAAGTTTCCAGCCGCGTCACGCGCGCAACAGCAACGGAGGACATGCCATGGACGGATCAGCCCGGACCCAGCCGACCCTCGCCCCGATCGATGGACCGCAAGCTTGGCGCGGCGACCGGATGGCGGCCCGCGGGAGCGAATGGCGCCACGACTGGACGCCCGCCGAAATCGCCGAGATCCGGCAGGCGGTCGCCGATGTCGAAGCCCAGGGGCTTGAGATCATGGCGATCAACCGGGCGGCGTTTCCCCTTCCCAATGCGGCCCCGGTCCTGAAGGCGATGCGGCGGACCCTGCTCGACGGCCCCGGGTTCTATCTGCTGCGCGGCCTGCCGATCCAGGATTGGACCATCCGCCAGGCGGCGATCGCGTTCTGGGGCATCGGGACCTATCTCGGCCGGCCCTGCTCCCAGAACGGCAAGGGCCATGTTTTGGGCCATGTGAAGAACCTCGGCCTCGACTACAACGATCCCATGGCGCGGGGCTATCAGACGGCGGCGCGGCTGCCGTACCACACGGATTCCAGCGATATCGTCGGCTTGTTCTGCTGGCGGCCGGCCAAGGCGGGCGGGCTGTCGTCGATCGTCAGTTCGACGACCGTCTTCAACGAAGCCCTGAAGCGGCGGCCGGACCTGATGCCGGCGCTGCTGGCGCCCTTCTTCCGCACCCGCTGGGGCGAGGTGCCGGCCGGCAAGCAGCCCTGGGCCGAAGTACCCGTCTTCATGCCGCACGCCGGCCGCATCATCTCCCATTATGTCCGGAGCGCGATCCGCAAAGGCCAGCTTCTGCCCGGGGCGCCCAAGCTGACGGACCGGCAGATCGAGGCGCTCGACCTGGTCGACGCCATCGCGGCCGAGCCGGGCATTCATCTGGACATGGATTTCCGTCCGGGCGACCTGCAGTTCGTCTGCAACCACAGCACTTGGCACAGCCGAACCGCGTTCGAGGATTTCGAGGCGCCGGACCAGCGGCGGCATCTGCTGCGCCTCTGGCTCGCCTGCGCCGACGGGCCGGCCTTGCCCGATTGGATGACCTCCTCCTATGAAGGGGCGACCGAGGACGGGCGGCCGAATGGCATCGAGGTTCCCGGCGTCCCCCTGAACGCGCCCTTGGAGGCCCAATGACCGACGCCCTGTTTCGCCTGGATGGACGCGCCGCTTTGGTGACCGGCGCCAGCCGCGGCCTTGGCCGCCGCTTCGCCATGGCGCTCGCCGGCGCCGGGGCCCATGTGGCGCTCGCCGCCCGGGACCTGGAGCGGCTGGAAGCGGTCGCGGCCGAAATCGCGGCGATTGGCGGCGAGGCGACGCCGATCGTCATGGACGTGACCGACAGGGCGAGCGTCGCCGCCGGGGTCACCGAGGCGGAAATGCTGTTCGGGCCGCTCCGGGCCGTCATCAACAATTCCGGCATCGCGCTCACCCAGCGGCTGCTGGAGGTGACCGAAACGGAATGGGACCCGGTGATCGACGTCAACCTGACGGGCGCCTGGCTGGTGGCGCAAGCTTCGGCCAAAGCGATGGTCGCCCACGGTCAGGGCGGGTCGATCGTGAATATTTCCTCGATCCTCGGCCAGCGCACCAATCCGGGCGTGATAGCCTACAATGCGGCGAAGGCGGGGCTGGATCATGTGACGCGGGAAATGGCGGCGGAGCTCGCGCGCTATGGCGTCCGCGTCAATGCGCTAGCGCCCGGCTATATCGAAACCGACATGAACCGCAGCTATTGGGAAACGCCCCCAGGCAAGGCGCTGATGGGCCGCGTGCCCATGCGCCGGCTCGGCCAGGAAGCGGACCTGGACGGCCCGGCGATCTTCCTGGCGTCCGACGCATCCGCCTACATGACGGGCCAGATCATCGGCCTGGACGGCGGCCACGCCGTCGGCTTTATCTAGAGTTCGGCGGGCACGCCGTCGGCTTTATCTAGAGTTCGGCGGCCACGCCGTCGGCTTTATCTGAACACGAGCGGCGCGGCTTCAGGTCAAGCGATCTCGCTGGGCGCCAGCGAGATCATGCGGCGAATGTCGTCGGCGCGGGTGCCGACCGCCATCGGGCGTTTCATGCCCTTGATCATCGCGACGTCATAGATTTCCGTGACGATGCCTTCCAGGCGGACCCAGTGAATGGCGTCGCCGGATTTCAGGTCGATCACGATCAGGCCGCACCGGGGCGACACGTCCCGGGAGGTCAAAGCTTCATCGAGCGGCAGGCCGGAGAACGTCTTGTTGTCGCGGGGCAGCGAAAGGCCGATCAGCGCGTAGTCGCCGACGATGGAGAGGCCGCGCGCGAAGCCCGGACAGAACGCGATTTCCTCGAAGTCCCCGGATTTCGTGTCGATATAGCCGAAGCGGCCCGTGCCCGAATCGAGCAAGTAGAGCTTGTCGCCGACGAGGCGCGGCGAATGGGGCATGGAGAAGCCTTTCGCGACGATCTCGCCCGAAGCGACGTCCATCACGAGGCCGCCGTCCGTCCGTCGGTCGCGCCAGCCGTCGACCGCGTCGGACCGGCTGACCATGGTGACATAGGCCGGCTTGCCGTCCTTGCCGGCCAGGCCGTTCAGGTGGCAACGGTCCTCGGCGGCGATACGGGAGATGAAAGGCGGCTTCCACACCGGCTCGAAGCTGTGGGTTTCGCTGACGGTGCCCAGGCAGTTGAACAGCGTCGCGCAGAAGATCGGCCGCCCGTCCGGACCGACGATCAGGTCGTGGATATCCAGGTCTCCGGTCGTGTAGGCGACCTGGGGGATATAGACCGCGTCGAAGCCATCCTGAATCTGGCCCGGCAGCAGCGCGTTCTCGAACCGCCAGAGCTGGTAGATCGAGGACATCCAAAGCGTCTTGTCATCGGCGTGCAGGCCCATGCAGCGCTCGAAGGTGCGCTCGAACACGGAAAGCCGCCCGGTCGGCTGCACGCCGAGCAGAAACATCTTGCCCGCCTGATATGTCGTGAACGCGAGACTGACGCCGGCGCTCGTCAGCCAGCTTTCGAAGCCGCGGCTTGCCGACAGCTCCAGCCGCGGCGCGTCCTTGGCGGCGGCTCCGGTTTCGGCGCTGGTCTCGGCGGGAGCATCATTCATCGGGCGGATTCACAATCGGATAGGGGCGTTTGAATGGTGGCGATGCTACTCGAAGCGCCATAAGATGTCGCGCAATAACCATTACATTCGCACGGGTATGCCTTTCGATGGCGGCTGACACATTGCTTCAGGCCTTCGCGACGCCGATCTTCCTCCGGAAGAACGCCGGAACGCCGGAATTGAACGCGACGATCGCGGCGACGATCCGCGGGCTGGAGGCGCGGCACGAATCCGACGACGCACACCGCGCCCATCAGGGCGGCTTCTACACCAAGGGCGATTTCTTCGAGAAACAGGACCTGCCGGGCGTCACGGAAATGCGCGCGGTCGCGGCGAAAGCCGTCGTGGACTACATCCGCCAGGTGACCGGGCGGAAGGACATGCCGTCCCGCATTCAGATCATCTCCTGGTCCGCGATCACCCGCGCCCGGGACTATCAGACGCCCCATGTCCATGCCGGCGCCACCTTGAGCGGCGTCTATTACGCCGTCGCCCCGCCCCGGCCGGAGCCCCAGGGCTGCATCGACTTCCTGACGCCGCTCGACCTGAAGGAAATGACGTTCCTCAAAGGCGATTCGAACACCTATTGCCGGGTCGTGCCGGAAGCCGGCGATCTCGTGCTGTTCCCGGCCTACCTGAAGCACTACACCCATCCGTTCTTCGACGACGGCGACCGGATCGTGGTGGTCTTCAACGCTCACATCTCTCGCGACTGAGCCGCCGCCTGCAAACCCGTAGGTCAGGCGATCGCGCCGAGGCCTTTTTCCTGGACGAGGGTCAGCAGCTTGAGGGAAGCGCCGACCGGCGTCTTCTCGCCGCGCTCCCACTGGCTGATAAGGCCGGTCGACACGTTCAGGTGGCGGGCGAACACGGCCTGGCTTACGCGCTCGCGCTCCCGCAGGGATCGGATTTCATCGGCGGCGAGCGACCGCACCGGCGTCAGGCACAGCTCGTCGAAGCGCCGCATCGTCCGCTTGCCCATGACGTCCGCATCATGGAGATCGGATGCGGTTTCGTGGATCGCCGCGAGCGCATCACTCCGGTAGGTCTCACTCTTCAGCTTTTTCATCGCAATTTACCTCACTTAGCGCGCCAGCCTTGACCGCCTGGGCGAGCGCAGATGCATCATATTCAAACATCGCGCCGGCCAGTTCCTTGAAGCCATGCAATTCGTCCTTGCGGACATTACCGCGGGCGCTCTTGGGGAAGCCGTACACGAAGAATGCCTTCTCTCCGGACCGAAACAGGACGATTGAACGGAACCCGCCGGACTTCCCTTCATTCGGTCGCGCGATCCTCTGCTTAATCACACCGCCGCCGAGATCGGCATCGATCAGGCCTTTTTCAGCCCGGTCGATCGCCTCGCATAAATTCTCGTCCTCGATCCCCTCCCGCCTCGCAAAGCGGACAAACCACCTGTTCTTGAATATCCTCAAACGGGGCGCTTTCCAGTCACAGAGCCAATCGAAAAATATAATACTCAGTGCTATAAATCAAGTTTGAAAATTTGATGGCCCGACGCCCAGCTCGATGATCTCACGGCGTCCCTCTGAGTTGGCGACGACAGCGATTATGGCGGCCACGCTGACGATCCGACCCGCCCTGGCGCTGCTTGAGATTAGGCGGCGTCCAGCCAGACACAGGGCCATCCAGAACCATTCGCCGGTCAGCGGGCGGTTCAGGCACTTGCCCACACATCAAGATAGCCTTCGCAAAGCTCAAGACCCTGCCGCAAAATGCCAAAGCACGAACCTTTGAGGCCCTCTGGCGCGCCGTCGGCAACATCTGCGACCTCTTCCACCCCCAGGAATGCTGGACTTCCTCGAAGACACTGGCTGCGTTGCAAACTAAAAGCACGGCGCTCTAGTCGTCGTAAGGATCGCGCACCATGATCGTGTCGTCGCGGTCCGGGCTGGTCGAGAGCAGGGCGACAGGCGCCGCGACCAGTTCTTCGATCCGGCGGACATACTTGATCGCGGCCGCCGGCAGGTCGACCCAGCTTCGGCCGCCGCGGGTGCTGTCGCGCCAGCCCTCCAGCGTCTCATAGACCGGCTTCACGGCCGCCTGCAGCCGCATCGACGCCGGCAGATGCTCATACCGGGCGCCGTCGGGGCCTTCATAGGCGACGCAGATCTTGACCTCGTCCATGCCGTCCAGCACGTCGAGCTTGGTCAGCGCCAGGCCGTCGATGCCGCCGGTCCGCACGGTCTGGCGCACCAGGCAGGCGTCGAACCAGCCGCAGCGCCGGGGCCGGCTGGTGACGGTGCCGAACTCCCGGCCGCGCTCGCCAAGCCCGCGGCCGACAGCGTCGGTCAGCTCCGTCGGGAACGGGCCGGACCCGACGCGGGTCGTGTAGGCCTTGGTGATGCCAAGGATATAGCCGACCGACCCCGGCCCGAGGCCGGAGCCGACCGCCGCCGCGCCCGCGACCGTGTTGGAGGAGGTGACGAACGGATAGGTCCCGTGGTCGACGTCCAGGAGCGCGCCCTGGGCGCCTTCGAACAGGATGCGCTTGCCTTGCCGGGCGGCGCGCTCCACCCGGTCCCAGGTCGCCTCGACGAAGGGGGCGAGTTTCGCGCCCATCTCCAGCAGGCGCTCGACCAGGCCGTCGCCGTCGATCTCGGTCTGGCCGTGGCCGCGCAGCAGCGCGTTGTGGTGATGTAGCAGCACCCCAAGCTTCTGGGTCAGGGTCTCGCGCTCGGTCAGGTCGACGACGCGGATCGCCCGGCGCGCGACCTTGTCCTCATAGGCGATGCCGATGCCGCGGCCGGTGGTGCCGATGGCGTCCTTGCCGCGCGCCAATTCCCGGGCGCGGTCAAGCTCGGCATAGAACGGCAGGATGACGGTGGCGTTCTCGGCGATGCGCAGGATCTCCGGCGTGATGCGCAGGCCCTGGGCGCCGACACGCCCGATTTCCTCGAACAGCGCCCAGGGATCGATTACGACGCCGTTGCCGATGACGGACAGCGTCCCTCGCGTCACGCCGGACGGCAGCAAGCTCAGCTTGTAGACGGCGTCGCCGGTCTGGATCGTGTGCCCGGCATTGTGGCCGCCCTGGAAGCGCGCCACCAGATCGGCCCTGTCGGCCAGCCAGTCGACAATCTTGCCCTTGCCTTCGTCGCCCCATTGGGAACCGACGACCACCACGCTCGACATGACGCTCTAACCTTCCTGGAAGAATTCGATGTGATCGACGCGCCACGCGCCGGCGCAGCCAAGACGTTTGGCTTCCGCGGCCGTGTCCGCGACAGGCTCAAGACCGGCGACGGCGACATGCCCGGCTTCCAGGATCGCCTCCCGGTCCCTGACGGACGCGCCATGCGGCAGGTAGACACGGGCGGTCGGCGCCGGGCGGCGCGCGGCGCGGCCGGCGGCTTCCATGAACAGGGTGAACCCCACGGCCGGCTCGCTGGCCGGATCGTGGCCGTCCGGCGCCGGGGCGCGGTAGCGGCCGCCGCGGCCAAGCTCGCCCGTATGGCCTTCGGCAAAGAGCGAGAACGCGACGCCCGTGTGATAGGCGAAGCCTCGATGCTCGACGAAATCGATGGTGAGCTGCAGGTCCGGCGCTTCCGCCTGGATCAGCGCGACGATGCCGGCCAGCCGGGCGATGCGCTCGCGGGCGGCTTCGGGCAGGTCGATGGCTGCGGCGGCGGCGAACGCCGCATCGACCGGGCCGCCGGCGTCGATCAACTGCTCCAGCGTGCGAGCGGCGGCCTTGGGCGCAAGCCGCCGGGTTTCGCTGAAATCCTTGCGGTCGAGCGCCGCCATCAGGGCGGCCGACGCGCCGTTCAGATCGAGCCCGGCCAGCACTTCGCCTGCGAGCCGCGGCACGTTCAGATCGACCGAGACCCGTTCGACCCCGATGGCGGCGAGGGCCTTGGCGGCCAGGAGCACGATCTCGGCGTCGGCCTCGGCCCGGCCCGAGCCGATCAGCTCGGCCCCGGCCTGGCGCACCTGACGCTCGGCGCCGGCCCGCTCGCCGGAAACCCGCATCACCGCGCCCAGATAGCAAAGCCGCAAAGGCCGAGGCGAATTGGCTAGTCGCGTGGCGGCGATGCGCGCGATCTGCGGCGTCATGTCGGAGCGGAGCGCGAGCATGCGCTGGGACGCGGGATCCATCATCCGGAAGGTTTCGCGCGCCAGGGGCTCGCCCGCGCCGGAGAGGAAACTTTCCTCGAATTCCAGCATGGGCGGCATGGTCCGCTCATAGCCCTGGGCCGCGAACACGGCGAGGGCGCGTTCGCCCGCCGCCGCCTCAAGCGCCGCGAAAGGCGGGAGGACGTCGGCCAGGCCGGTCGGCAACAGGGCGGGATGCGGATGGGTCAAGGATCGATCGCAGTCTTCGAGGCAAGGTCCGCGAGCGCCGTCGCCAGCGGAGAAAGGGCCTCATACCCCGGATTCGGCCGGAGCGGAACCTCGCCCCGGCGGCCGCGGAGCCTGAGAGCATGACGCGTCCAAGCGGAAGCCCGGTCCATGCTCTATATTACTGATAGCGATCAACTTATCCCGCTTTTGGCGCTTCCGCCAAAAGCGGGGTCGATCTAGCTTTCAAGGACCCGGCGGATCAGCCGGATATCTTCGGCGAGCCCGGCGTCGGCGGCTGACAGTTCGTCGATCTTGCGAATCGCGTGCATGACGGTCGTGTGATCGCGGCCGCCGAACTTCCGCCCGATCTCCGGCAAGGAGCGGGAGGTCAGATGCTTCGCCAGATACATCGCGACCTGCCGCGGCCGCGCAACGGCGCGCGCCCGCCGGGGCGAGCTCATGTCCGCGAGGCGCATGTTGAAATGCTCGGCGACCTGCTTCTGGATATCCTCGATCGAGACGCGGCGCTCGCTCGCCCGCAGGAGATCGCGGAGCGCGTCATGGGCCGATTCGAGGGTGATCGTCCGGCCGCCAAGCTGCGCATATGCGGCGAGTCGGTTCAGCGCGCCCTCAAGCTCGCGCACATTGGTCGCGATACGCTGGGCGACGAATTCCAGCACCTTCGGATCGATATCGAAGCCAAGCTCCGCTGCTCTCGACTCGAGGATCGCGAGGCGAAGTTCGTAGTTGGTCGGGTTCAGTTCGACGACCAGGCCCCAGCCCAGCCGGGACCGCACCCGTTCCTCCAGACCGTCCATGTCGCTCGGCGAGGTGTCGGCGGATACGATGACCTGCCGTCCCTGATCGACCAGCGCATTGAAGGTGTGGAAAAATTCTTCCTGGGTCGCGTCGCGGCCGCAGAGGAATTGCACGTCATCGACCAGCAACACATCGACGGAGCGGAACAACTCCTTGAAGGCGACGGTTTCTTGGGCGCGGAGAGCGCGGATGAACTGATAGAGGAACTTTTCCGCCGTCAGGTAAAGCACGCGCTTTTCCGGGAAGTTCTGGCGCATCGCGGCGGCGGTCGCGTGCATCAGATGCGTCTTGCCGAGGCCGACGCCGCCATAGAGGAACAGCGGGTTGAAGGCCGGCTTCTCGGTTTCGGCCGCGCGGATGCAAGCCGCATAGGCGAATTCGTTCGGCTTGCCGACGACGAAATTGTCGAACGAGAGATTGGGATCGGTCGGCGAAGCGACGCCGTCGGACCACGAATCGTCGTTGGCCAGCATGATTTCGGCTAGCGGGGGCGCGATCAGGCTGGGCTTGCGGCCTGCCGATTCAGGCTCGACCACGAAATCGATCGCGCCGACATCGCAGTCTTCCAGGCGCCAGAGGGCGCGCAGCCGGTCCCCGTAAAGCGTGTTCACCCGGTCGCGCACGAATCGGGTCGGGACGCAGAGCGTAATTTTTGTGTCATCAACCGCCATTAGAGTAAGCGGGCGAAGCCAGCTCCGAAAAACGCCGTCGCCGAACTCCGCGCGCAGGCGGCCGCGAATCCGCGCCCATTCGGCATTGCGCCGTTCCTCAAGACTTGCCATGACCCTCACCCCTGCCGCCAGGGAAGGCCCGCGACCTTCCAGCCATTGATCCGCCCGCGATGGCCTTCGCTATCGCTGTCGCCTTCGAAACCGCCGGCGACATTGTAGGCCGCGCCATAGCCGGCGGCCGTCGCGGCGATCGCGGCGGCGCGGGAGCGCACGCCGGACCGGCACAGGAAAAGCGTCGGGGCAGCCCGGTTCGGCTGCGCCGCGTCCAGTTCGACTTGAAACTCAGGGTTGATCGTCATGGCAGGATAGACCTGCCAGGAAGCCAGCGCCGCCTTGCGCCCCAGGGGGCTCAGGTCCGGAAGGCCGACATACTGCCACTCCGGTTGCGTGCGCACATCGATCAGAACTGCTTGGCCCTCATGGCTCAAAAGTTCCCAGGCGTCCGCTGGCGACAAATCGCCAGCATACGTACTCACCATACCAAAACCCCCGAAGATTGGCCTTCGTCCAGCCCCAATACCTTGCCGAAATGGCTATCTGCGCGAGAGAGCAAAACCAAAAACGTCAATACATTGACGAATATGTTGATTAATTTGGGCATTACTGAACGCTGGCTAATTGCCGCCGCCCGAATGCGCCAAAAGCTCCCGTGGTTGACCGTCACTGTTCACATCGGACCTTGTATCGGCGGCCCGCTGATCTCGAAGCTACCCCCATGCAGCCGGCGCGGCAATCCCGAGAATTTGGCAAATCGCCGGAAAGTGCGCTTGACTCACAGGGCGCTCTGGTAAGGGCGCCGAGCAACATATTCAGAGTCTTACGATTCACCATTTTGGGCAAAAAAAAACGCCGGGGCGTGCCCCGGCGTCGGATCGTCGCAACCGATGGAAGTCTCAGGCCATCAATTTGATGCGCCTGGACAGGCGCGACAGCTTGCGGTTCACCGTGTTGCGGTGCGCGACGCCTTTGTTGACGGCGCTGTGCATGACCGGCTGCGCCAGCTTCAAAGCTTCGGCTGCATTGTCCTTATCGCCGCTCGCGATGGCGTTCTCGACCTTCTTGATGAAGGTGCGATAGCGGCTGTTCTGCATGCGGTTCACGGCGGTGCGTCGTTCAGTCTGCCGAATGCGCTTTTCCGCTTGTCGATTATTAGCCATGCAAAATTTCCGTCGTGAAAGTGGGCGATGATCGTTGAAGCGGCGGTCTATACGGCCAGAAGGCCCTGTTCGTCAAGCGTCCTGGAGCGTAGCGCGCCCAGCCGGGCGGGCCCTGGTCCTATCCAGGCTTGAGCGATTCGGCATTTCAGCGATGGGTGAATTGCGGCTGCCGTTTCTCGGCGAAGGCGGCCATGCCCTCTTTCTGGTCCTCAGTCGCGAAGACGGAATGGAACAGCCGCCGTTCGAAGCGCACGCCCTCGGCCAAGGTCGACTCGAAGGCGCGATTGACGGACTCCTTGCAGAGCATGGCGATCGGCAGGGATTTATCCGCGATCGTGTCGGCGGTTTTCATGGCCTCTTCGAGCAGCGAATCGGCGGGAACGACGCGCGTCACGAGGCCGGACCGTTCGGCTTCCGCCGCGTCCATCATCCGGCCGGTCAGGCACATGTCCATGGACTTGGCCTTGCCGACGGCGCGGGTCAGGCGCTGGGTGCCGCCGCCGCCCGGAATGGCGCCCAGGTTGATCTCGGGCTGGCCGAACTTGGCGTTATCGGCGGCGATGATCATGTCGCACATCATGGCGACCTCGCAGCCGCCGCCGAGGGCATAGCCCGCGACCGCCGCGATCGTCGGCTTGCGGCAGGCGGCGATGCGCTCCCAATGGACGGTGATGAAGTCTTCCATATAGGCGTCGATATAGGATTTGGACTGCATTTCCTTGATGTCCGCGCCGGCGGCGAAGGCTTTTTCACTGCCGGTCAGGACGATGCAGCCAATGGCCGGGTCCGCCTCGAACCGATCGACGGTCTGGGCGAGTTCCTTGACAAGCTGGGCGCAAAGCGCGTTCAGCGCCTTCGGGCGGTTCAGCGTGATCAGGCCGACTCGGCCCCGCGTCTCGGAGAGAACGAATTCAAACGCCATGGTTCGGGTCTTCCCTTGTGGGTGATGCCAGATGTGGGGGTCGTGTTAGCCTAACGCTGACACTTCGGACAATAGAAGGACGAGCGGCCGGATTGGGTGATCCGGGCGATGACGCCGCCGTCGCCGCTTGGGCAATCCTCGCCTTCGCGGCCATAGACCGCCCAGGACGCCTTGAAATAGCCAAGCTCGCCCGAGGGCTGCCGGTAGTCGCGCATGGATGAGCCGCCCGCGGCGATGGCCTCGTCCAGAACCGCCGGGATCGCCGCGGCGAGGCGTTTCACCTCCGCCGCCGTCAACGATCCCGCATCGCGCTCCGGCCGGACCTGCGCTCGATACAGCGCCTCCGCCACATAGATATTGCCGAGGCCGACGATCAGCCGCTGATCGAGCAGCGCCGCCTTGATCGGCGCGGCCTTGCCGGCCAGCAGGCGTTTCAGGCGGCTCGCGGTCAGGTCCGTCAACGGCTCCAGGCCAAGGGACGCGAGGCGCGGGTGGGCGGTTTCGTCGCGGGTCTGAAACAGGTCCATGAAGCCGAAGCGCCGGGCGTCCTGATAGACGACATGGCCGCCGCCGTCGGTTTCAAGTGAAACATGGTCGTGCTTGCCGATGGGCGGCATCGGCCCGTCGCCGACGATCAGCCGGCCGGACATGCCGAGATGGATCAGCCAGGTCAGCCCGCCCTCGAGTCGCACCAGGATATACTTGGCCCGCCGGTCCAGCCGTTCGACCCGCCGGCCTTCCAACCGGGCCGCGAACGCTTCCGGCAGCGGAAAGCGCAGATCCGGCCGGTAGGCAGCGGCGCGCACGAGCCTGCGTCCGTCGATCAGACGGGCGAGGCCGCGGCGCGTGGTTTCGACTTCGGGCAATTCGGGCATGATGGCGCCAACCCTACCCGAGCGCCGTCGCCCGCGCTATTGTCCCGGCCGATCATGACCGAAACCGATATCCCAGCCGCCGACAGCATCGACTTCGGCTTCCGCACCGTGCCGGTCGCCGAGAAGGCGACGCTGGTGCGCGGCGTCTTCGATTCGGTCGCTAACCGCTACGACCTGATGAACGACCTGATGAGCGGCGGCCTGCACCGCTTCTGGAAGGCCGCGCTGATCGCCGATCTGGCGCCGCGCGCCGGGGAGCGGCTGATCGACGTCGCCGGCGGCACGGGCGATATCGCGTTTCGCGCGCAGGCCTGGGCGAAGGGCGGGCTGGAGGCGCTGGTGATCGACGCGAACGCGGAGATGACGGCCGTCGGCCGGGACCGCGCGCTCGACAAGGGCATCGCGGGCGTGTCCTGGGTCGCGGGCGACGCCGAACGCCTGCCCTTGCCCGATGGCGTGGCCGACGCCGTGACGATTTCCTTCGGCCTCCGCAATGTCACCGACCGCCTGGCCGCCTTGCGCGACATGCGGCGGGTGCTGAAGCCGGGCGGCCGGTTCTTCTGCCTGGAGTTCAGCCATCTGGCGTCGCCGGCGCTCCAAGCGCTCTACGACCGCTATTCCTTCGCCGTCATCCCGAAGCTCGGCAAGCTGACGACAGGGGAGGCCGGACCCTACCAGTATCTGGTCGAGAGCATCCGCAAGTTCCCGCGCCAGCCCGACCTCGCCGCGCTGATGGAACAAGCCGGGTTCGAGCAGGTCTCCTGGCGCGACATGACCCATGGCGTCGTCGCGCTGCATCGGGGCTGGCGGCTGTAGCTCGACCTGCCGATCACCCGCCGCCGATCGCCGTCCCGGCCGCATGGCCCGACGACCAGGCCCACTGAAAATTATAGCCGCCGAGCCACCCCGTCACGTCGACCGCTTCGCCGATGCAATAGAGGCCGGGAACCGCCGTCGCCGCCATGGTGCGCTGGTCCAGCCCGTCCGTCGCGATGCCGCCAAGGGTCACTTCCGCCGTGCGGTAGCCCTCGGTGCCGGCGGGCGTCAGGACCCAGGCATTGATCGCGGCCGCGAGCGCCTGGAGGCGCTTGTCGCTGATATCGGCCAGAACGGCGCCCGCCATGCCCGCCTCGGCCGCCATATCGGCCGCGAGACGGTTCGGCAGGACCGCGCCAAGCGCTGTCGCGACCTGGCGGCGGGGGCTCGACCGGCGCTCGGCTTTCAGGCGCTCGACCAGGTCCTCATGGGGCGCCAGGGCGATCGTCAGCGGCGCGCCTTCCCGCCAGTAGGAGGAGATTTGCAGGATCGACGGGCCGGAGAGGCCGCGATGGGTGAACAGCAAGCCTTCGTCGAAGGTCATGCCGCCCGCCGACGCCCGACCGTCGACCGCGATGCCGGCCAGCGCCTTCAGCCGCGGCAGCACGTCCTCGCCGAAGACCAGCGGCACGAGCGCCGGCCGCGTCTCGACCAGCGCCAGCCCGAATTGCCGCGCCAGCCTGTAGCCGTAGTCGGTCGCGCCCATCTTCGGGATCGATCTGCCGCCGCAGGCGATGACGAAGCTCCGCGCCTGGATGTCGCGCCCGTCGCTGAGGCGGAGGTCGAAGCCGTCCGCCGTCCGGGCGATGGCGTCGACGCCGGTTCCAAGTTGCAGGACAGCGCCGGCCGCCGCCATCTCGGCCAGCAGCAGGTCGATGATTGCCTTCGCCGAGACGTCGCAGAACAACTGGCCGAGCGTCTTCTCGTGGTAGGCGACGCCGTAGCGCTCCACGAGGGCGATAAAATCGTGCTGGCTGTAGCGCTTCAGGGCGGAGCGCGCAAAATGCGGATTGGCGGAGAGAAAATTTTCCGGGCTGGCGTAGAGATTGGTGAAATTGCAGCGCCCGCCGCCTGAAATGCGGATCTTTTCGCCGGGCGCGCGGGCATGATCAAGGATCAGCGTCGGCCCGCCCCGGGCGGCGTGGGCAGCGCACATCATGCCCGCCGCGCCGGCGCCCAGGATGACGGCATGATAGGCCTCGCGCGCGCTCAACCGTCGATGCCCGCGGCTCGGCCGCTTGGAACTGCTCGCCAAGCGGCGGCGGCTGTGTCAAATCTAGGATCGATCGCCGTCGCGCGCGATGCGCGAGCGCCGGACAATGCTGGGGAGCATGCAATGGAAGTCGCAATCGGTTCGTTTGGCGTATTTGTGATCGTCATCGTCTTCGTGGCGCTGCTCACGATTTTCAAGGGCGTCGTCGTGACGCCCCAGGGCTTTGAATACACGGTGGAACGGTTCGGGCGATACACCCGGACGCTCCGCCCCGGCTTGCATGTGATCGTGCCGTTCTTCGACCGGGTCGGCCAGCGCCTGAACGTGATGGAGCAGGTGCTCGATATTCCGACCCAGGAGGTCATCACCAAGGACAACGCCAGCGTGCGCGTCGATGGCGTCGTGTTCTATCAGATCCTCGACGCGGTCGCGGCCGCCTATGAGGTCCGGCAGTTGACGCTCGCCATCGTCAATCTGTCGACGACGAACCTGCGGACGGTCATGGGCTCCATGGACCTCGATGAGCTATTGTCCCAGCGCGACCGGATCAACAGCCAGTTGCTCTCCGTCGTCGACGAGGCGACCAATTCCTGGGGCGTGAAGATCACCCGGGTCGAGGTCAAGGATATTTCGCCGCCGGAGGATCTGGTGGCTGCGATGAACCGGCAAATGAAGGCGGAGCGCGACAAGCGCGCCCAGATCCTCGAGGCCGAAGGCCACCGGCAGGCGCAGATCCTGAAAGCGGAAGGCGAGAAGCAGTCCCAGATCCTGGAAGCCGAGGGCCGGCGCGAAGCTGCGTTCCGGGATGCCGAGGCCCGCGAGCGTGAGGCGGAAGCCGAAGCCAAGGCGACGCAGATGGTCTCCGAGGCGATCCGGAACGGCAATTCCCAGGCGATCAACTATTTCGTCGCCCAGCGCTATGTGGACGCGCTGCAAGCCATCGCGGCCGCGCCCAATCAGAAGCTGATCATGCTGCCGCTGGAAGCCACGGGCGTCATGGGCGCGCTTGCGGGCGTCGCTGAAATCGCCAAGGACGCCTTCGGCGGCGGCGGCTTGTCCGGCGCGACGCCTGCTGCGCCGCCGCCGTCGCCCTGGCGGCCGACGGACCGGAGCTAGACAATCATGTTGGGCGGAAGCTTCGAAACCATCGTCTACTGGCACTGGCTGGCGCTTGGCGGCATTCTGGCCGGCCTGGAGATTCTGGCGCCCGGGATATTCCTGATCTTTCCGGGCCTCGCGGCGGTCGCCGTCGGCGTGGCGTTGATCGCCGTGCCGGATATGGACTGGCGCATCCAGCTTCTGTTGTTTGCGGTGCTGGCCGTCGCCTTCATCTTCATCGGTCGCCGCATTTATGGCCGCATGTCCGAATCGGCGGACCATGGCGGGCTGAACCGGCGGGCGGATCGGTTGGTCGGCCAGGTCTATCCCCTGGCGGGGGCCATGACCGGCGGCCGCGGCCGTGTCAGGGTCGGCGATTCGGACTGGATGGCGCGGCTTGGCGGCGGGGCGATGGACGATCTGCCCGCCGGAACCGCCATGCGCGTCACGGCGATCGACGGCGCGACGCTGATCGTTGCGCCGCGGGACCTGCCGCCGCCTGCGTGACCGGCCGGGGCTTCAGCGTTCCAGGAACAAGGCGCATTCCGCGTTCGAGACCGCATGGCGCGTGACGCCGCCCAGCACCATCTGGCGGATGCGGCTCTGGGTATAGGCCCCCATGACGATCAGGTCCGCGTCGAAGTCGCTTGCGGCCGCCAGCAGATTGCGCCCGATTTCCACGGGCGCTTCGCCGGGGCAGGCTTTCGCCTCGGCCGCGATGCCGCGCCAGGCCAGGCGGTCCCTGACCCGCTCGATCCTGCTCAATCCGTCGAGCCAGCCCGGCATGGAAACGACCCGGATCGCTTCGGCCGCTTCCAGGAACGGCATGGCCGATGCGATGGCGCGGGCGCATTCCGCGCCGCCGTTCCAGCCGATCAGGATGCGCTTGCCGATCGACTTCGGCGGCGTCGGCGGCGACAGCAGCACGGGCAGCCCGCCTTCATAGACCAGGCCTTCGAACAGCGCCGTCGTCTGGGCCTCCGCGGCGGCCAGGGGGCGGGAGGCGACGGCGAGATCGGCGGTGCGCGCCCACATCGCGGCGCGCTCGTCTTCGCGGCCGTCGTCGACGCGCCACGCCATGCTGAAACCGGGCTGCGGCGCGCTCGCGATCGGCACGACCTTCGATTCGCAATACTCGTCGAACAGGGCGCGGGCCTCGAGCTCCCGCCGGCCGCCGTCGTTCGCGGCGGCGGAGATCACTTCATCGACCAGAGCGCCTGAAAGGCCTTCGCCCACATAGGGGATGATCTGGCGCGGGTCGGCGCGCACATGCAGCACGTCGACATGGGCGCCGAACGCCCGGCCGACGAGCATCGCCGCCGCCATTGCCGATCGTCCCGCGGCGGCGTCGCCGATCGGCGCCAGTATTATGCCGTAACCCATGCGAACGACCCCCGGAAACATGCCTTAAGCAAAGCTTATAGGCCAAGCGCCTGCATTGGAACAGATGGGACGGCGTTTACCGCGACAGATCAGGGGAAAAGCCGTTGGGTTCGCCATTTGCCGCGGTCGGGCGTGTAGATGATGCGGTCATGCAGGCGAAAAGCGCCGTCGCGCCAGAATTCGATGCGGTTCGGCGTCACCCGGAAGCCGGACCAGTGTTCCGGCCGGGGCGGATCGCCGTTGTCGAAGCGCTGCTCCATTTCCGCGACGCGGGCCTCGAGCGCGGCCCGGCTTGCGAGCGGCCGGGATTGCTCCGACGCCCAGGCGCCGATTCGGCTCATGCGCGGGCGGGAGGCGAAATAGGCGTCGGCTTCCGCCGCCGTCACCGGCGTCAACGGGCCTTCGATCCGCACCTGACGGCCGAGCGACTTCCAGTAGAACAGCAAGGCGGCTTTCGGCGTCGCTGCGATTTCCTCGCCCTTGCGGCTTTGCAGGTTGGTGTAGAACACGAAGCCAGCCGGATCGTGGCCCTTCAGCAGCAGAATGCGCGCCGACGGCTGCCCGTCCGGCCCGACGGTCGCGACCGTCATGGCGTTGGCGTCATTCGGTTCGGCGGCTTCGGCTTCCGCCATCCAGTCGTCGAACAGGCGGTGCGGGTCGTCGACAAGCATGTCATCCATGGCGCGATGCTTTCTGCATTGATCGATTGTATGGCGAGGATCGCCCGCCCAAGTTATAGGTCGCGGTCGATCGGGCCGCATTCTATGCTAAGGGCGGCGTACAGTCGCAGGATTGGCCGGGCGGGCGGCGACAGGCGCCCGCGGCGGCCGGGGAGAGGCAGATGCCATTGGACATGCTCCAGACCATGGGGAGGCCGGCGCGCAATGCGTGACCCCTATGCCGTGCTCGGCGTGGCGAAGGATGCGACGCCGGATGCGATCAAGGCCGCGTTCCGGACGCTCGCCAAGAAATTCCACCCTGACCTGCATCCGGGCGATCTGGCGGTGGAGCGGAGGTTCAAGGAAGCCAGCGGCGCCTATGATCTGTTGTCGGACCCGAAGAAGCGCCGCCGCTTCGACGCGGGCGAAATCGACGCCGAAGGCAAGGAGCGCGCCCGGCAGCCGAATTTCGAGGAAGCCTTCCGCCGCGCCCAGCCCCGACGCCCGCAAGGCATGGGCGATTTCGAAGCCGAGTTCGCCCGTCCCGGCGCCGCAGGCGGCGGCGGCAAGCGCTTCGGCGCGGACGATCTCTTCAGCGAACTGTTCGAAACCTTCGGCGGCGGCCGCAAGGCCAAGGGACCGGCGCGCGGCGAGGATCTGCGCGTCACGCTCGGCGTCAGCTTCCTGGAAGCGGCGAAGGGGGCGTCGAAGCGCATCCGGCTGCCGACCGGCCGGCAGGTCGATGTGCGCGTGCCCTCCGCCACGGCGACAGGGCAGGCGCTGCGGCTGGCCGGTCTCGGCCGGGAGAGCGCCGACGGGGGCGCGCCGGGCGATGTCATCGTCGAGATCGTCGTGGCGCCCGATGAAATCTTCCGCCGCGAGGACCGCGATATCTGGATCGACCTGCCGATCACCCTGAAGGAGGCGCTGCTGGGCGCGCGGATCTCCGTGCCGACGATCGACGGCCCGGTCATGCTGACCGTGCCGAAGGAGACCGACGCCGGCGCGGTGCTGCGGCTCAAGGGCCGCGGCCTGGCGGAAGCCGGCAATGCCCGGACCCGGGGCGACCAGTATGTCAAGCTGATCGTGCGCATGCCGGGCCGCGTCACCGACGCCTTGCGCGCCGCCGCCGCCGAGCTTCCCGACGACGGCGCGGCGTTGCGGCGGCGCGCGGGCATCGCCTAGCCGGGTCGATCGAATATGCTACGCTGAGGGAACCGGCGTCCGCGCCCCTGAGGACGCGGGCGCGGGCCGCCCGTCCTTGCCGCGCTGCTGCGCCGGATCCGTTCAGGAAAGGTTTTGCCCCGTGTCCGCCCCGACTGCGCCGCCATCGCTTGAATTCGGCGATATCGCCCCTCGGTTCCGTCTCGACCCTGCCGGCGGCGGCGCGGCCTTCGACAGTCAGGCCGACACGGTCTCAGGCCGTCCGCTGGCGCTGGCCTTCGTCGCGTCGGCCGACAATCCGGCCGCGGCCGCATTGAAGCCTCGCATGGCCGAGATCGCCCAGGCCGGCGGCATGGCCTATCTCGTCGCGCGGCGGGCGTCGGCGGACAGCGACGATAGCGTGCTGATCGACCGGGACGGCCGCCTGACCGCGCATTTCGCGGGCGGCGAGGGCCTCGTCCTCATCGGCCGGAACGGCCATGTCGTCGCGAAGCTTCCAGGCGTGACGGCTAAAGGCGTCGACCGCGTCGTCGCTATCGTCCGCGCCCAGGCCGCCGACGGCGCGCCGAAGGCGGCGGAGCGGCAGGCCCCGGTCCTGATGGTCCCGGACGTCTTCAGCCCGGCCGACTGCAAGCGCCTCATCGCCGTCTACAACATGGACGGCAATGTGTTCGTCGAGCCGGGACACGGCGTGCAGAACCGGAAGACCGACTACAAGATGCGCATCCCGGAATATGGCCGCAAGGATCGGATCGATCACTGGATCGTCAATCCCCAGACCATGGGCCTGATCAACGATCGTCTGCAGCGGCGGCTCTTTCCGGAAATCCAGAAAGCCTTTCAGTACCGGATCACCCGGCACGAGCGCTATCGGATCGGCTGCTATGAAGGCGAGCGCGGCGGGGAGCTGCACGGCCACCGGGACAATACCCAGCCGAATGTCGCGCACCGCCGCTTCGCGTGTTCGATCAATCTGAACGCCGAGGATTTCGAGGGCGGCGAACTGGCGTTCCCGGAATTCGGCGGCCAGCGCTTCAGCCCGCGCACGGGCGAGGCGGCCGTTTTCTCATCCTCGCTCCTGCATGAGCCGCTGCATGTCACGGCGGGGCGCCGGCTGGTCTTGCTGGCGTTCCTGTTCGGCGATACCTGACGTCATCCAAACCGGAAGGACAGAACCATGGATATTTCGAAGTACAATCAGACGAAGGATTTTCTGGCCGGCCTCGCCGTCCGCAAGGAGGTGCTTGGGGCGGAATATGTCGAGAAGTCGGTTGAGAACGGCGCGAAGGATCCGTTCACCCGCACCTTGCAGCAGTTCGTCACGGAAACCGCCTGGGGCACGGTCTGGCTGCGCGAAGGCCTCGACCGCAAGACCCGCAGCATGCTGAACCTCGCCATGCTGGCCGCGCTCGGCCGCGAGGCCGAACTCCGCCTGCACACCCGCGGCGCGATCAACAATGGCTGCACCAAGGAAGAGATCGCAGAAGTCTTCCTCCAAGCCGCCGTCTACGCCGGCGCCCCCTCGGCCGTCTCAGCCTTCAAGACCGCCAAGGAAGTCTTCGACGACATGGGCATCTAAGCAGGCCCATTGCTATCCGTCGTGACGAGGCGGGGTTGATCGCCATGCCCTACAGCAGCCCCTTCGTCACGACGATCAGCAGGACCAGGGCCGCGAAGGCGGCAAGGGTCACCAGGCCGAGGCGGCGTTCGATGAACGCCTGCACCGGCGCGCCGAAGCGCCAGATCAGGAAGGCCTCCAGCAGAAAGCGGCCGCCGCGCGCCAGGAGGCTGGCGATCACGAAGGCGCCGAAATCCATGCCGAAGGCGCCCGACGCGATCGTCACCAGCTTGAAGGGAAAGGGCGTGAAGGCGCCGAACGCGACGATCAGCGGGCCCTGCTCCACATACATCAGGCGCAATTCGTCCAACGCCGCCGCGCCGCCATAGAGGTCCGCCAGGGGCGCGCCGATGGCCGCGAACGCCAGCGCGCCGATGGCGTAGCCCAGAACGCCGCCCAGCACCGATCCCGCCGTGCAGATCCAGGCATAGACGAACGCCTTGGCGCGACGGGCGAGGCACATCGGCAGCAGCAGCACGTCCGGCGGGATCGGGAAGACCGAGCTTTCGACGAACGCGATGGCGAAGAGCCAGTAGCGGGCGAGCGGATGCGCGGCTTTCGCCAGGGTCCAGTCGTACAGGCGGCGAAGCATCAGGCGGCCGCGCTCTGGCCGCGCCGCGGCGCGCCGACGGGGACCATGGCCGCCGCCGCGGCGATCGTCTCCGGCCCGGCGCCGTCCAGGGTGGCGTTCTCGCTCAGATGGCGGCGGAACCGGCGGGCGCCGGGGCGGCCCTGGAACAGGCCGAGGATATGGCGCGCTATCGCCTGGAGCCGATCGCCGGCCATGAGGCGCGCCTCCACATAGGGGAGAAGCGCCTCGATCACGGCATGGGGGCAGTCGAAGGGCGCCGGCGCGCCGAACATCCTTGGGTCGACCTCCGCCAGGAGCCACGGGTTCTGATAGGCCGCGCGGCCCAGCATGGCGCCGTCCAGGCCGCCGTCGATCGCCTCGCACTCCGCCGCCGCAAGGTCGGCAAGCCCGCCGTTCAGGATGATCGTCAGGTCGGGGCGGGCCGTCTTCAGGCGGCGCACCAGATCATGGTTCAAGGGCGGAACCTCGCGGTTCTCCCTGGGGCTCAGGCCCTTCAGCCAGGCTTTCCGCGCATGGACGATGAAGGTCTGCACGCCGGCGGCCGCCACGGTCTCGACGAAGCCGAACAGCCGAGCCGTCTCGTCGTCGTCATCGACGCCCAGGCGGCATTTGACCGTGACGGGCAGGCTGGCGGCATCCTGCATCGCCTTGACCGACGCCGCGACCGTTTCCGGCTCGCGCATCAGGCAGGCGCCGAACGCGCCCTTCTGCACGCGCTCGCTCGGGCAGCCGCAGTTCAGATTGATCTCGCCGTAGCCGTAGCCAGCGCCGATCCGGGCGGCAGCGGCGAGGTCCGCCGGCTCCGACCCGCCCAGCTGCAGCGCGACAGGATGCTCCGCGGAATCGAACGCCAGAATGCGATCCCGGTCGCCGAACAGAATGGCGCCCGTCGTCGCCATCTCGGTATAGAGCAGCGCATGGCGCGTCATCAGCCGGTGGAAGAACCGGCAATGCCGGTCCGTCCAGTCCATCATCGGCGCGACCGAAAATATGTGGGGCGGCGGGGGCAATGGCTTTCCCTGTGACTGTGTCCGGCGTTTCACGGACAGGTATGAATTTATTCGCACTTTTAGGCATGTACGCGCAAACTATCTTTCGATCGGCATGCCGCGGCAGGGTGCTTTGCGGCCCTTGTGCCGCTTGCGAAAGTCGGCGACAACGGCTGAACGACGTTTTATTGCAAAGAATTGGAGCCGTGTGTGTCTGGGGGCGAGACGACACAGGATCAGTCCAAATTACTGGCGTATCTCTGCACGCCCGGCGTTCTTACGGACGCGCCTGTCAAGGTGATCCCCACGTCGACGGCCTATGTCCTGCTCGCCGGCCGTTCGGCCTACAAACTCCGCCGCGCCATCCGGTACTCCTACCTGGACTATAGCGTCCGCGCCCGCCGGGATGCCGCCGCGCTGGCGGAATTGACCCTGAACCGCCGGACCGCGCCGGATCTGTACCTGGGCCTGTTGCCGGTCGCGGCGACGGAAACCGGGTTCCGCCTGCGGCCGCTGTCGCAGAGCCTGGACCGCGCCCCGCATATCGTCGAGCATCTGGTCGCCATGCGGCGCTTCGATGAGACCGCGACCCTCGACCAATGCGCCGCCGACGGCCGCCTGACCCAGGACCTGGTCGAACGCCTGGCCGCCGTCATCGCGCGCTTCCATATGGCGACCTTGCCGACCTATCAGGGCGCTGCGGCGGCGAAGCTGGCCCAGGTGTCGGGACGGACGATGCGCGACCTGCTGGCGGCGCGCGTGCTGCTGGGGGCCGACCGGGTCGTGCTCCTGCATCAGGCCATGCAGGCCGCGCTGATCCAGGCGATGTCCGAGGTCGATGAGCGGGGCGCGGCCGGCCACTTCAAGCGGCTGCACGGCGACCTGCATCTTGGCAATGTCGCCCTGATCGACGGCGCGCCGGTTATTTTCGATGCGCTGGAATTCGACGACGCCATGGCGACGGTCGACGAACTGCACGACGTCGCCTTTCTGATCATGGATCTCTGGGTCAACGGCCAGCCGGAATTCGCCGGGGTGGCCTGGAGCCGCTACCTGGCCGAGCGGGACGACTATAGCGGTCTGGCGCTGGCGCCGCTTTATATCGCGATGCGCGCCGCGGTCCGGGCCAAGGTCGCAATGAATGCGAGCCGCCTGCTGGAGAACGACGTCGCGGCCGCCGAGCGTCGGGCCGCTGCGGCCTATGTGAAGGCCGCCGCCGCCGCCTTGCAACGGCCGGCGCCGCGCCTGATCGCGATCGGCGGGTTGTCCGGCGCCGGCAAGACCACGCTGGCGCGGGCGCTCGCCCCGGATTTTGCGCCGGCGTTCGGCGCCATTCACCTTCGCAGCGATCTCCTCCGCAAGCATCGGGCTGGCGTCCCGTTCGAGGCGCCGGCGCCCGCGAGCGCCTATAGCGAAACGGAGAACCGCCTGGTCTATGAAGCCCTCCTGGAGCGGGCGGGCGCCATCATCAAGCAAGGCGGCCCAGTCATCGTCGACGCCGTCTTCGCGAAGCCGGAGGAACGCCAGGCGGCCGCCGCCCTGGCGGCGCGGCTGAACGTGCCGTTCACGGGCCTCTGGCTCGATCTCGATCTGGCGGACCGACAGCGCCGGATCGCCGGCCGGTCGAACGACGCCTCCGACGCGACGGCGGCGGTCGCCGCCCGGCAGGCGGACTACGATCTCGGCGCCATCGAATGGCATCGGATCGACGCCGCGAGCGACGCCGTCAGCCAGGCCCGCGCCCTGATCCACCGCAATCCTAGAGATCAGATCATTCAGTCATAGAGCATGGGGCGTCCAGGCGGGCGCCCCATGCTCTATCTTATTGATAGCGATCACATTATCCAGTCTTGGGCGTTTCCGCCTAAGACTGGTTTGATCTAGGCGTCAAACCCGAAGCAGGCGGATCAGCCGGCTGATTTCTTCCTCGATATTGTAATAGTGCACCGAGGCCCGGATCAGCGGCGGCAGGTTGCGGCGGGTCGCGTCCAGCAAGGTGCTGCCCGGATGGGAGACGCTGATGTTGATGCCCTGGGCGCGCATGCGCGCCTTCACGGCAAGTCCTGCTTCGTCGGCTTTGGTGAAGGTGACGATGCCCGATTGCTCGCGCCCGATATCCATCACCGCGATCGTCGGGATGGCGCGCAGTTCATCGCGGAGATATCCGGCGAGCTGGCGCACCCGGGTCTGGATCGCCTCCAGGCCCCATTCGCGGGCATAATCGACCGCGATGCCGAGGCCGAGCCTCGCCGCGTAATTATTCTCCCAGTTCTCGAAACGGCGCGCGTCCGGGCGCAGGGTATAGGCGTCCGGCTGGGTCCAGTTCGCCGCATAATGGTCGATCATCGGCGGCTCAAGGGTCTTGATCAGGTCGTGCCGGACATACAAGAACCCAATGCCGCGCGGGCCGCGCAGGTACTTCCGCCCCGTCGCCGAGAGCATGTCGCAGCCGATGGCCCCGACGTCGATCGGCATCTGGCCGACCGACTGACAGGCGTCCAGCAGATACAAGGCGGGATGGTCCTTCAGGGCCGCGCCGATTTCGGCCGCCGGGTTCGTCAGCCCGCCATTGGTCGGCACATGGGTGATCGCGACCAGCTTGACCCGGTCGTCGAGCATGCGCTTCAGGGCCTCGACCGAGGTCTCGCCGGTTTCGGCCGACGGGATCGTCTCGATGACGGCGCCGGTGCGTTTCGCGACCTGCAGGAACGCCACATAATTCGCGGCATACTCCGCTTCCGAGGTCAGGATGCGGTCGCCGGCTTTGAACGGGATCGAATAGAACGCCATGTCCCAGCCGACCGTCGCATTCTCGACGATGGCGATTTCGTCGTCGCCGGCGCCGATCAGATCGCCGACGCTGACATAGACCTTCTCGATGGCGTCGCGCATGCGGTCCGCCGCCTCATAGCCGCCGATCTCGGCCTCAAGGCGGAGATGTCGGATCTGGGCGTCGCGGACCTTCGCCGGCATCAGGGCGGCGCCGGCATTGTTCAGATGCGCGACCTTGGTCGCCCCCGGCGTTTCCTTGCGGGCGCGGTCGATATCGAATTCCAAAAGCGCTGCCTCCAAAATGTGAGATCAGGGTTGTACGACAGCGTCGCCCGGCGGCAATACCCCCGATGCAAGATAACCCTGCGCATTCTCGACCGCCCGGCGCGCGACATTGGCGAAATTGTCGAGGGTCGCGCCGGCCAGATGGCTGGTCACGATGGCGGCCTCGGTCGCGAACAGCGGATGCAGGCCCGGCGGCTCGGTCGCGAAAACGTCGAGCCCGGCGGCGAAGAGCCGTCCCTCGGCCAAGGCGGCGCTGAGGGCGGCTTCGTCGACCAGGCCGCCGCGGGCGCAATTGATCAGGAGGGCGCCGGGCTTCATGGCGGCGATCCGTTCGGCCGAGAGCAGGCCCGCCGTCTCGGCCGTCAGCGGGCAGTGCAGGGTGACCACGTCCGATGTGGCGATCAGCGTCTCAAGGTCGACCGGCGTCACGGCGAGTTGCCTCGCGAGCGCCGGCGGCGGCTGGACGGGGTCGCTGAAGACCACGTCGACGCCGAAGCCCGTCAGCAGGTTCGCCAGCGCCCGGCCGATGGCGCCAAGGCCGATGATCCCGACCCGCTTGCCGTGGAGATGCTTGTTCCTGGCGCGCCCGTCCTCCTTCACCCATTCCCCGGCACGGGTCTGGCGGTCGACCGTGATCAGCCGGCGGCAGCAGGCGAGCATCAGCATCAGCGTGTGTTCGGCGACGGGGATGGCGTTTCCGGCCGCGAGCTTGGCGACGGCGACGCCGGCGGCGCGGGCGGCTTCAAGGTCGATATTGTCGACGCCGGCGCCCAGCTTCTGGATGAACCGCAAGCGCCCGCCGGCCTGGATAACGGCGGCCGGCATGGCCCCGCCCATGACGAACGCGACATCGGCCGCGCGGATCGCGGCGGCGCGGTCGGGATATTCGGGCGTTTCCATCTTCGCCAGGACCCAGCCGTCCGGCAGCGCAGCCTCCAACGCCGCCTCGATGGCGGGCTGAAACCGGTCGAGCAAGGCGACGCGGACCAGATTGGTCGGCTTGGCGTCGGCGTCAGGCATGATCCCGATCCTGTCGCGGCGGGGGAGGGGGATAGGCCCGGTTCACACTCTCGATCAAGCTCAGGATCGGGCTGAGGCGGCGGTAGCATGCCGCAGCTTCCTCCGCGGCGTCGGCGGCCGATGCCGCGGTTGCGTCCCCGAGCGGCAGGGCCGCGAGCAGGCGGGCGCGCTCGGCGCCGAGCTGCGGCAGGGC
>ERZ888423.836-NODE-836-length-30175-cov-8.701262_pt1 | contig 30175 bp, 28 predicted proteins | sample MGYA00520523_ERZ888423 | MGnify/ENA primary metagenome ERZ888423 (study PRJEB32303, sample SAMEA104408611) | aquatic metagenome | biome: Brackish water; feature: Pelagic; material: water | place: Baltic Sea | collected 2014-06-08T10:24:00 | depth 30,27 m ...
GATGACGGGCAGGATGCCGGCGTTGAGCATGGCGGCGTACGCCGTCGCGGTCGATGGCCGCACTCCGGTACGACCTGTTGCGAGGGTGTGCAGGCGCAGGAGCATCGTGGCGCGCACGACCTCGGGCTCGACCTCGGGCCCCGCTCCGGCTGCATGCGAGCGCACAAGCGACTCCTGCAAGCGGGCGCGTGACTCCGGCGGGATGTGCACCGTCGCGAGCGCACCGAATCCGGTCGAGATGCCGTACGCCGGCTCGGGGGCATCGGCCAGGTCATCAATGATGGCTCGGCTGCTCGCCATCGCCTGAAGTGCCGCGGCCGTGAGCTCGACCGGCTCGCCGGCTCGGGCCACGGAAACGACCTCGGAAGGGGTTAGGGGGGCAGGCCCCACGGCGACGGTCATGGGGCCATCCCACCGCGCCCGCAGAGATGGGGCGATAGCCGGGGTCGGCCATGTGTCTGGTATCCCAGACATGTGAGCCGTGTCCCCGCTGTGAGCCAGACCCTGGCCCTCCTGCGTTCCCTGGCCGAGCGAGGCCCCTCAACAGCCGCGTCGCTGGCCAGCACGGTGGGGCTGCCGCGCAGCACGGCGTACCACCTGCTCGCTGTGTTGAGTGAGGAAGGATTCGTCGTCCACCTGCCCGAGGCGCGTCGCTGGGCGCTGGGGCCGATGGCATTCAGCGTTGGCCAGGCGTATCTGCGCTATGACCCGCGCGAGGCTCTGGCCCGCCCGCTCATCATGGCGCTGGCAGATGATGTCGGGCACACGGCGCATCTCGGAGTCCTGCACGGCGTCGAGGTGGTCTATCTCATCAAGGAGTCATCGCGCCATCGCAAGGATTCACCCACACTGATCACCGGCATCGGCGTACACCTGCCTGCCGCCACCACTGCCAGCGGTCGAGCCATGCTCGCGCACCTGTCCAGCGATCAACTGCGTGCGCTCATGTCCTCTCCCGACGCCTTCATCGGCAGGACGGGGCGAGGACCCCGATCACTTTCCACATTGCGCAGGACGCTCCGCACTGAGCAGGCCCAGGGCTACGTCCATGAAGTGGGCGAGGTGCTTGAGGGCTACGCGTCCGTGGCCGCTGCGGTCCTTGACCGAGCCGGGCGGCCCGCGGCGAGCGTCAGCGTGACCTATCGACTCGATGAGCGCGTCGATGTCGCTGAGATAGGACGCGCCGTAGCGCGCGCAGCAGAGGCCATTTCCCTCCGGGGGTAGGTGCATGGCGCATCCGAATGGGCGCCTAGGCCCGCCACGGATTGACGATCGCGATGCCCGTTCCATCGAAGTCGCACTCATTGCGCGTCGCCAGCGCGGCTGCGCGTGATGCGCAGATCGCCGCGATCATGCAGTCGAGTTGATCGATGGGCTTGTCTGCAACCTCCCGCTGCTGCGAGATCCGCGCATAGTGCTCAGCCGCTTCACGATCGAAGGCGAGGATTTCACGGTCCAGCTCGATGACAAGTGAATCGAACGCATCTTCGAGTCGCGCACGGCGTTTCCCGCGAGGCAGACGCCGGAGTCCGTGGCCGATCTCGGCGATGGTGACCGATGTCGTGACCGCCTCTCCCGGCGCAACCGTGCTCATCCACGCGACGACACGTGGATCGGGGCTCGGCCGCATGAGCTCGGACAAGACATTGGTGTCAATGACGATCATTCGGTGAATTCCGGAGGCGTACGCGACGACCCACGCGAGGCAAGATGCAGGTCGATGCCACCGGCCTCGTGGAAGCGCTCACGCCATGTCTGCAGCCAGGAACTCTCCGGGCGCACTGCCTCCGTGAGGATCGCGCGGACTTCCGCCTCCATCGAGTGGCCATGGGCGGCAGCGCGTCGGCGCAGTGACTCGCGGACGCCGTCGTCGAGATTGCGGATGCTCAGATCGGCCATGGTGCTAGCAATGCTAGCAAGATCTCGGCTCATGCCTGCATGATGCCGAGAATGGCGCCCCCACGGTCTCGGCCATCCACAACGGCGCTCTAGGCAAGCGTGAGTACGCCGTCGACCCGGCGCGGAATCCCCCAGGGATTGTCGTTGCGGAGCGCGACGGGCAGCAGCTGCTGCGGCATGCCCTGCCAGGTCACCGGACGCATGAATCGGTCGACGGCCGCAGCGCCGACGCTCGTCGTCGCCGGCGTAGTGGTGGCGGGGAACGGCCCCCCGTGCTGCATGGACCACGTCACGGCGACGCCGGTCGGCCAGCCATTCCACAGAACGCGCCCGGCATGCGTGGCGAGGCGAGGCAGCAGCTCAGCCACGATCGGTTCATCGGCAATGCCGTGCACCCCCGCGGCCAGCAGTCCGGGCATGACGTCGGCGAGCTCGAGCATCTGCTTCGGGTCGTCGTACTCCACCAGCAGTGACACCGGACCGAAGCACTCCTCGAGCAGCTCAGGGGTAGCGATCACCTCGCTCGCGGGCACGGCGAAGAGTGTGGCGTGCACGGTGTCGGTCTCGGCGTCCCAGCCGCCACCGCTGAGCACCTCGATCGATGCCATGTCGATGCGCTCACTCACGCCGTGAAGGAACGCCTCGCGAATGGCTTCGGTGAGCATCCCCTGCGCGGGTACGCCGCCGACCGCAGCGACGGCCTCGGAACGGATGACGTGATCGCGCGGCGCGACCAGCAGTCCGGGCTTGGTGCAGAACTGCCCCGCGCCGAGGGTGAAGGAGCCGACCCAGCCCTCTGCGATCGCCGCACCCCGCTCAGCTGCCGCCTGCGGGGTGACGAACATCGGGTTGATGCTGCCGAGCTCGCCATAGAAGGGGATCGGTCGCGGTCGATCGGCCGCGAGCTTTGCCAGCGCGAGGCCACCGCGCTGACTGCCGGTAAAGGCCACGGCATCGATGCGGTCGTCCTTGACGAGGTCGATGCCGTCCTGCAACCCGTGAGACACCATCGTGAGCACACCGCGCGGGGCGCCCGCATCAGCGAGCGCCTGCTGCGCGACCGCCATGATCGCGTCGCTCAGTCGCGGGTGACCCGGGTTGGGCTTGACCACGATGGTGCAGCCCGCAGCCAGTGCCGCGGCAGTGTCACCTCCGAGCGTGGAGAAGGCGAAGGGGAAGTTGGACGCGGCGAAGACCGCGACGGGCCCGAGCGGCACATTCATGCGGCGTAGGTCCGGGCGCGGCGGAGTCGTATCGGGCAGCGCCTTGTCCAGGACGACGCCGAGGAAGGCGCCATCACGCACCACCTGCGCCATGAGACGCAACTGACCGGTGGTGCGACCGACCTCACCGGCGAGGCGATCGACCCCGAGGCGGCTCTCCTCGACGGCAATCGGCACGAGTGCATCGCGTGCCGCATCGACCGCGTCGGCGATCGCCTCGAGCAGACGTGCGCGCGCCTCCAGGTCCGTGTCGGCGTACCACTCACTCGCTGCCTTCGCTGCCGCGCATGCCTCGTCGACGCTCATCACCGTGCTCATGCCACTCCTTCTGCAATGCGGGCGCTCACGACCGCGTCTTCCCAGGCCATGCCCATGCTCTTGAACACTCGCGAACCCGTCGCGGGTACGTCGACCGACCGCCGAGCGATCTCGGTGAGGTCGGCGGCGATGTCGTCGGGGGTCATGAGCCCCGCGGTGATCGCGCACACGACGTCACCCGCCTCGCGCAGCGCCGACTCGCGCTCCTCGACGACGACGAACGACCGGCCCACCAGTTCGCTCGGGAGCTCACAGCACGTGGGCGAGTGCGTGCCGACCGCGACGGCAGCCACATCACCGCGCGCATCGGCGGCGCTGAAGAGCGCAGACGTCGCCGTGGTCGCGCACACAATGATGCGTGCCTCGCGCAGGGCCGACGCGGCATCCTCGGTGTGAACCAGGTCGATGACGATATCGGGATGACGCTCGCGGGCAGAGGCCAGCAGCGCCTCGGCTCGCTCCGGGCGGCGCGCCACGATGGTGATGTGGCGGATCGGCCACTCCGCGATGATCGCGTCGATGTGTGCGCGGGCCTGGGGGCCGGCGCCGTAGACGACGAGGGTGTGGCAGTCGGGCTTGGCGATCGCGCGCAGGGCCACGATGCTCACGGCGGTGGTGCGCATCACGGTGAGCGCAGCGGCGTCCATGACCACGCGTGGCGCGAGAGACACCGGATCGAAGACCACGTGCACGCCCTTGATCCGCGGATCGGGCCGGTCGGCATCGTGGTGGATCGTGACGAGCTTCACGGTGGGAGTGCCGGTGACGCGGCTCGGCATGAGCAGCATCTCGCCCGGGGGCAGGTCGACGAAGATGCGCGCGGGATCAGGCTCGCCGGGGAGCCCGGCGCGTAGCGCGGCCTCTAGTGCATCCGCGCACTGCCCGATCGTCGCCGCGGCGTAGGTCTGCTCCTCATCAAGGAATCGCACGCTCACGGGGACATCCTGTCGGCAGCGATCGCCTACGATCGCACCGGAGGCCGCTTTCACCGATTTATCGGATCTGATAATCTACCGCTATGGCTCGGTCAAGGCGCCTCCAAGAGGTACTGGAGTCCGCCGCTCGCCTCCAGCAACTCGTGCCCGATGCCGTCCTGGTCGGCGGCTCGGCTGCTGCCCTGCACGCCGGACATCGGGAGTCGTTCGACCACGATCACGTGCTCGTGGACCTCGATCAGCGCTACGCGCAGGTCCTCGAGGCCGTCGAGGCCAGCGAGGGTTGGGCGACGTCCGTGCGGGCGTCGCGCCCCCCCCTCACCATCATGGGATCCCTCGACGGGGTGCAGGCAGGGCTGCGCAACCTTCGTCGCACCCGACCACTGGAGACAGTGTCGATCGACGTCGCGCCCGGGACCAGCGTGATCGTGCCCACCCTCGAAGAGATGCTGCGAGTGAAGGCCTACCTCGTCGTGCAGCGCAATGTTGTGCGTGACTACCTCGATGTCGTGGCAATCGCAGACCACATGGGGATCGCCCGTGCTGGCGAGGTCCTGCGCGGTATTGACGACTACTACGACGACCTATCGCAGGAACCCGGCTCTGTGCGCACCAATCTTGCCCTCGCCCTCGTTCAGCCGAGCCCCCGCGACGTCGATGTCATCCCCGAGCTCCCTCGCTACCGAGGCCTAGATCCGCGTTGGCACGAGTGGTCATCTGTCGTCGCCGCGTGCGCGACGCTCGCCCTAGAGGTGACCGAGCCGTGAGCGCCGTGGCTTTCCGCAACGTCGTCGCGACCCCCAGCGACCCCGTCGACTCCTGGCCCTTCGAGGCTCTCGTCGAGACCCTCGAGCGCGGACTTGTGCCGGACTGGCAGCCGGTGCTCGCCGATATCCGCCGTCACCCCTGGGGCAGGGTCGCCCGGCGCGTGGGGCGCTGGGCAGCCATGCTCGAAGGGGATCCCGCAGCACGGCTCTTCACCTTGGCGATCGAGCGCGCCCGACAGCGCAGGGAGACCGACGAACGCGACGAGGTCGCGCACGAGATTCGTGATGCCATTGCCGGCTCGGGCATGACCGCAGCCGAGTTCGCGGCCAGCGTCGGCACCTCGGCATCGCGCCTGAGCACCTACGCCACCGGCAGGGTTGTCCCCTCGGCCACGATGCTGGTGCGCATACGACGTGCGCGGGACTAGCTGTCGGCAGCGATCGCGCCGAGAGGCACCGGGACAGCCACGGGTCGGTAGGAACCGCTGATGAGCGAGGTGGCGGAGTCGAAGCCACAGAGCCCATCCACCGCCGGCGCGCACACGCGGCCCTGGCACCAGCCCATACCCGCGCGCGTGAGCAGCTTGACCGAGCGTGCGTCTCGCGCACCCAGGTCGGTGACGGCATCGCGCACGCTGCCCGCCGTCACCTCCTCGCACCGGCACACGATGGTGCCCTCGGCCACGTCGTCACGCCAGCCGTCGCGGACGGGGAAGGTCGCGTGCAGGGCATCGGCGAAGCCGCGCAGGCGACCCACATCGCGCGTCGCTCGCGCGATCGCGGAGGCCGAGAGCGCCGGCTGGCCACCGCACTCCTCGACGGCCGCGGCTCCCGCCACGATGCCTTCGACGCGGGCAAGGTCGACGCCGCCGATGCCCGTCGTCTCTCCTGCGGCCAGCAGGCCAGGCACGGAGGTGCGCTGCCGAGCATCGACCTCGATCGCCAGGCCTCCATCGGAGCCGATCAGCATGCGCGCACCCACCTGGCCGGCGAGATCCGTCTGAGCGGTGAAGCCGTAGCCGATGGCGAGGGCATCGCACTCCAGTACGCGCTCAGTGCCGGCCATGCCGTGCCAGTCGGCATCGACGCGGGAGAGAGTGACGGACTCCAGGCGACCGTGACCATCGGCACGGCGCACGCGATGACGGCGTAGGTAGGGCACGCGCTTCCTCGCGAGGGCCGAGACGAACGTCGCCAGATCCGCAGACTTGCCTGCGGCGGGGAGCACCGCGCGCGCGTGGCGCGCGAGGGCCAGCGGGTCATTGGCCTCGACGACAGCGACGACATTCCCGCCCGCGGAGATAAGCGCGTGGGCGACCGCGAGGAGGAAGGGGCCGGTGCCGGCGACGACGATGCGTCGGCCGGGCAGCACTCCGCTGCCCTTGACGAGGGCCTGCGCGCCACCGCCGGACATCACGCCAGGCAGGGTCCAGCCGGGGAAGGGCAGCTGGCGGTCGAAGGCTCCGGTCGCAATCACGACCGTTCGTGCCGCGATGGACTGCGTCTCGCCACGGTGACGGTCATCGCCGCGAGTGCGCAGGACGAAGCCGCTCTCCTTGCGCTCCAGCGCATAGGCATAGGTAGACATGCGCAGGTCGATCCGGCCGACGTCGACGAGCCCATCGAAGTCCTGCCGCAGTGCCGCGTAGGACAGCCCGGAGGCACTCTCAGGAGTCTTCGCTCCGCGGTAGTACTGACCGCCGATCGCGGGTCCGCTGTCGAGGAGCGTCACCGCGCAGCCGGAGCGGGCAGCGACGACCGAAGCGGCCACGCCAGCGGCGCCGCCCCCCACGATGAGCACGTCAGTTGCCATATCCCGTGCCCTCCTGTGAGCGCAGGTCATCACCGGGCTCCACGAGAGCCATGCACGCGCGCACATTGGGCTCACCGTTGACCGTGATGAGGCAGTCGAAGCACACACCAATCCCGCAGAGGATCCCCCGCGGTTGGTCATCGACGCGGGTACGCCGCCACGAGTTGATGCCGTGGTCGATGAGGGTCGCGGCGATCGTCTGGCCGTCCTGCGCACGCATGGGCGCGCCGTCGAAGGTGAAGGAGACGTCATCCGACATGGCTCACTCCGAATCTCGCGGGCGAGAAGGGCGCCAGGTCGATCGATGTCGGCGCACCGGTGATGGATTGCGCGATGACGTGTCCGGTGCCGGTGGCGAGTCCGACACCCGCGCCCTCGTGCCCGCAGGCATGCAGGAGCCCGGGCACGCGCGGATCCGGGCCGATGACGGGCAGGTGGTCGGGGCAGTAGGGCCGGAATCCGCCGTAGGTGCGCAGGAGTTGGACATCGGCGAGGAAGGGGAACACCTCGATCGCCTGCTGCGCGAGACGACCCAGCACCTGCCAGTCGGGGGTCCTATCGAATCCCACGCGCTCACGGCTCGCACCGATGAGCACCGTGCCGGACTTCGTGCCCTCGATCACCGCCGAGGTCTCCAGGCCGGCGTTATCCGAGGCGACATTGGCGACATAATCGGCGGCGTAGACCTTGTGTCGCACGACCGGCGGCAGCGGCTCCGTGACGAGGATGAATCCGCGTCGCGGCAGGATCGGCAGCTCGACGCCCGCGAGCGCGGCGACCTCGCCGCCCCAGGTGCCCGCGGCGTTGATGACGTGGCGTGTGGCGATGGTGCCTTCGGCGGTGCGTACGCCGCAGACCGCGCCGGAGGCATCGAGGTCGATGCCGATGACCGCACATTCGGTCATGAGTGTCGTGCGTCCGGTGGCGCGCGCTGATTCGATGATGTGCGCAGCGGCGAGCATGGGCTGCACCTGCATATCCTGCGGATAGAGCACGCCACCCACGAGATCGCGTGAGATGCGCGGCTCCAGGTCGGGCAGGTCCGCCGCCGCGACCGGCTCGGCGACGACCCCGCTGGCGCGCTGCTCGCCCGCGAAGTGGAGCAGGTGCGCGTAGGTGTCCTCGCGCGTGGCCACGACGAGGCCGCCCTTGGGGTCGAGCTCGAAGGAGTCCCCGAGGGCACCGGTCATCTCGGCCCAGAGCTCGCGGCTCAGCAGGGCGAGGTTGAGCTCCGGACCGGGCTCCTTGTCGGAGACGAGAATGTTGCCCTCGCCCCCGCCGGTCGTGCCTCCCGCGACGGCACCGCGATCGACGACGATGACGCTGAGCCCGGCCTCGGCACATGCACGCGCACAGCACGCACCGACCACGCCGGCACCGATGACGACGACATCGACGGGCCGAGTCATGACCGCTCCTCCCGCCCGCGAGCCCAGAGTCCTCGAACATGACCCAGGTGATGCTCCATGATGGCCTGCGCCGACGCAGCGTCCCCGGACACGATGGCATCGATCAGGTCACGGTGCTCATCGGCAGAGCGCACGAGCACTCCTTCGGCCGCCAATTGCTCGAGGCCATAGAGACGACTCTGGTCACGCAGCCGCCCCACCATGTCGACAAGTCGGGGGTTGCCCGCTGCACTCAGCAGAGTCAGATGCAATTCACGGTCCGCTTCGACGTAGGCAACGACGTCACCCGACGCGGCGGCGACGTGCACCTCCTTCTCGAGCCGACGAAGGCGAGCAATCGTCTTGCGATCGAGGCGGCCCGCCAGGCTGACGACCGTGGGCACCTCGAGGAGTCGTCGCAGCTCCGTGATCTCGTCGAGGTCGGTGTCGGACAGTGCCACCACGCGGAATCCCTTGTTGGGCACCGCCGCCATGATGCCCTCGCTCACCAGGTCGAGCATGGCCTCACGCACGGGTGTCGCGGACACACCAAACTGGTCGGCGAGCACCGGGATGCTGTACGTCGTACCCGGCACCATGCGACCCGAGACCAGGGCCGCGCGCAGGGATACGGCGACGCGCTCGCGCAGGCTGATGCGATCGCCGATGGTGGCTAGCCCCTCGGGTACCGCAGTCACAGGAGGAAGCCCGCGGGGAAGGGGTCGTCGTCGCTGAGCATGTACTGCGCCGTCGCGGTGATCCACGCGCGACCGGTGATGGTCGGCACAACCGCGGGGAAGTCGCCGACCCTCGTCTCTTCGACGAGGCGGCCGACGAAGTGCGTGCCGATGAAGGACTCGTTGATGAAGTCCGTGTCGAGGGGCAGCTCACCGCGGGCGTGCAACTGGGCCATGCGCGCCGACGTGCCCGTGCCGCACGGAGACCGGTCGAACCATCCGGGTGAGATCACCATCGCGTGCCGGGAGTGCTGCGCGGTCGAGCCAGGTGCGAGAACCTGCACGTGCTTGCACCCGCGGATCGAGGGATCAGTCGGGTGGACGGGTGAGTCAGCCTCATTGATCGCCGCCATGAGGCGCATGGCGACGTCCTTGATGGCGTCGGCGTTGTCGCGGCTGAACTCCACGCCGAGCGCCTCGGACTCCACGATGGCGTAGAAGTTGCCGCCAAAGGCCATGTCGTAGGTCACGCGACCGATCCCGGGCACCTCGACAACCAGGTCGAGGCCGTAGGCGAAGGACGGCACGTTGCGGATCGTGACCGAGCGCGCCTCGCCATCCTCGACGGCGACCTCGGCGACCACGAGCCCGGCCGGCACATCGAGCCTGATCGTCGTCACCGGTTCGGTGACCTCGACCATCCCGGTCTCGACGAGCACGGTCGCGACACCGATCGTGCCGTGCCCGCACATCGGCAGGCACCCGGTGACCTCGATGTAGAGCACGCCCCAGTCGGCGTCGGGTCGCGACGGCGGCTGCAGGATCGCGCCGCTCATCGCCGCGTGCCCGCGCGGCTCGTACATCAGCAGCGTGCGCAGGTCGTCCATATGCTCCATGAGGTGCACGCGCCGCTCGGCCATGGTGGCACCGGGCACGACACCCACTCCCCCGACCACCACGCGCGTCGGCATCCCCTCGGTGTGGGAGTCGACCGCGTGGAGGACGCGCTTGGCGCGCATGTCAGGCCGTCGCGAGGCCTGCGTCGATGGCCGCCTGCGTCGCGGCACGCACGACCGACTCCTGGTCGGCGGTGAGTGGCAGGCGCGGTGGGCGGCAGGGGCCTCCGTAGCGACCGACCATGTCCATCGAGAGCTTGATGGCCTGCACGAACTCCGTCTTGGAGTCCCAGCGCAGCAGCGGATGCAGGGTCCGGTAGAGCGGGACGGCCGTGGCGAGATCGCCCGCCATCGCGGCGTCGTAGAGCGCACGCGAGGCGCTCGGGAAGGCGTTGGTGTAGCCGGCGATCCAGCCCTTGGCACCCGCGATCGCGAGCTCGAGGACGACATCGTCGGAGCCGATGATGACATCAAGGCCGGGGGCGTATTCCGCGATCTCGTACGCACGACGCGGATCGCCGGTGAATTCCTTCACGGCGACGATGAGGCCCTCAGTGTAGAGATCGCCGAGCAGGCGCGGGGTCAGATCGACCTTGGTGTCGAAGGGGTTGTTGTAGGCGACAACCGGTAGGCCGACCTTGGCCACCTCGCGGTAGTGCTCCATGACGATGCGCTCATCGGCGCGGTAGGCATTGGGAGGAAGCAGCATGACCGCGACCGCACCGGCCTCGCCCGCCTGCTCGGTCCAGCGACGCGACTCCTGCGCGCCGTACGCCGCGACACCGGGGACGACGACGCCACCGGCAGCCTTAGCCGCCGCGACCGCGGTCTCCACGACCTTGGCGCGCTCCTCGTGGGTGAGGGTCTGGTACTCCCCGAGTGAGCCGTTGCACACGACGCCATCGCTGCCGTTGCTCACCAGCCAGGTGACATGGTCGGCGTAGGCGGCGTAGTCCACGGCGCCATCGGCGGTGAAGGGCAGGGCGGTCGCGGTGAGGATGCCGCGCCAAGGGGTGGCAGTCATGGTGTCTCCTGGGTCATTGCTTCGGATGGGCCAACGGATGGGCTCAGTGGAATATTACATACCACCGTGCCCCCGTCAAGGGGTGCGGTCCCTCAGGGCCGGTCCGAGGGCCCCGGCGGTGACGGCGAGCCAGGCGACCATCCCCACGTGGAGCACGTCGTTGGCGGAGACGTAGGTGCCTGCGGCCCACAGCGACTCGGTGATCCCGAGCGCGACGTACACGAGATAGGCGACCTGCACGAGCACGAGGAGCACGAGCACCCAGAGGATGCGCCGCGCGAGCGGCTCCTGCCAGCGCCGGATCGCGAGCACGGTGGCGATGACGAGTGCGGGCACGGCGAAGAGGAGCAGGAGATCGAAAGAGAGCAGGAAGGCACTCGGCAGCACGACGCCCGCGACCGTCACCGCGACGTAGGCAATCAGATTGAGTACGGCGTAGACGGTGATCGCGCGACGGGCCCGCTCGGATGCGAGGGCATAGGCGACCGCGACGACCATGGCGCTCACGCTCGCCACCTGCATGAGGCTGTAGGCGATCTCGTAGCCGTTGGTGAGCGCGCAGAAGTCGCGGCCCGCGCACTTGAGTTCGTAGCTGAAGGCCTGGTAGCTGATGCCGGCAGAGCCCGCGGCGAGCCCGCCGAGGATCAGGGATACGCCGAACCACGTGCGCGAGCGCTGGCCCCCGCGCGACATGAGGAAGTAGACGCCCACGCCCAGCCAGAGCAGCGCGAGGGCGAAGACGAGCGCGCTGCTCCACGGCTCCGCCAGCGTCACGCCAGCCACCTCGACGCACGGGCGCTGTGCGCACCACTCGGCTGGGGTCGTCGGCGGCTGATAAATGAGTTCGTCGATGCGACCCAGCGCAGTGAGATTCACGGCAACGACCTTGTCAGGCCCCACTCCCTCGGCGGTGGTGGGGAGCCGGCCAGCCGAGGAGCGCGTCGTCAAGGGCGTTGATCCCCTCCCGCGCAGGTCGCCTTATCCTGGGCCTCAACGCGATATCAGGGGAGCCAATGCGCCGCCTCAGCAGGATCGGATCAGTCGCGGCAGTCGCCGCGGTCGGCCTCACGCTCCTTGCACCCGCGTCTGCCGGCACGGCAGCTCAGGCACCTGCCACTCCCAACACCACTGCGGCATACGCGCTCACGCCTGGCCCTTGCGCGCTGCCCAGGCTGAAGGGCTGGGCGTGCTCGACGCTCGATGTGCCCCTGGACTGGTTCGACTCCGCCAACCCCGACCGGGCGAAGATCGCCGTCGCCGTGCACCGCGCCACGGGTGCACGACGCGGCACCCTCACGCTCAACCCCGGAGGTCCCGGCATATCGTCCATTCTCACCTCCGACGTGATCATGACGAGGCTGCCTGCCACGGTGAAGCGCCACTTCGACATTGTGCTGTGGGATCCCCGTGGCACCGGGCTCAGCACCCCCGTGCCCACCGGATGCACGACGAACCCCAACGCGCTCCCGGTGATTCCCGCGACCGGCTCCATCGACTGGAGCAGCGTCACGCAGACATTCCTCGCGGCGCAGCGGGCGGCCAATCAGCAGTGCTACGAGGCCAACCTCGATCTTGCTCCCTACCTCGGCACGCAGTTCGTCGTGCGCGACCTTGACGCCTTGCGCCAGGCCCTCAACGTGTCCCGCTGGACCTACTGGGGGATGAGTTACGGCACGCGCATCGGCCTGCTCTACGCCCAGCACTACCCCTCGCGGATTCGCGCGCTGCTCCTCGACGGCCCGGTGCAGCCCAACTCTTCCATCACCGACATCGCCACGAGTCGCGGGGCGACCTTGGAGGCGGCGCTCGCCATGCTCGGCGCCATCATGGGCCCGGTTCGCTCCGCTCGGATGTATCGGGTCATCGACGCCCTCAATCTGAGGACCTATGTCGACGCCGACGGGCGCACCGTCACGCGCGAGTCCTTCCTCGCGAAGATGATGCGCGCTGCGGGGTCGCAGGCGCTGGTCCCCAACGCCGCGGACCTGGTCGACTCGGCGTACGCCGCGCTCTTCGGCTCGGCGCGCAGCCTGACCCCTCGCGCCGATGAACCCGACCATGGCTTCACGTACGCGCGGAGGTTCATCAACTGCGGGGATTACCGGGATCGCCCAAGCGTCGCGCAGACAGCAGCCATCGCGGACACCAGCGCCGAGAGCGGCACCGTGCGCGCAGGTCAGGCCGCCCTCTTCTGGCTGGGTTGGTGCGCAGGGCTTCCGCCCGCCGAGCATCCCGTGTCGCGCGTGAGCTCCCCCATCACCCTGGCCAATCCACCAGTCCTGCTCAAGGCGCTCGGGGACGACGCCACCCCCTGGGTCTGGGCCCGGCAGATGGCTAACTACTTCCGTGGCGCGTCGCTCATCACCTACGAAGGCGTGGGCCACGTGCTCTACGGCAGAACCCCCTCACGATGCGTCAACGGCGCCGCCACGGCGTACCTCCTGCGCCTCAAGTCACCCGGCAACCTCACCTGCCCCTACGTGCCGAGCTAGGTCAGCTTGCCCGGCGATAGGCACCCGGGGTGAGCCCGAGGACCGCGCGGAATTGCCGCGTGAAAGAACTCTGGTCATAGAAGCCACACGCCGACGCGACCTCCCCCGCCGTCAGCGTCGTCGTGGAGAGCAGCCGCACCGCGTGCTCAAGGCGCAGGCACTGCAGCACGCCCCGGGGAGCCATGCCGAGCGTGCGCCTGCTCAGCCGCTCCAACTGCGTCGTGGAAAGGCCCGCGATAGCCGCGATCTCGCTCACCCGCCAGGGGTGCGCGATGTCCGCGCGTACAGCGTCCAGTGCTGTCGCGAGACCCGAGTGCGCACTCCCCATCTGCGACTGCAGGTCCACCGACATCACGGCGATACCGGTGACCTCTCCATCGTCTGCGATGAGCCGCGTCTTTGACGTGAGATACCACCCCAACCGGCCATCGGCTCGCACAATCAACTCCAAATGCCCCTGCAGCGGTGTGCCCGTGCTGAGGATGTCGCCATCCTGGGCGGCGTACGACGAGGCAAGTTCCGGAGCAAACAGGTCGGCGACGGCACGACCGATGATGTCGCGGGCCCGGCGCCCGACTCTCTCCGCGAATCCACGGTTGACATAGACATAGTGACCATCGGTGTCCTTGGCGGCGGCCATGACCTGGGGCAGGCCATCGACCAGGTCGATGAAGACACGCAGTTCTCGACTATTTGGTATCAATTCGACACTCACCGGGTCACTGTGGCACAAGACGGGGGACCCCGGAAGCCGATGCACTACTCCCATGACGCTTGCACCGAACGCCGCTCCGACCCAGGACGCGGCGACCGCAGCAGCCGCGACCGCCGAGCGGCTCCTCACCGCTGCCACCGCGGCGACCACGCGCACGGAGCGACGCAGCGCCAAGCGCCTCGGCACCTTGCTCGCCGACGATGCCGGACGAGACCTCCTGCTCGACCTGACCGATCAGGTCCTGCGTATCCGCGACCGCAAGCGCGCCGCACGTCGACTGCGTGACCTCGTGCGCAACGGCGTCCCCGCATCACTCGGCCTTATCGACGGCACGGGTCTGCGCATGCTCGGTGCCATCGCACCCTATGTCCCGCGTCTTGCCGAATGGGCCGTCGACTGGCGTGTTGGGCGTGAGACGACCGGGGTCATCCTGCCGGGTGAGGATGCGCCGCTCACGCGCTATCTCGCACGACGGCGCGCTGACGGATTCGGCCTCAACATCAATGTCCTGGGCGAGGCCATCCTTGGCGATGACGAAGCGGATTCACGCTTCGATCTGGTCACCTCACGGGTACGCCGTCCCGATGTGGACTACATCTCCATCAAGATCTCCGCACTCTGCGCCAACCTGGACGCACTCGCCTGGGATCACTCCCTCGCTCGGGTCACGGAACGGCTCACTGCCCTCTACCGCATCGCACGCGAGCACGGCACCTTCGTCAATCTCGATATGGAGGAGCATCGCGACCTCGAACTCTCCATCGAATCCTTCGTCGCTGTCCTCGACCAGCCGGAGTTCCACGATCTGCCCGCAGGAATCGTCCTGCAGGCTTACATCCCCGATTCCCATGTCGCCCTTGCTCGGCTCATCACCTGGGCGAATGCGCGACACGCGTCGGGGGGAGCGCCCATCAAGATCCGCCTCGTGAAGGGTGCCAACCTCGCCATGGAACAGGTCGAGGCCGAGCAGCACGACTGGCCCCAAGCTCCCTACCTCACCAAGGCCGATGTCGATGCGTCGTACAAACTCATGCTCGAGAATGCCATCTCGACGTCCACGCCCGGAGCCGTGCGGCTGGGCATCGCCTCGCACAATCTTTTCGACGTCGCCTGGGCCCTGACTGTGCGCGATGTGCTCGACGACCCGACCATGATCGAGATTGAGATGCTCGAGGGCATGGCCCCGGCTCAGGCGCGCGCGGTGCGTGATGCCGCTGGCTCACTCCTGCTCTACGCCCCCGTCGTGGAGAAGGCCGATCGAGATGCGTCGATCGCCTATCTCTCCCGTCGCCTCGACGAAAACTCCGGTCCGGAGAATTTCCTGCGCTCACTCTTTGACCTCGCGCCGGGATCCCCCGCCTGGATACGCGAGCGCCAGCGCTTCCACCACTCGCTGGAGCGCCGACGTGAGATTGTGACCACGAGCCACCGGGACCAGGATCGGCGCAGCGAATCCCTCACCTTCCCGACGGATGGCACATTCGGCAATGTCGCGGACACCGACTTCACGACCGCGGGCAATCGAGCATGGGCTCAGCAGATCCTGCGCCAGGATCCCCCGGGGGAGCCCGGGTTGGTCACCGAGACCGCCGCTATCGACGACATCGTCGTCCGAGCTCGTTTAGCGCAGCAGCGCTGGGCGAACACGACCTGGCAGGAGCGTCGCACAACCCTCGCGCGCATCGCCGAGGTGATGGCAGCTCATCGCGCAGACACGATCGCTGCCATGGCGATGCCGACCGGCAAGACACTGCGTGAGGGCGATCCAGAGGTCAGTGAGGCCATCGACTTCGCGCTGTACGCCGCCCACCTCACGCTGCAGCACGAAGAGACCAGCGCGCATCTGGAGTGGCAGCCTCATCCGGTCGTGCTCGTCGCAGGACCATGGAACTTCCCCTACGCCATCCCCGCATCCGGTCTCGTCCACGCCCTCGCCGCTGGGAGCGCCGCCCTGCTCAAGCCGGCACCCGAAGCGCGCGCAATCGGCGCCCTGCTGGTGTCCCAACTGCATGAGGCCGGTGTTGATCCCGACCTCGTCCACCTCGTCTGCACACCCGATGACGAGATCGGCCGACACCTCGTGACCCACACCGGCGTCGACGAGGTCATCCTCACGGGCTCACTCGCGACCGCCGATCTCTTCCACGGTTGGCGTCCCGACATGCGTCTGCATGCCGAGACGAGCGGCAAAAACTCCCTCATCATCACCGCGGCCGCAGACATCGACCTGGCCATCAAGGACCTCGTGAAGTCGGCCTTCGGTCACGCCGGACAGAAGTGCTCGGCCGCATCCTTGGCCATCGTCGAGGCCAGCGTCTACGACGATCCATCCTTTAGGCGTCGGCTCGCTGATGCCGTGCGCAGCCTGCGTGTGGGTTGGGCAACCGATCCGGTGACCATCCTCGGTCCGGTCATCAGCCCACCGAGCGGTCCCCTTGCGCGGGCACTCACCGAGCTCGCACCGGGTGAGTCGTGGCTGGTGGAGCCGAGGTCACTGGACGACTCTGGGCGGCTGTGGTCCCCGGGCGTGGTGTGGGACGTGCAGCCAGGGTCGTGGTTGCACCTCACCGAATGCTTCGGTCCCGTCCTCGGGATCATCAAAGCGGAGACCCTGGACCAGGCCATCGACGTGCAAAACACTCCGCAGTACGGCCTCACGGGAGGCATCCACAGCCTGGATCCGCGCGAGGTCGACACCTGGCTCGAGCGTGTGCAGGTGGGCAACGCCTACGTCAACCGCCACATCACTGGAGCTATCGTGCAACGGCAGCCCTTCGGCGGCTGGAAGCGCTCATCCATCGGTGCCGGCGCCAAGCCCGGCGGTCCGAGCCATCTGCACACCTATGGCACGTGGACTGTCGACGATGTCAGCATCGACCGCGCCCGAGCGTCCTTCGACAGGGCGTGGCGAGACCGCTTCGGGGTCGATGTCGATGCGACGGGGCTGCGCAGCGAGCGCAACATTTTGCGCCATCATCCACTCGCCGGTGTCGTGATCCGAGGCCCTCGGGAGGGGTCAGCCTACGAGGTGGCGCACCTCGCCGCTGAGATCACGAATACGCCGATGCTGTGGTCAGACCCCCTGACGGAGTCCGAGGATGACCTAGCCCGTCGGCTGCCGGCCCTGGGCGTCGAGCGGCTCCGGATCCTCACGGACGTCGGGCCAGAACTCGTGACGGCGGCCCATGCCGCGGGTGTCGCCGTGGATCGTCAACCGGTGACGGATGTGGGAGTGGTCGAACTCGGTCGATGGATGAAGGAGCAGTCGATCGCGATCACGCGCCACCGCCACGGGCGGCTCCTTGACTGAATCGTCAGCGACCGGATGTGCCGGCGAGGCGCCGCGTCATTTGATCGACCTCGGTGACGAGCGCACCACCGAGCAGGAGGGCGCCGGTGTCATCAATATCCTTTAGTTCAGCCACGGAACGACTACGGCCTTCTTCCACCACTTCGAGTGCCTCCAGGACGCCCGTGGACGGGTCGCCATCAGCGATGGCGCGATCGAGTGAGTCAGCATGCACGGACAGGGCTGCACCCGTGGATGCGAGCATCTGACCGACACCGTGCGGGAGTCGCACCACGGCGCCGGAGGTCGCGTCAAAGAGTCCCCGGGCAATCGTGTTGACGTGGTCACTTGTCTGCTGGAGCAGGGCGTATTGATCAGCGATCGCGCGCCCGATGGCCCGCTCACTGCCGACGGAGAAGCGCCGACCGAGACCCAACTCCTCAATCTCCCCGCCGAGTTGACGGGTGTCGACCCCGAGTCGTCGCGCCTCGGTAAGCCATTCGGTCACCTGACGCCGAGTGAGATTCTCACCCGAGGCGCCGCCCATGGCTTTGAGTAGCGCACCGAGCCGGCCGCCGAGATCCGCGAGCCGCTCCGTGATCCTCTCCTCGGGCCGCTCCGGGTGTGCGACAAAGGAGAAGACGAGTCCGATAGCGACGCCCAGGAGGGTGGCAAGGATGCGATGCAGGATGACGTCATCGGTGAGCGAGTCGCCCAAGACGTAGACAAAGAGTGCGGTCACGGGGATCTGCAGCGACCCTTCCGGGCCCAACCGCATCACACGTCCAATGACCAGGGACGTCACCACGAGGACACCCACGGTCCAGACGTGGATCCCCCACCACTGGTAGAGAGCAAATGCCACTAGGAGTGCCGCCGCAGTTGCCGCGACGAGGGAAAACCCCGACCTCAGGGACCGATTGAGCGACAGCGCCACGGTGATGACCGCACCCACCGCGGCGGGGACGGGACTGGCGAGGTCGAGAAGGACAGCGGCCGTCCAGGCGGCGCAGGCAGCCAGGGCCGTGACTCCGATCAGCCAGATCGTGGCCCAGGTCCGAGCCAGGGACCGCAGGAGCCGCTGGCGTAGTGAATCCTGTGGCGCCTTGCGTGCCGCGCTGTCCAGTGAGCCCTGCACGGTCCGGGAGACATCGCGGAGCAGCATCCCGGGGGTGCGCACCCGCGCACCCGGCTCATGCCGATGCGGACTTTGCGTGCCTGCGGGGAACATAACGTCAGGATCCTCTCTATCGAGGGCCGCGGTGCACGAGCCCCGATAGAAGGTGACGGCGCTCACGCTGACCTGGTTCCCCTACGGCCGACTCCCCACGTGTGCCTACGGCACGACTGTCTCCGCGCGCGCCTACGGCACGACAAGCACGGGGATATCGGAGCGCTCCACGAGCTTGGGCGCCACGGCACCGAAGAGAGCCGCGCGGATCCGCCCCGACTCGCCGTAACCCACGACGAGCATGCGGGGCTGACGCTCCGCCATGACGGCCTCGAGCGCCCCCACCGGACCGGCGTCCACCAGGATCGCCTCGGCCTCGACGCCGGCTTCGCGGGCCTCGATCACCGCTGCATTGACCGCCGGCGCGAGCTCCTCGACGATCGCGTCCTCGGTGGCGTCGTACTCCTCACCCATGCCACCCGCGGGAGCGACACCGCACACGATGAGGAGCGTCTCATCCAGGTCGCGCGCGAGCGCGATGGCGGCCCGAAGGGCATGGCGTGCACTGGCGCCACCGTTGTATCCGACGGCCAGGCTCATCGCTTGTCGCCGCCCTCGGACGCCGGGACCAGATCGGGTTCGACCACGCTGGGACGCTCCTTCCAGAAGGGAGTGTCAACAAGGCGAGACGACACCATGAAGATGAATCCCAGGATAAAGAGGAAGATTCCGATCACGAGCGGTGGGCCCAGGCCAAACCACGACTCTCCCCCGTAGGAATTCTCCGGGTTCGACATCTCGGTGGCCGACAGCACAAGCAACCACATCAGCAGGATGGCACCCGTCACCGGACCGAGCCCGATGAGCACAAAGGCCTTGACACTCTTGAAGAGCAGCCTCCGGTAGTAGACCGCGCAGGCAATCCCCGTGAGGGAATAGTAAAACGCGATCAGCAGGGACAGCGCGGTCAGGGAGTCAAGGAGCGCATTCTCGCTGATAAAACTGACAACGATGTACCAGACGATGGCGATCCCAGCGACCCACCACGTGGAAACAGCGGGTGTCCGGTACTTGGTCGAAATACGACCGAAGTAACCAGGGATAGCCTGACGCCGCGCCATGGATAGTGCGGTGCGCGAGGCAGGAATGATCGTCGTCTGGGTCGACGCCACGGCCGACATCGCCACGGCGAGCAAGACGATCCAGCCCCAGCCTCCTAGCGCCTCGCGGGCGATGAGCGCGAAGACCATCTCCTCCTCGCCCGCGTTGTCCGCGAGGAACGACGGTCCGACAAGCATCAGGACGGCTACGCCGACACCGAGGTACGTCGCCAGGAGGATCAATGTCGACAGGATCGCCGCTCGTCCCGGAGTGCTGGCGGAGTCCGTGGTCTCCTCGTTGAGGTTGACTGCCGACTCCCAACCCCAGTAAGCGAAGACACCGAGCAGGAGCCCCGAGGTCAGTGCTGCCGTCCCAGAGGCAAAGGGATTGAGCCATTCCCATGACGGGGTGAGCGCACCCGGCAACCCCTGTCCGGATGCACCCTTGTAGATGGCCACGGCCGCAAAGATGATGAGGGCCGTAACCTGCGCCACATTGAAGACGGTCTGGATGCGACCAGATAGTTCCGTGCCGATGACGCAGATCCCGGTCATGACGAGGATGAGGAGGACCGCGAGAACCATCACGACGGTGTCATTACTCGCGATGGTGTCCTGGCCAAACATCAGGAGGGTGAAGCGCACACCCACATCTGCGAGCGACCCAACGACAAGCACCCCGGTCATGGCGATGGCCCAGCCACCCATCCAGCCAAACCATGGACCCATCGCTCGGGTGACCCACGAAAACGTGGTCCCGCAATCGGGATCAACACGATTGAGGAAGTAGAACGCGCTCGCGATGAGCAGCATGGGCACGAAAGATGCCAGGAGGACGCCGGGGGCAGCGACCCCGACCAAAACCACGATCGGCCCGAGCACCGCCGCCAGCGAGTAGGCCGGCGACGTGGCATTGAGTCCGATCGACACGGCGTCGACGAAGCCGATGGCATTCGCCTCAAGTCCCGGCTGGACCTGGGGCTTCTCATCTGCCTGGTCGGCCACAGTTCCAGTAAAGACCTCGCACCTGCCCCTGTCCGACGAATCCGGGCATAGCCTTCGTTCATGCGCGCGGTCGTCTATGACTCCCTGACACAGCCCTGGCGAGTCACCGAGGTGCCCGATCCCACCCCGGGTCCGGACGGAGTCGTCCTGCGCGTCGAGGCCGCCGGCCTGTGTCGCAGTGACTGGCATGCCTGGCACGGTCATGACAACGTGTCGCGCTTCCCCCACGTCCCCGGCCACGAGTTCGCGGGCACCATCGCGGCTGTTGGCGGCGACGTGAGCCGATGGCGAGTCGGTGATCGCGTGGCGGTGCCCTTCGTGTGCGCGTGCGGCACCTGCCTGGTGTGCGAGGCGGGCAATCATCAGGTGTGCCCGCATCAATGGCAGCCCGGATTCGATGGCTGGGGAGGCTTTGCGGAGTACGTCGCCGTGCCGAGTGCGGACGTCAATCTGGTGCGCCTACCCTCCGATATCCCCTCAGCGACAGCCGCGGCGCTGGGGTGTCGCGTCGCGACCGCTTATCGGGCCCTGGCCCTTGTCGCGCGCGTGCAGGCGGGTGAGGACGTCGTCGTGCACGGCTGCGGTGGAGTGGGACTTGCTGCCGTCATGGTGGGGCGCGCCCTCGGGGCACGGATCATTGCGGTGGATCCCAGCGCCGCCGCGCGTGAGCGTGCCGTCGCCCTCGGGGCAGCGACCGGGCTCAGCCCGGATGATGCGACACCGGATGCCCTCCGGGACATCACCGGCCTCGGCCCCGCTGTCACCATCGATGCACTCGGTGATGCCCGCATCTGTCGATCCGCCATCGAATCTCTGCGACCCCGTGGGCGGCACGTGCAGATTGGCCTTCTCCCGCCTCCCCAGTCAGTCGAGGCTGTCCCCATGCCGGTGGTCATCTCACGCGAACTCCAGATCCTGGGCAGTCACGGCATGGCAGCGCACGACTATCCCGAGCTGCTGGACATGGTTCGTTCCGGGCGGCTCCGCCCCGATCTCCTCATCAGCAGGACAATCTCGCTGGACGACACCCCCGCGGCCTTTGCGCTGATCGGTACACCGGAGCAACCACCGGGAATGACGATCGTTCTCCCACATCAGGGATGATGCGTACGTCAGAGCGACTCGGCGGCACGACCCGTGGGCCAATGAGCCAGGGTGTCGAGGAACATCCCCCGCACCCGATCCACTTCTGCGCCGATGTCTTGGCGCGTCCAACCGTGCGTCGACACGGGGGGGAGCACGGCGACGTCGAGTACGCCGGAAGAGATGAGTACGCCGTGTGCCGGCATGAGTTCTCCCGCATTGCGGATGACCACCGGGACCACGGGGACTCCGGCCTGCATGGCGACGTGGAAGGCACCCTTCTTGAAGGCACCCAGACGCGGTGTCGCTGAACGTGTGCCTTCCGGGGCCATGGCTAGGGATCGGCCTTCGCGCAGGGCTTCCACCGCGGGGGCCAGTGCCTTTTTTGCCTCGACCGTGTTGGCGCGATCGATGAAGGCCACATCCGCCAACCAGCCCAGGGGCGCAAACATCGGATCACTCTTCAATTCCTTTTTCGCCACTCCGGTGAAGTCATTGCGCAAGAGAGCGGCCAGCACGATGACATCGAGTTGGCTCTGATGGTTGAAGACAAACACCGCCGGTCGCTGGGCCCAGAGGTTCTCCGCGCCCACGACTCGCATGCTGACGCCCGCGGCTGCCAGGGCCAACTCTGAGCCCACCGAGGCCGTGACTTCCAGCGCTGTACGTCGATCACGATTGACCAGGCCCAGACCAACTCCCGCGACGAACCCGGCAATCACTCCGCCATACGCGGCAACAGAACGCGCGACCAACTCCGGTGTGAGGTGCTGCGGCCGCGAGAGTCGCGCCGTCGACCAGCCACGCTCCGCCGCGGCATCGACGAGCCCATCCGCGGGATTGAGGGGCCGGGGATTGCCGACTGTCGCAAGGTAGGCCAGATCCTCTGCCCCGTTGCCGTAGGCATAGGAGCGGCTGAGGTCGATGCCGTGCTCCGGGGCAAAGTCCCGCACCGCCTGCGCTTTGGCATCCCCCCACAGGATCGGCCCATCCACGAATCCGGTGAGGATCCCGTCACGACTCTCCATCCGTGTGCACAACACATCCGTGATGCCCAAGTCCGCCGCCGCCGCTTCCACCTGGAAGCTCAGCGCCGATGATGCGATGACGACGGTGTGACCACGACGCTGATGGGCATCGACGAGCACGCGCGCCTCCGGGTAGATCAGTTGAGCAATGTTCTTCCGGAAGAGGCGCTCACCCGTCCGCTCAATCTCTTCCACACTGCGCCCGCCCAGGGCGCCCACACCCACCTCCACGAGACGGTGTACGTCGCGACCGCGAATCTCGACGTTGAAGCTCTCCGTGATGGATCGCAGCAACTCAGAGGTGCCCACATCGCGCGCAAGCAGGCGATCACGGAAGTAGGCGACGGCGGAGTAGCCGTCGATGAGGGTCCCATCAAAGTCGAAGAAGGCTCCGATCTGTGGGCCATCGGGCGATGCCTCGATCTCGGCCACGAGCCCGTCAATATCCGGCACCGTCAACGCCTCCGCATGATTCGCGACACGGTCCGACGACCGTCTCCTTCGATCTGGGCCATCGCCGCACGGCGGATGACCCCCACACGCTCGACAGCGGTCCGCAACTCATCGCGGAAGCCCTCCCGCTGCTGGCGCACGTCGTCACCGCCGACAGTGAGGAGTCCGCGATTCTCCGCGAGTTTGAGTCCACCCTGCATGAGGTCGCGGGAGATCGACTCGGGGCTGTGCAGCCGGTGCATAAGCCAATCCTGTCGTGCGATGCCGAGGCATTCCTGCACCAGGGCATCTCCATCGACAGCAGAGGCGGGATCTGCCTCGGCGAGGCGCGACGCGATCACGAGATATGCCTCGAGGAACGGCCCGATGATGCGATGTGAGACGTAGAGATGTGTCTGATCAAGTGCATTCAAGACACCGTCACGGTCCAAACCCTCGTCTTCCCAGCCCGGTCGGGCCAGGTCCACCTCGCGACGGATGTCCTCGGCGAACTCGCGCTTGCGCGGGAAGAAGAATTCAAACTTCAGTAGGTCTCTCAGTTCGAGCGCCACCTCCCACGTGCGCTCCGTGACATTCCCCCGCTCCTGGCCGCCATCGTCGGCGGCGGCGAGCAGGGCGTTTTCGGCCACGGCTCGGTAGATGAACCAGTGCGCGAGGGTATTGCGATAGAAGGCCGCCTCGTGAAACCGATCAGGAGCGACCGCGAAGACCGACTCCAAGCCGCCGTCGTACACCTCGATGACTCCTTCGCTCTCCAGGGTGCGCAGGGACTGCCGCAGTCCATCCGGGCGAGCCAGATCGATCTCGGATGTAAGGGGAAGGTTGCGCGCACGCACGTATGCGAGCAGGGGATCCAGCACATCCAGCAACTCCGCCAGCGTCAGGGCGCGCCCCTCGTTGTCCAGCAGAGCAAAGGTGATCAGCGCCGACGGCGTGATCGGGGTTGCCGCGTTGATGCGGTTGGCGATGTCAAAGGCCACGCGTGGCACGACCGTCGTGGGGTCGGTCGACCCTGCGCGCTGACGGGCATCCTCGAGGCTCTCCAGCAGGGAGAGCGGCTCACCGAATCGGATGTGGACCTGCCCCCTATGTGTTGACTGAGCACGGGCAAATCCAAAGAGCCACCGCAAACTTTCGGGCGTCTTGCTGCCACCACCGTCCTCGTAGGAGATCGCCTCCACCTCGTGCTGCTGGTCATACACGATGGACACGGGTACGAAGTAGACGTCGTCGGTGCGAGGAGCCACTCCGTCGGCAGCGTTCTCCACGAATGCATCGAGGAGGTAGCGCAGCACTCCCATGCGTGGTGGGCGCAATTTGCCGGTGCGGGTGCGTCCTCCTTCGAAGTACCACTCGAGGTTGGCCTTCTCCTTGAGCAGACGGCCGAGATAGAGCCGCATCATGGCGGGATAGACCGGATCATCACGCGTACTGCGGCGGATGAAGATGAGCCCTGACCGCTTCGCCAGCAGCGACGCCGGCCACTTGGCAAGATTCATGCCACCGAGGATGAAGTTGGGTGGGAACCCGTGCTGGGAGAGGACCCGGCGCAGTACGAGGGGGTCAAGGTAGGACCGGTGGTTGGGCAGGAAGACCAGCGAGTGCTTGCGTCCGAGGGCTCGGATGTGGCTCAGACCCTCCGCAGAGGCATCCACCGAATAGGAGCGGGACAGCCAGGAGCCGAAGCGGTCCCATGCCTGGGTGCTCTTGGGCTCAACGGTCGCAACCATCTCCTCCAGGCAGTGACGAGCGTCAGCCTCGACGTCCTTGGGCGTTCGACCCGTGATCTCCACGAGCGAGGCGACTCGGGCAGCAAACTCAGGCGACGCGGCGATCTGCGACGCTGTGAGACCCATGGCCACCCCTTCCGGCACTCCAGACTAGGGCTCAGGCCGACGCGGGGAGAGGCGAATGCACTCTCCGCCTCGACGACGCCACGGACTTCACTACGCCACCTACTACACGACCTCGCTGACCCCCGGAATGCCATCAGCGATGACCACCGTCTTATCCGCGCGGGGGGTGCCCTCGATGGTTCCCGGCTTCGCCAGCGCGTTACACACGCGGTACGTCGCCCGGTCAGACTCCGGTGTGATCTCGTGCAGCACGTAGCCATTGCCGAGGAGTTCGCCGTACGCCGCCCAGGGTGTCTTGGCCAGGGTCGGTGGACCAGCGAGGGCGACGATGCCACCCTCGCCAAAGAACGTGGGGGAGGAGATGGCACCCGCGGCGATCTCGGTGGCAACAACCGGCTTATCCCAGGTCAAGGTCGCCTGGATGCACTCCGCCATGGACGGGAAGTCGCGCGGGTTGGGCCAGGACTGGAGCACATCAAAGGCCAGATTGCAGTGGAAGTCACCGGTAAGGATGACCGGGTTGCGCACCTGGCCCTGGGTGATCGCTGCCGTCAGTCGCTCGCGTGGCACCCAGTAGCCATCCCATGAGTCGTAGTTGTAGAGCCCGTCCGCGGGCAGACCCAGCCCCACGGACCCATTGACGTCGGAGAAGACTGTCTGCTGGGCCACGAAGGTCCACTTGGCGGTCGAATCATCCAATCGCTCTGTCAACCAGGCTTCCTGGTTGGCACCGAGCATCGTGGCCGTGGGGCTATTCATCTTCGGCACCCACTTGCCGAAGTCCGCCGGAGTGTTGTCACCGGGCTGATCCGAGCGGTACTGCCGTCCATCAAGCATGAGGTAGGTCGCAAGAGTCCCCCAGGTGATCTCGCGGTAGATCTTCATGCGTCGTGGCATCGGCTCGGGCTGTGGGATGCGGATGGCGTGGTTTTCCCAGAAGGCCTGGAAGCCCGCCGCGCGCCGCTTCTGGAACTTCACTCGATCCTTCTGCCCGTCGCCTCCACTCTTGGAGGCTGTGAAGTTGTTGTCGACCTCGTGGTCATCCCAGATGACCGAGTAGGGCGCGGCCGCGTGCAACTTTTGGAGTTCCGGTGATCCGCGATAGAGGCCGTACTGGCGCCGATACTGCGCGACGGTGAACGGCTCGTCCTTCCAGGGGATTACACGCGTGGGCTTCGTCTGTGTCGGTCGCATGTAGCCCTTGTTGCCGTACTCGTAGATGTAGTCACCCTGCGCCAGCCAATAGTCGGGCTCCTGCTCGGCGAGGTCCGCATACAGTTGGTAGTAGCCCGACTGCCAATTGGCGCAGGATGTCTGCCCTACCCGAAGCATCGACATCGAGGCGCCGGGTTCGGGTGTCGTCCGGGTGCGTCCAACAGGGGACAGTTCCGTGCCGTGCTTAAACCGGTAGTAGTACCAACTGTCCGGCGTCAGTCCCTTGACATCAATGTGCACGCTGTGGCCGTACGTCGGTGTCGCATCGACCGAGCCGGTCTGCCTGTCCTTGGTGAATGCCTCATCCGAGGCAATCTCCCACTCCACGGTGGCCGAGACCTTGCCCATGCCGCCATCAAGCTCCAGGGGCTTGGGCGCAAGGCGCGTCCAGAGGATGACCGAGTCCGGCAGGGGATCACCCGACGCCACACCCAGCGTGAAGACCTCCCCCGAAGCGCGCACCGACCGACCCGCCAGCGCGGATGTGGCCGTCGTGGGGATCAGGACCGCACCCGTAGCAGCGGCACCCAGGGCAAGGAAGGACCGTCGGTCGAGGCCGCCCGGCACAGTGTCATTGGTCATGAGGGCAGACTAGGCACCCAATGCGGCCTGTGCCCGGGCAATGGAAGAAGGACTGGTGTCATCTCGTGGAAGCCCTGGTGCCGACGACCAAGCATCGCCGAGGCAGGCGCACCCCACGGCAGGAGCGGGCACTGGCCTCCCCGACGAACGCCCTGGTCAGCCTTGAGCAACTCGCCGACGACGAGATCATCACCGGCTCGATACCCCTCGTCCTCGATATCGGCTTTGGCTCCAGCAGCGCCGTGGTCGCCATGAAGCAGGCCGAGCCGGACATGGCCATCCTCGCCGTAGACACGCACACACCCGGGATTGGTGACCTCCTCGCCTGTATCCGCGAGCAGGGGCTCACGGACATGAAGGTCATCGACAGCGACGTGCGGCTCGTGCTGGAGCGCCTGCCCGCAGGTCGGCTCAGCGGCGTGCGCACGTTCTTCCCCGACCCGTGGCCCAAAACACGTCATCATCGCCGGCGGCTGGTGACCACGTCATTCGCTGATGCCCTGGCACGCACCGTCATGGTCGGTGGCTTCTGGCATGTGGCGACCGACTGGTCCGACTACGCCGCGTGGATCCAGGAGTCGGTCACATCATCCGCCCTGTGGAGTGGAGGGTCGATTCCACGCCCCGTGTCACGGCCCGAGACACGCTATGAGGTGCGTGGTCGCGCCGCCGGTCGAGAGCCCATCGACCTGTGGTTTGAGCGGGTGTCGCCATGAAGATCAATGACGTGATCGAACTGGACATCACCGCCATGGCCCATGGAGGTGAGGCGGTCGCGCGTTATCAGGGCCAGGTTGTCTTCGTGCGTGGCGCACTCCCCGGCGAGCAGGTCAGCGCATCGGTGACATCTGCTCCGGGCCACGGGCGGTTCCTGCGCGCCAGCGTGATCGACGTTATGCGCCCCTCACCCGATCGGGTCACACCTCCATGCTCGTACGCCGGCCGCTGCGGTGGCTGCGACTGGCAACACATCGCCCTGGCCGCCCAACGCCGAATCAAGGCCGACATTGTCCGCGAGCAACTCACGCGCCTGGGAGGTGAAGAGGCAGGCCGCTGGGACTCACTCATCGTGGAAGCACTCCCGGGAGATGATGACGGCCTGCACTGGCGCACGCGCATGCGCTACGCGGTCAACGCCGAAGGTCGTGCGGGTCTTCACGCACATCACACCAAGCAGATCGTGCCTATCGACTCCTGCCTCATCGCCAGCAGGGACATCGGTGGCCCGGACGTGCTCGGGCAGGTGTGGCCGGGAGCACGCGAGGTGGTGGCCGTGCAGCCCGACGGTCCAGCGATCACGCTGCCGGACGCGCGGCCGGGTCAGGCGCGCGTCACACAACGCGCCGTCGGGCGTGAATGGACCTTTGATGCGACAGCCTTCTGGCAGGTCCACGTCGGAGCGGCCGATGCCCTCGCCCATGTCGTACGCGACCTCCTTCAGCCGCGCCCGGGTGAGCACCTATTGGACCTGTACTCCGGGGTGGGTCTCTTTGCCGGCGCCCTGGTCAATGACCTAGGGGCGGGCGGACGCATCGACGCCGTTGAAGGCGATGAGGTCGCCATCCGAGGAGCTCGGCGCTCACTACATGACGCACCGACAATCCACCTCCATCACGATCGCGTGGATCTGTGGCTGCGCTCCACCGGTCTGCGCCGATGCGACATTGTCGTGCTGGACCCGCCTCGAGCGGGAGCCGGGCGCCAGGTCATCGAGCGCACCATCCGCATGACCCCACGAGCCATCGCCTATGTCGCCTGCGATCCCTCCGCACTCGCACGTGATATCGCCACCGCTCGGTCCCTGGGTTGGCGGCTTGAGTCCCTGCGGGCCCTGGACCTCTTCCCCATGACACATCACGTGGAGTGCGTCGCTCTCCTCGTCCCCGCAGTTAGCCTCGATTCATGAGTCAGGACGATTCACTGCGACGTCAATTGCGCTTCGCGCTCTTTCTCCAGGTGGGCGGGGCGCTGATGTTCAGCCTCGCCTTTATTGCTCGGGTGACAGCCCTCGGTCTCGACGTGGTGACAGCCATATTCGGTCTCGTCACCCTTCTCATTCTTGGCGCCGTGGTCGTCACCGCCCAGCGACTGAGAAGTCTCGGTCGCTGACCTCGCGCGGGAGTTCGAGGATGACCCGAGATCCCGGATCCGTGCTACCCCGGTGGTGAGGGGCCCGTCGCCCGGGCCTGTCGCACGTTGGCCTCATGGAGTTGCTCCATCCACGGGTCGGCGCGACGTGGGTCGTCAGGATCGCGTCCGGCCAGGATCGCCTCTAGATAGGCGCGGTCAGCATCCAGGCGGGCCATGGGCTCAGACGTGGGGCTGCCATGGCCGGGGATGAGCATCGTGGAGCGACCGACGACGCTGACCAGCCGCTCAAGACCGACGAGGTAGGCCACCAGGTCAGGCTCCGCCGGATCCGGATAGGGCAACTCGATATCACTGAGCATGTCTCCGGCGAGGAGTACGCCGGCGTCGGGAATCTCCACGGCCACATGGCCACGTGCGTGGGCATCGTGCTCGTGGAGAATGACGTCTCGCCCGATCCACGGCAGGTGATACTCCGGCGGCAACACCGTGTCGCGTGGGTACGGCACACCTGGCACAGCCGCCGCTGATCTCGGCGCCGTTGGACATGGCGTCAAACGTCCCGCGAGATCAATGAGAACCTCCGGCAGATCGCCCTTCAGCGGGGCGAGGAGTTCGTCTCGTGATGTGCGCCAGTGATCGACACTCCACGGCGTCGCCCAGCGCGGCACATCAGGCAGGCTCGGATGCCAGAGGACGTGGTCATAGTGCTCGTGGGTCGCGAGCCCGGCTGCGCAGGAAGCACCCGCCGCCGCGATCACGTCCGATACATCGCCCAGCTCATCCGGATCCCACGAAGGATCAACAACCAGCGCTTCTCCTCGGCCCATGACCAACGTCGATGTCGTCGCATACCGGCGCGATGTCATGACGACAATCCCGGGAGCTACTTCGACTACTGCCCTCACGTCACACCTCTCGATTGCTGAGTACCCCCACCGTTGACGAGCGTCCGGTCCCCTATGCTTCTCTACGCTTCACCGTGGCTGTGGTCGCGGTCACGCAGATCGACCGCCTCCAGGGGCGCGCCGCCTTAGCTCAGGGGTAGAGCAACGCACTCGTAATGCGTAGGTCCGGGGTTCAAATCCCCGAGGCGGCTCCAATGTGAAGTCCCGGGACATCGTTAATGGATGTCCCGGGACTTCGTTTATGTTCGGG
>ERZ888423.839-NODE-839-length-30087-cov-25.703516_pt1 | contig 30087 bp, 23 predicted proteins | sample MGYA00520523_ERZ888423 | MGnify/ENA primary metagenome ERZ888423 (study PRJEB32303, sample SAMEA104408611) | aquatic metagenome | biome: Brackish water; feature: Pelagic; material: water | place: Baltic Sea | collected 2014-06-08T10:24:00 | depth 30,27 m ...
TATGTTAAATAAAAATCTATCGTTAGAACAGCAATTGGAGAGCCTCAAAGGGCAGCGTAAAGGTCCTTATTTGAGTCATAACCCTGTTAGCGCGACGCAGATCTGGCAATGGTGCTCAGCGATGGGCGATAACAACCCCTGCTACTCACCCGGAAACGATCAGGTCGCGCCTCCTGCAATGATGCAGATGTGGACGATGCGCGATATCAATGATCGCTATGCGCCGTATTCGACCGATGCTCAACCGTATCAGGTTTTTGATGAAATGAGCGCAATGGGCTATTCGTCGAACGTTGCTGTCAGCTACGATATTAATTTTCATCGAGATCTGCACATTGGCGAGCGTGTGAAGCATTACACGACTATTGTGAACATCAGCGATAAAAAATCGACGGCACTTGGCGAAGGGCTTTTTATTACTGAGCGAGTGGAGTACCTAACGTTTGACGAAAATTCGTTCGCAGACGCGCTGATCACCTACTTTCAGTATCAGGCAGCTGAGGCAAAGGTTGAAGAGAACACACACCGCCACAGTGTGCAGATGGACGCAGGGTTACCCTCCATCAAAGGACTGTCTAGTGCGCCGACTGACTCTACAGATATCAAAATAGCTGCCCTTCACGTGGGCGATCGATTACCGGAGGTTGTTATCCCCATTACCCATAAGCTCATCGTGGGTGGTGCGCTAGCAACACAAGATTTTACTCCCGTACATCACAATGCGGGCATAGCGCAGGCTGCGGGAATGCCAGACATTTTCATGAATATCCTGACGACCAGCGGATTGTCTGCTCGCTATCTCGGTGACTGGGCTGGCGCGAATAGTCGCTTGAAAAAACTTCAATTTGATTTGAGAGCGCCTAACCTTCCCGGGGATGTCATGGTGATGACAGGGGAGGTCGTTGCTCTGACGCTAGAACCCTCGGCGGCTTTGGTGACAGTTGCATTCACCGGGGAAAATAGTCTGGGCATGCATATATCGGGAAGCGCCACGCTGGCACTTTCAGAGAAAAAATGAAGGCTATAGGACAACCAATATGAGTAGATCACGCTTTAAAGGAAAGGTCGCTATTGTTACAGGCGGCAGTATGGGGATCGGCAGGAGCACAGTACTGCAGCTGGTAGAAGAGGGTGCTCATGTCGTGACTTGCGCCCGCCGTAAGCCCAAATTGGACGAGCTGGAAGAAGCATCGAAAAATCTGAGCGGCAGCTTCACTGGCCATGAATTGGATGTTGGTGATACAGAGGCTTTCGCCAGACTCATTAACGAGACGGCACAACAGTATGGTCGGCTGGATGTACTGGTCAACAATGCGCCATCCGTTATAGGGGGCATGGTCGTCGATCAGACTTTGGATCAGTGGCGATCGAATTTCGGCATTGGCGTTGATAGTGTCTTTATTGGTGTGCAGGCGGCATTGAGAATTATGATTCCGCAGGGCAGTGGCTCGATCGTCAATATCTCGTCAGTGAGTAGCCTTCGGGCAGGGATCGCTTCGGGTGCTTATGGCGCAGCCAAGGCGGCACTTAATCAATTTAGCCTATGTGCGGCTATGGAAGCGGCCCCCCACAATGTGCGTATTAATGTGGTTGCCCCTGGCGCCGTTGAGACGCCGGGGCTCAATGCGGCCACCATGAAAAATGACGCGGTGAAGAAAATAATTACTGACGCAATCCCGATGCTGCGAGCCGCTACAGCGGAAGAGGTGGCCCAAGCGATCTGCTTCCTAGCCTCTGACGACGCCTCGTTCATTACAGGCGTAGTATTGCCCGTCGATGGGGGGAAAGCCCCGCAGTTATATGTGCCTGCTTTCGATATTACTAATTTGGACAATCAGGCCAAGGATCGATAGAGGTCAGAAAATAATTCGCTACCATGTGGTATAAGAGAGTCTATTAGTGCTCTGATATGTCATGATCGACGACGGTATTATCAGTTGCGAGGCGATTAATATGGGCCGATTGCTCTATATAGTATTAGCATCAATGAGCTTGCAGCTTGGTTGCAGCTCGTCTGATTCTGACTCTTTGTCTTCATCCGCGCCTGAATATGGGCTCACTGAAAAGCCTTATACGTCGCTACAACAGGTATGGGTGCCCAATGAGCCTTCGCCTGAGGTGCGTGCAATGATGGATGATGGCACCTTTACGGTCTACCAGCACCCGCAGTACGCAGGAAACGGTCTTGGCGCCAGATTAGAAGGCGGCCTGCCCTGGATAGAGCATTTGGAATTGGCGCCTCATTTTGGCGGGCAGGGTACCCAGCGATCAAGTCTTGCTTATATTTTGGTGATCGCAGATCCGCAGATTATTGATGAGGAGTCGCCTATAAGGATGGATGGTTATGCCAATGTGTATCGCCCTGGCGGTCAGCTCACTCCTCAGGTTTTTGAAGCCCACATACGGACTGCACGACGTATCAGCGATAGAAGTAGTCGGCCCTTTGATTTTGCGATTATCGCGGGCGACCTGACGGACACTAGTCAAAAGAATGAACTCGACTGGATGATCACGGCGCTGAATGGCGGCGTTATTGATCCCGACTCTGGCGTTGATGATGACCCAATCCCTGGCCCTGGGAATGACTACAATGATCCGTTTCTTGCGATAGGGATTGAATCACCGTGGTACGTCGCGCTCGGCAACCACGATGTCTTGCATGTCGGTGGTTTTGGGTTGATTGACAGTACACTGCGAGACGCAGCGCAGGGCGACCACCTTTTTACCGGTAGCAATTTCAGCAAGATCTGGGGGGGCTATGTGGCGGGCGACACCGCAGACCACAAGGTTATTTTTGATGCCAGCGTTATGACGCCAGCCGACCCTGACCGCTTGCCACTCAACGAGACCGAGTTATTGCAAACGCTTTACGATGCAGGAGGTGCGCCTGCTGGTCATGGCTTTAGCCTAGAGGATATCGCGGCCCAAAAAGGCTATTACAGTGTTTATCCTGTTGCCGGAAAGCCCATTAAAATGATTGTATTGGACTCGACTGACTCTGCAGGGACTGCTCTTGGCTCCATGGGTCAAATGCAATTCTCGTGGTTGCATGAGGAATTGGTGAGTGCTGCTGATCAGCATGAATTGGTTATTGTGGTCTCGCACCACCGCCTGCAAGACTTTGACGATAAAAGTAAAGTCTCTGGTGAAATGGTAAAGGACTTATTGGTGAGCTCGGACAACGTGATTCTCCATCTCACCGGGCACGGCCATAGAGACAGAAAAAGCTTACAGACGGCAAACGGCGAGGGTGGTTTTTGGGAGTTAATGACAACATCCACGATAGACTTCCCGATGCAGAGCAGAGTTTTGGAGCTCGTGGATGAAAATAATGGCTACCTGTCGATTTACGTAACTAACGTTGGCCATAATTCGGCTGCGACTACATTGGCCTCTAAGGCACGGCAGCTGGCGGCAGGGAAGTTGGCTTTCGGCACGACATTTTTTGATGGTGATACGGTGGCTTTTTGGGAGGACGAAGTTCAGGCGCAGAATTTATTGTTACGGGTAGCGTTGCCGGATGATATAAGCAGCAATTTGGCTACGATTTCCGACTGGCCCGACACTATTGAATCTATTCATACCCTGTCACATTTTTGAGAGGACTGCACCAATATTAGCGTGATGAATGTTGTAGGGACGGCGGGGTTAGAACAAAGGAGGTACGGTAGGGGGCTCGGCAGTGACAGTCGGAGCACTTCCGCTCAGCTTGTCCGCTTCGTCGATCCAGCCGCCGCCCATTGCCTTATAGATATTGGCAGATGCTGCTAGTACAGCCGCACGTAATTCCGCAAGTGCCAGCTCGGCAGGGAATAGGTTTTGCTGCGCTTGCAGCACAGTGGAGTAGGGGACATAACCCGCATCGTACTGTAATTTAGCGAGCCGCTCGTACTCGGTTAATGCCGATACGAGGCGTTGCTGTGCTTCCAGCTGTTCGCCTGTTTTTAGATACGCTACCAAAGCATTATCAACATCCGCAAATGCGCTTTGTACTGCAAGTTCATAACTTGCTAGGGCTGCCCGTTGCGCAGCTTCCGATTGCGCGACCTGACCGCTCACCGCACCGAAGGAGAAGATCGGTCCGACGATCTGGCCGGCATAGTTCCATGTGCGGCTTGATCCCTTGAATAAATCAGACAGATTGGAACTCGAATCGCCAAAGGCACCGGTAAGAGAGATCGTTGGAAAATAGAGCGCTTTGGCTGCGCCTATTTGCGCATTGGCGCCGATCAATCCCTGCTCTGCCTGCAGCAGGTCGGGCCGTCTTTCGAGCAATAATGAGGGCAGGCCAGCGGGGACAGTCGGGCTTACTAATTCCGAGATCGATTTTCCGCGCGGAATTGCACCCGGGTTGTCCCCAAGCAATACCGACAACGCATTTTCTTGTTGGACGATCTGTGACTCGATCTGGGGAATCTGTGTTGCAGCGGTCTCATATTGAGATTCTGACTGTGCGACGGTCATTAGCGACGTCTGCCCATACTTAAACTGAAGCTTATAGAGTCTCACGGACTCTGCATAAGTCGCCAGTGTGGCCCGACTTACCGCCAGTTGCTCATCGAGGCCACGTAGGTTGATGTAACTCGTTGCCACAGTGGAAACCAGCGTTAGAATGACACCACGACGAACTTCTTCAGTAGCCAGCATATTCGCCTGAGCTGCGTCAGACAGACTTCTTATGCGTCCCCACAAATCCAGTTCCCAACTAGCGGAGAGGAACGCCTGGTAGGTCTCCAGTTGATTAGGAATCTTGGGAGCATTGGGAAACTCGCCAGACAGTTCTGTGTCTCCCAGGCGCCGCTTTTCGCCGCTTGCACCATAACCGATCTGCGGATACAGGTCTGAACGTGTCAGGGTAACGATGCCTAGCGCCTGTTCAACATTCGCTGCAGCAATCTTCACATCGTAGTTGTTAACCAGCGCAGTGGCGATCAGTTCGTCGAGCACAGGGTCGCCAAATTGTGTCCACCATGTAGTATTTGCCGTCTCACTCACCGCCATGGGTTCATAACGAAATTCCGTCGGTATTTCCACGTCGGGTCTTTCGTAGTCTGGAGCCAGCGTGCAACCGGAAGTCACCATCAGTGCGGCCGGAACTGCCAACACGCAGGAGTATAGGCAGGTTTTTTTCACCACAGCGGCAAGAGAACGAGTCAACCATGATAGAGGGCTATTCATATCATTCCCCGTCTCGTGATGCTTTCGGATCGACAATTTCTTCTGAGGTCTCGCTCTCATCTGGAGCATCTGAGTCCTTATTTTTGCCCTCGCCAAAACGGTCAAAGAGGTAAAAAAGCAGCGGTACGTAGAGCATTGCAAGCGTCGTTTCGCCTATCATGCCGCCGATAATGCCGGTACCGATAGAATGACGCGCATTGGCGCCAGCTCCCATGGCTAAGGCCATTGGCAGACAGCCCGCCGCAAAGGCCAGCGATGTCATAATAATGGGGCGCAGACGCTGTTCCCCAGCCAGTATGGTCGCTTCCATAATCGATTTGCCTTGCTTGCGGAAATCGACGGCAGCGGAGACACGCAACACCGCGTTCTTGGCGCCCAGACCGATAAGTACTAGTAGACCGATTTGAAAATAGACATCATTCTCTAGGCCACGCATCATAATCATCAGCAGTGCACCAAGAACACCAAACGGCACAGCGGACATTACTGCACCGGGTAACGTCCATGATTCATACTGTGCTGCGAGGACTAAAAACACAATAATGAGTCCGAACCCAAAGGCGAGTATTGAAGTGCTACCCGACTGTTTCTCTTCAAAGGCCAAGCCTGACCAGGCATACGTATAACCATCGGGCAGCACATCGTCGGCCAGTGCCTCCATTGCCGTAATCACTTGACCTGAGCTATAACCCGTCGCCGCAGTTGCGGTCACCTTACTTGCAGGGAAGCCATTGAAGTGCGGTAACATATCAGGGCCGGTTACCCAATCAAGACTGACGAGTGCAGACAGGGGGACCATGTCGCCGCTCTTCGAGCGGGCATACAAATGCAGCAGGTCATCAGGCTCTTGCCGATATTGAGCGTCAGATTGTAGGACGACCCACCAGACCCGACTGAATTGCGTGAACTGGCTGGCGGTTATCGATCCAAACTGCGCCTGAATTGTTTCATACACATCGGCTATTGCTACGTTTAGCAATGCGGCCTTGTCGCGATCAACGTTAACGCGCAATTGCTGCGTGTTCGCATCGAAGGTGGACGTTACCCTAGTGAACTCAGGGAGCTTGCTTGCGCGCTCAACATAGTCTTTTGTGACTTTGTCAAGCTGGGCCGAATCACCGGTACCGATATCCTGAATCCAGAACTCCACTCCTCCCGTGGTCCCTATGCCGGGAATGGCCGGCGGTGCGACCGGAATAATGACTGCCTCTTGTATGTCTTCAGTTTCTGCATGCAGCGTCGTTAGTACAGCGCGCGCATTTTCCTTTTTGGCCATTGCTGCTGATGAATAACGTTCCTTGAAGTCTGTCAGTGTTACAAAGAACGCTCCGGCGTTAGTCTTGAAGCCACTGTCTAGTAGACTGTAGCCTGTAATCATTGAGCGCGTGTCGACGCCTGGAATTTTTTCGAATGCGGCATCCACTTTCTCAGCGACGGCCTGCGTTCGACCCATGCTGGATGCCTCGGGCATTACAATCGCCGCCATTACGTATCCCTGATCCTCATTTGGGACAAACCCGGTCGGTATGATTGAGAATAAATGATAGATCGACCACAGGAAAAACACTAGCAGGCACAGTGCAATCCCCGAGCGCTTAATCACAAATTCCACAGCGTGGCCAAAACCAACCGTCGTAGAGTCTACCTTGCGATTAAACCAGGCAAAGAATCCGCGTTTCGGCCGTGGGTTCTTCTTTAAAATCAGCGCGGCCAGTGAAGGGGTGAGAGTAAGGGCCAGAAAGCCCGAAATTGTTACCGATACTACGATTACGATAGCAAACTGTTTGTAGAGCTGACCGGTCGTCCCTGGGAGGAATGCAGCAGGAATAAACACCGAGGCCATCACCAATACGATTGCAACCAGAGACGTTGATATCTCCTGCATCGACTTTATCGTGGCCTCCTTCGGTTGGAGATCGTGCTCATGCATATTCCGTTCGACGTTTTCAACCACTACTATCGCGTCATCCACCACCATTCCAATGGCGAGGACTAATCCAAAAAGTGTAATTAGATTGATCGAAAAACCAAGGGCTAACATTCCCGTGAAGGTACTGATCAGCGCTACGACGATCGCAATCATACAGATGATGGTCGTACGGAAGCTCTGCAGAAACATGAACACCACAAATACGACAAGCAGTATGGCTTCAAGCAACGTGTAGATAACCTCTTCAATAGACAATTTGACGAAGTCATTCGTGTCGAGCGATATATCGTACTGCAAGCCTGCAGGAAAGCTTGGCTGCAGCTTTTCTAATGTCTCCCTCACGCCCTTGGATACCTTGAGTCCATTTGCCCCCGGCTGCAGGTAGACAGCAATAAAAGTGGCCTCCTTGCCGTTCATTTTTGACTCAACAATATACTGCTGCAGTCCAATCTCGGCGCGAGCGACGTCGCCTAGGCGGACGATGGCATTCGTGTCGGGGTCTGCGCGCAGGATAATATCCTCATATTGTTTCGGGTCTGTGAACGGAGACTGCGTCACGACCGGCAGCGTAAGTTGCACCGGGCCATCCGTTGGTCGCTGTCCGATTTGCCCTGCCCCAAATAGCGCGTTTTGGTTGCTGACTGCGGTCTTGATGTCGGTGGTGGTAATTTTCAGAGAGGCCATGCGGTCGGGGTCCATCCATATTCGCATTGCCTGATCCGGCACCCCCATAATTTGTGCTTGTCCGGCGCCTGGAACCCTCTTGAGCGAATCGAGGATATAGACGTTTGCATAGTTCGCGATGTAATCACTTGAATAACGCTCATCGTCCGAATACACACCAATCAACATCATGATAGAAGACGACTTCTTCTGTACAGAGACACCCTGCTGCCTCACTGCGGTCGGCAGCTGCGGCTCAGCGAGGGCGACGCGGTTCTGCACCTGCACCTGGGCGATGTCGGGGTCGGTGTCAAGTTCGAAATAAATCGACAACGAAAGCCGGCCTGAGGCCGAGCTTGTCGATGTCATGTAAAGCATATTGTCGACGCCATTGATCTGCGCTTCTATCGGAGCCGCGACAGAATCCGCCAGCGTCTGAGAGTCGGCGCCGGGGTAGGAGGCAGAAACGTTGATCTGGACTGGGGTGATTGTCGGGTATTGCTGCACCGGTAGAACAGCCATGGAGACTAAACCGGCTAAACAGAGGACAATCGCCACGACACCGGCAAAAATTGGGCGTTCTATAAAGAATCGCGAAAACATATTGGGTGACTCCCTACCTACTGAGTTGATGTTGCGGAGGGAGAAGCTTTATCTTGCGGCGCGTCGGCCGCCGTAATAGAGACAAGCGTATCCGGAGTCAGACGGATCGCGCCATCGACGACGACGCGGTCACCGCTGGCAAGCCCCTCATTGATAAACCAGTCGGCCCCGTTCCATTCGCCTACTGTTACAGATCTTAACTTGCTTTTGTTTGACTTATCGACGAGCCAGACGAAGTGGCCGTTTGCGCTTTGCTGCACAGCACTCTGTGGGATGAGGATTGCGTCGGGTCTAACTGCGCCGATAAGCTGAGTACGCACATATTGGTTCGGTCGAAGAACACCAGCAGGGTTATCAACGGCGGCTCGGATCAGGAATGTGCCGGTGTCCACGTTGTAGGACGGATCTGTAAAGTCGATACGGCCGTGTTGTGGGAAGGTAGTCCCGTCTACTAACACGATATGCACGGAGTATTCGTTGTCTTTAGGTGCCTTTAGTACCCCCTTCTTCTCCTCCCCAACGATGCGTGCCAGTATATTTTCAGACAGGCTAAAATTAATCCACATGGGCGAAAGCACTGAGACCGTCGTCAGCTGGGAGTTTGCTGCATCGAGATAGGAGCCATCAGCTATCGCCGACAAACTGCTCACGCCATCCACAGGTGAAGTAATAGTTGTGTACGAAAGATTGAGTTGAGCGCTGTATAGCTGCGCCTTCGACTCGGCAACAGCCGCTGAGGCTTCTTCAAACTGGCCCTGGGCGTCATCAAGGTCGCGCTGTGATAGTGCATTTTGTTCAACCAGTGGCTTTGTACGTGCGAGATTTGCCCGAGCTACTCCGACGGATGCCTCATACCGCTGTAATGCGGCTTTAGCCGCATCCACTTGCGCTTGGAACGGCTTTTTGTCCATTTGAAAGAGAACATCGCCCTTCTTGACTTTTGAGCCTTCGGTGTAAACGCGCTTCTCTAGGAACCCCGACACTCGGGCCTGAATATTGACGCCCTGAGAGCTTTGCGTCTGTGCTATGAACTCTAGGGTGACGGGGGTATCTTTTGGAACAACCGTTAGCACAGTAACGGGAACACCTTTCGGTGTCGCCGCCTCTTCGTCCGTTGTGCATGCTTGAAGCTGAATTATCGCCGCGCTGAGTAGCACTGGGAGCCAAACGCACTTTGGCATGAATTTTATCCGTCCGACCATAATGGGCAACCTGAGTATTATAGGATGGGGATGGTAACAGCTTTTTTTCGCTATGGGCCTAAGGCCTTGCTAATTGCGGCCATTGAAAGAAAAAACTAGCAATAACTAACTAAAAATCATCCTAGGGTGGCGAATTATAATCTATCAAAGGCTAACTCGTCACCAATAGGCGGACACACATTGACAAACCGTTCGAATGATATAGCTTCACGATACGGTATTTTTACGAATCTGAGAGAGCAAGCTCATGGGGTCTAGTGAAGTGTCGATGTATCGCGAGTGTGTTTTGGAGCAGAAAGAAGCGATTCCCGCAATTTATGGCGATGTTGATTTCACAATCCTGCCAGAGCGCTATGTCAGTGGCGTGGATCTCGGCAACAGTCTGCCCTCGCGCTACAAGCGCTACGCCCAAAGCGCACTGTCTGACCCTGAGCGGGTCGCAAACATTCGCAACTACACAATGATGGGTGATGGGGTAGCCGATGCGTATGCAGCGCTGATACCCGAATATGGATTTCGCACGCTGGTCGCGATGCTAGAGGACGCCTGCGAGAATGGTATTGAAGCTGTTTCCAATGCCCCCAAGGAACTTGTTACCTTCATCCACGCTATGGAAGCAACACCCGATTGGGTCGACATGGACCTTGTTGAAAAAGGCGCTCGACAGGAACGTATCCCGCTCGTGACTATCTCGCCCTTTGCTATCCGGGGTGCGTTCATTGCCACTTTCATGAATAAGTACACGGCTTTGCCAATGACTATGACCGGTACGCTGTCGGACTCAAAATCAGCAAGACGCGTACTTGAAACAGCAAGCTTCTTTACGGCAACTGCGATGCCCGGCGCCATGGCCCGGTTCGGTCGTGGGTTTCAAGCGGCCGCCAAAGTGCGCCTTATGCATTCTATGGTCCGCTACAACATCATGCAGAGCGGGGAATGGGATGTCGCTACCTACGGCATTCCTATCCCTCAGGTTGATCAGATGCCTGCGGGACTGATCGGTATCTTTTTGCTGTCATTCAAGCTGCTCGGAAAAGGTCGCACTCACTTTACCTCGGCCGAACGCGAGCGCGTGGAAATGGCACGCTATCGTTGCTTTCTGTTGGGCCTGCCGCAGGACCTGCTGGGTGAGACACCCCAAGAAATTGTTGATCTTATAATGGCTCGGGCACTGTCGTTGAGGGAGGAGTTTGATGACGACACATGCGGGGAACTCGTTCGAGGAACAATGGACGCAGAACTACTTGATGATCCTTCTGTTCGAGGTCGAATTCATAGTTGGATGGAGCGAGGCTTTTCCAAATATTTCCTCATTCAGAATTTTTGCGATGGTAAGACCGCGCGTGCCGAGAAGATAGGAATACACTATCGTCTCGAAGACAAACTGGCCACAGCGGTCACGATATTGGTGATTATAGCCAGTTCTGGCTTTTACACTTTAGGCATGCGCATCCCGGGATTGCGCAGCCTATTGGACAAAAAATTGGTCAACAAGATTGCCAGTCTTTTGGACAGCTATGGCCACGCTGACTTTATTACCGATGCCAGTGAATATAAACTGGCAGCCGCTAAATAGCGGTGAGGTCGGGCCCTCGCTTACAAAATAAAAGGAATAATCGCTTTTCGTTCTTTTGGATAATCAGGAAATTTTTCGCGATACCACTGATGGTTGTCTAGCGCCCTGAAGATCAAATTAGATGCCGTCATAAATGCAAATGTAAGTCCTGCAATTGACCACGCTGCACAGCAAAATCCAAACCAGGTAATAATCTCGCCGAGATAATTTGGGCACGAGACCCACCTGTAGGCGCCACCGTAAGGAATGCTATATTCGTTCGGGTTCTGTTTGCGCAATCTTGTGAGCGTGCGGTCAGAGACTTTGTTGAGTGTGTAGCCTGTCAGAAACATGGTGGTGCCAATGATAAAAGCCGGCGAATAAAACCAATCGTTCGATTGTAAATGGATAGCGTATTTTGAAATATACTCTCCGTTTAAATAGCCACAGGCCGTACAAAGAATAGCGCCAAATAACGTCATGCGCAGTGGGGTAGACGATCCTGCGCGAACCTGCAACTGGAACGGGTAAACAAATGCACGATGGAAATAGTGCATCTGCCACATAATAAACAGTACGACTATCGGCGGCGTCACAGGCAAAGGTCCAGTAAATATAAAATAGCTAAAAACCAAACAGGCGGGCGACTCCATCAATATCCACGATAGACGAGTAGGAATCTTGATGCGGTACTGTCCCTTGTCATGGCGGCCATACACAAGGGGAACGTTCAATTTCATCAGTTTTGCGGTAATCCACAAAAGAGAGGCGATGAAAACGAAGGCAAGTGCCGCTACAAATTCATCTGAGTAGTTCATAGGCTCTCGGCACAATCACAAATCCGATGCTGATTAGTCAAAAACCACAGTGGGCATGTAAGCCGTGTTGTAGAAAACTGAGGACTGATAGCCAAGATTCTATATTAATCCAGGTAAAATTCGTATTTTTATCAAGCTACGTAAGCCATCGTAGTCGTTTGAATATTTTCCCGGGAAGAGAATCATGGAAATTGCAAAACGTGCCATGATTTCTGATATCTCTACGCCCTGATCAGCCAGCTCTGGTCGAATTTCGATCAGTGGCCATGCGGTCATTTCTGAGAAGACTAGGGTTGCTTCATCTGAGAAAGCTCTATTTCTTAATGTTCCCGCCAGCTCATGATTCAATACATATGACAGGTTACGGTCTTTGGGGAGTTCCTCCACAACATAAATAATGGTTTCGACGATACGCTCCTCTATCGTGCCAAATTGTCGTGCGTGTTTAACCACTGCCCGGGCAAAGACATGGGCCTCTATGTCAATTGCGGTGAAAAAGACCTCGTCTTTATTTCTAAAATATTTGTACAGTGTCGGTCGGGAGATGCCGGCTTCTTTGGCTATATCAGTCATGGTGGTCTTCTCAAGACCGAGACGCTTGAGGCACTCCAGAGCGGCTTTACAGACGCGGCTCTTCGCCTCGGTATCATTTTTAGGTCTGTTGCCAGACCAAAGTGACTTGCTCAATCTCGGAACCTTTTTTGGGTGAAAGCGTTGATTTTACTTTACACATTGCCATATCTTGTTAATATGTTACCGCATTGATGCAAGAGAGATCAATACGTTATGGTCAATCTTGAAGAAATAAAGGGTGGGCTACGCAGTTGACAAGACAATCATGCCAACCCTATTACCAATAACGTCAAACCCTGGGCGCAAACGCTGCCCATAGCGGATTAACAGAGCACGAAATTGAGGTGAATGATGGCCCTACTAATGCCGAAGTATTTTCAACGTGAAAACTCGAACCTGAGGGCGAACTGGTACCGTATCAAGACGTCGTTTACAGGGATAAAGCGACTGGTGACATTGCCTCAGGAGGACAAGGATGCGTGTGTCAATGCTTATAAATTCCTGCAGCGCATGCAAGGTGGCGAGGAGACCACTACCGAAGACGAGACAAAAGCGATTGCAGCCTATTACAAGGTTTTGAACAATATGCTGTCGGTGTTCGATTTGGAGAAGCTCTATATCCCTCCACAGTTAGACGAGAAGGAGGGCTTGTATGGAAATCAGTTGTTATGCGAGCAAGCTATGTTAAAGGAGATGGAGCTACAGGACCCTGAGAAGTCGCATCTGTTGGACATGGGCTGCGGCAGAGGAAGGATCGCGCATTACATTGCCTCAATGACGGGCGGCCAAGTGTCGGGTTATAACATCGATCCTGATCAAGTTGAAAATGCAATCGACTGGGCTGCAGAAACCAAGATGAGCGAACGCCTTCATTATAAAGTGGGTAATCATCACGACCCACTCGAGTATGAGTCAGGGATTTTTGATGGTTGTTATTCTGTCCAAGCCGTTTGGCCCTTTTTCAAAAAGGAAGAATTAGACGACCACGCGCGAGAAATGTTCCGCGTATTGAAGCCCGGTACGCGATATTCATGTTCTGAGTATTTGTTATCCCCCTACTTTGATTGGAATAATGAAGAACATGTAAGTCTGCACCGGTCTTACCTGCCGACGTTGGCGGCAACTCAGTCGATGTATCCGGCGGATGTGTGCGCAGCGCTAGAAAGCGCTGGCTTTAACATTATTCTTTCCGCGCCGTCAAAAAGCGAAGCGTGGCCCATTTGCGAGCAAAAACGTGACTTGATCCTTGTTGCACGAAAAATCGTCAGGTTTCTTGAAAGGATTCGGATAATGCCGCCATGGGTAGAAGAATCACTTGATCTTCTTCAAACCGGCGGTGAATCTTGGACTATGGCTGAGAAAGCAAAAATAGCAGATTTAAACTGGAGAATTGTCGCGGAAAAACCCGCACAGTAGACAGATACAATCTCCATTGCAGCGGCGATTTTTTGGCCGGCATCAGTGATTCGCTGCTTCCGATTCGAGCGAATTTCTGTGTTGATCAATACGTCGTCGGTAATTCGAAAGCGTGGGTTTCATCCCCGTCAATCTAGACTCCTTGTGTTGGGGACATTATGAACGTTCTTGTTACCGGCGGTACGGGTTTTGTTGGGTCGCATACAGCGAAGGCATTGAAGCACGCTGGACATCATGTTCGCGTACTCGCCCGCTCAGAGCCCAAAGCAGAGAGTGTGTTTAAGGCTATAGATGTTGACGTCGATGAGATCATGGTCGGTGATGTCACTGATCCGGTCGCAGTTGCCCGCGCGATTAAAGGTTGTGACGCAGTCATTCATTCGGCGGCGATGGTTTCTACAGCAGATAAACATGCTGAAGAAATGCGGGAGATCAATGTGGGTGGCACTAAACTCGTCATTGATGGCTGTCTTGCCGCAGGAATTAAAAAGATTATCTATGTGTCCAGCGTCAGTGCTCTATTTAACGCAGGCGACGCAGTGATGAATGAAGATACCCCGGTAAGTGTTGCGAAAAGCCCCTACGCTCGCACCAAAATTGAGTGCGAACACTATGTGCGCGAATTGCAAGCACGGGGCGCGTCCATCATCACTACTTACCCAGCCGGTGTGGTCGGCGCGCATGATCCGGGGCTGTCCGAACCCCATTTTGGCATCAAACTGTTTGTTGGCGTATTCACTTTTACAAGTAGTAGCGGCGTACAGCTGGTGAATGTCCAAGATATTGCGGATGCGCACGTATCTATTATTGAGCGTATTGACGGTCCAGATCGTTTTATACTGGGCGGCCACTATTACAGCTGGACAGAAATGCTCGAGATTGTTACTAGGCTGACGGGTAGGAAATTACACGCTGTGTACATTCCGGGGAAGATGCTGAGACTGTTGGGGCGTTGTGCTGATGTTGTCATTAAGATAACAGGTAAGGAATTCCCTTTTACTGCTGAAGGTATGATGTATGCCTCACAATGGGTCTATGCTGACAGCAGCAAGATTGAAACTGAACTAGGGCTACAATTTTCGGACAGTGAGGACACATTGGCCGAAGTGATTCTTTGGCTTTATGACAGTGGCCATTTGTCGAGGCGGAAGGTGGGGAAACTAACGCTTCAGTAAGCCTCGCATCCAGTGTATACCTCTCTCATAATCCGTCCATACGCTAAGCGCGCTATAGCGAAAGACAAGCTGAGGCCCTACCAATCCGTAAAATCTGGTAGCAGACCCGACAATTCAGAGTCTGACAAATTGCGCCAGACACCGGGCTTTAACGTGCCCAGTTTCACGTTGACAATTCGGGTGCGTCTTAATTGCACGACTTTATAACCAAGTACCTCAGCCATCAGCCGAATCTGCCGATTCAGGCCTTGAGTCAGTACGATTCTAAAACCGTATTTCGCGAGCTTCGACACCTTGCAAGGGAGGGTCACTTGTCTGTGGATGCGCACCCCGCGTGCCATAGCGCGTAAAAAAACGTCGTTGACGGGTTTATTTACGCCAACCAGATATTCTTTTTCGTGATTATTCTCGGAACGCAAAATCTGATTGACGATATCGCCATTACTCGTCATCAGGATCAAACCTTCTGAATTCTTGTCCAGACGTCCGATAGGGAATATGCGCTCTTTATGGTCTACGAAATTTATTATGTTTCCCGCTATCGTTTCATCCGTCGTGCAGGTGATTCCAGCAGGTTTGTTAAGGACGATATAAATATGCTTGCGCTTATTTTTTGTGGTTGGCTTCAGTTTGACGATATTGCCATCGACCAGCACGCTCATGCCCTCTAGCCATTTCGCACCCGTAACCGCGATTTCACCATTTAAGGTAACGCGCTGCTGGATAATTAGCTCATCGGCTTCACGCCGCGAGCACAAACCCGATTCACTGATAAATTTGTTTAATCGCACTAGGTTAAAATCCTGTACATCTGAATAATTGCATCCCTTGGAATTTTTTAATTACTGCTCAGGTCTAGTGCCTTTGTTGTCACTTCGTGCCACATTTTATCGAGCTCCGCAGCGATATGGCCTCTAGCTCACGTGTCGACGTCTATTGCCCCCGCCTTCTCTAGGAGCCGGCTAACGCCCGCAGGTTTATTATGCTGCGGTGGGATACTTAACAAATGTATCTACCAGTAACAACGCGAGCTCCGTAGGATTAGGTCGTGCGACCTTCAGTAATCCGCGCGCCCGCAGAGCAGCCTCGAGGGTACCGATAATGTCCGTTGAAGACAGCGTATCAATACCCGATTTCCACAACGCTTCTGCTTCGTCGTCAGCAAAGCAGTAGGCTTTCCAAGAGATCGAATAGCGTATATCCGACCAGCTGAAGGTATCAATGACCTCTTTTGACTCGCGCAATTCCCAGGTAGTCTCGCCACAGAAGTGTAGACGTGTTTTCTTCCCGATTAGGGCGAGGTCCGGTAGTCGTCCGGCCACTCGCTCAACGCCATGAAATGTCATGTCAGTGTCGATCAGAATCGCTGAGTTATGCTGCGCGGAAATTGCAGATCTTTTGCCCTTCGCTCCCTCAGGATAGAAAGTGAACGCACCTCCTTTAGCATCACCAAACCAGGACACACAGGTGACAATGGGGATCCGCCATTTTTCAAATAGCCCGGAATGCAACATCACCACTAAAAGCCACTGCGGTACGACTTTTCGATTTGCACCTCGGAACTCAGGCACGTCTGTGTGTATCGCCAACTCCTGGCCGGGTATAAGCAGGTTTGCGTAGACGATCGCCGGAACAACGTTGGAACATCCCGAGATGGCTTTGGCTGTTCGGGAAAGTTCTGGATGTTCCAGAAAAGGCTCAATGCCCGGAGCCTTGATATTATTGCCGTAGGCGTATGTCTCCCGAAAATAATTGGTTCGGCTGGCCGCGACCTCGGGGGAATCACTATTGCCTTTACCCTCTAGACCCTGGTTAAAGTAGTTGATCCCCACATCAAAGCGCTGCGGTAGCTCCTCGCCAAGGGTGTCACTGGTCCCTTCATCAGCGTAGGTGCCAAAACTGCCAAAGGACTGCGCGATAGACAACATATCTTTTGCATCGCCGGCGGATAGAAAGGGATCCATATGCAGGTAGTGTGATGGCATCTTCAGTTGTCTTGTGGGATCGGGTTAATGCAACGTTATACACGATCTGGGTCGAATGTGCGAAGCAGCGCCGAATGTTTCTCACCAGGCCGCTTTCGTCATGATGCAGACATGGTTTTTCGAGCAAAACCACAAAAGCTCTTGTTTAGACTGTCAGGCATCAAACGAATGAAGCGCGATAACAATTGAGCGTCAGTCCCCACCAATATCTGGCGCTTGTTTTTCTTTACGCCATTCACCAGTGCGAGTGCGACCTTATCCGCTGATGAGGAACCATATTTTTCAAACATGTCAGGAATCATGTTGCCACCTGATGAGGCATGCCAGTCGCCATTGTTTACCAGGTTCGTGTCAACGGACCCTGGAACCAGTACCGACACTCCGACCCCCTGATGAGCAACCTCGGCGCGCAGGCTATTGGAAAAGGCCACTATTGCCGCCTTTGTCATGCAATAGGGACCGACAAACGGTAAATGAGCCAGTCCGAACAAGGACGCGGTGCTGACGATGTGGCCTGACTTGCGCGCCAACATATGGGGTAGGAAGAAATGCACGCCGTGGAATGGCCCATGCACGTTTACCTTAGTAATGTTGTGCCATTGTTCTAGGCTATAGTCTTGTATGGCGCCGCCCGCCATAAAGCCCGCGTTGTTCACCAATATATCGACGCCACCTTTCCACGCAATGGCTTTTTCGGAAAATTCTTGGTAAACCACCGGGTCTGAAACATCCAACGCGAAGGCAATAGCATCGACGCCCAGCGCCTTTACCTCCTGCTCAACACCACTTGCGGAGTTTACATCTGCGATAATGATGTTGGCCCCCTCGCGGGCAAAGGCGAGCGCCGCTGCTCGGCCTATGCCGCTTGCAGCTCCGGTGATCACGACAGTTTTATTGTTCAGAATTTTCATGAGCAGTGACTTCTCTTTGTAACCACCTGCTGGGCTGTAGGTCCCGTGGTTTTTTGTTTAGCGAGGCCGCGAGGCTAGTTTGTTTCACGATTACATTCGAGCCAGCCGATGCTTTGGCTGCCATCATCGAAGGTACAGCGAATGAGTGAACGTCTGTACTCACTCCTATGGGGGGTCGAAAACGTATGCGTAATATCGATTTCAGTGCCTGAAATAGTTTCAATAGACCCTAGAACTTTACGTCCACTTTCACACAGGAGACTAAATGTCCCGCTAACAGCCTGTGTTGGATTGGTGCTGTCAAAATCAAGAACAAGCTCTGTCTCCGCGAGCTGCTCCATCGCTTCACCGTGGCCATGATAGTAGCCCATGGTTATAAGTGGCCATTCGGGTATTTGTACTTGTGTGGCGAGCAAGCTAAAACGTTCGTTATTGACGACAAAGAACTGCCAACCCATATCCCAGGGTCTCGGTCCCCATGAGTGGTCGCGTTCCCCTCGCACCGTTAGCTCGGTTCTTTCGCCGTCGATAGTCATCCACCCCTGTGACTGAGTCGGCTGTTCGTAGCGGTCAGTGCTAAAATTATCCGCACTATGGCTTTCAACCGCGCCGCCACCTCGAGAGTAGGGAGGACCAATGGCGTTGATAGTCAGTTCTAGCTCAACCGGTTTGATCATGCCCTGCCTCTGACCGCAAAGCACTCGTGCGAAGCCGCTCACGCTGAGTTGACCACTGCGCAGCGGTTGTTGTGGCTGATATTTGAAGGCGAGACCCCAGCCCTCATAAGAGAAGGCATTCTTGGCCGCCCCTGGGCTATCTTCACAGCCAAGCTGTAGCGCTGAAAATGGTAGGCGGTATTCTTCTATCACCAGCCATTCGGAGCCATTGTAAAGGTATAGCCAGAATAGAATGCGTTGTTGGACGGGATGCCAGCCGACGCGACAGTGGCCAGCATTACTGCCTGACGCATCGTACCAATCGAAAAAGTAGGATTCGTTCCAGTCCGGGTGGTCGTCACTAAAGGGGTGGTGAAACTCATCGTCTAACTGAATACCGAATGCTGTCACATCAAACTCTGTGCTCATGTCTGCTACCCTGTTGGTTGCCTAGCTATATTGCGGATGAATGGATCTCAATGATGCCCTTGAACTCCTTAAACCGATACCCTCACAAGGGGCTCTTAAGTGCGGCCGTATAACATGTTGCGCTGCGCATCGAAATTACACGCTCGGGATTAGTAGAGAGGGCAAAGGACTATGATTTCTATCCCTACTATTGCTAGGCTAACATTAATTACTTACAAGGATAATCAATATGGATATGCTCATAGACTGGCTACCGCGCGTTGGTGCGCTGTTCACTGTAGTTCTGGGGCTGATTGGTTTTTTCAAGCCACGCTTGATCACTGATGGGCAGCATATCGAGTTGGGGAGTCCAATGGCGCTATCGGAGGCCAGAGTGGTCTTCGGTGGTCTGCACTTGGGCGGTGGCATCATGGCGCTGGCGCTCAATGAACCCCTGATTTACATGACACTCGGTGTCGCGTGGGGGTTCGGGCTGCTGGCGCGTTTCTATTCGATGATGGTCGATAAAACGAGCTTAAAGCAGTCGCTGCCGGGGATTATTGTCGATGGGGTGATGGCCGCTTTATTCCTAAGCGGAATGCTCCTTTAATGTTTTTTTGCATGTGCGACCTTCTCACTGATCTGGGTGCTAATCAGTTCTAGCTCCGCAGGACGATAGGGTCTGCCGTCCGCATAGAGCAGATCGTGGTGCCAGGGATCAGGTTCGTCAGAGAACAGGCTGTCCCAAAAACGTATAGCCCCCACCCAAGAACGCCAGGGATAGATGGTTTGTGTTTTTCCGGACACGAAGCCCCAGTGAATAGCGCCAATGTCTTGCTTGGCGAATAGTGGCAAGAGAGTTTCGAACGTGCTGTCGTGACCTCTGGCGATGTATTCAGTACAGATCATGGGTCGATCGAGAAGTGCCAGCGAATCGATGGCGATAGCTGTTTCGGCGGCATTTAAATAGGAGTGGAACGTCACTATGTCGGAGTGTTGCAGCATAAAGTCAAAAAGCGCCGCACCTGGGTCATCTTTATCCTCGCCCAGCCAGCGCCCATCTTTCACTCGCCAGACCCCGGATGTTAGCGGCTGGATGGGCTTTTCACTGCGCGCCCACGCGAAGACTTTCTCTAGCAATATCAGCGAATACTTGGGTTTATCATCCACTTCCGCATTGCCGTAAGGAATGGCATTGAGATTCCCGGGCTCGTTGTATAAGTCCCATACGGCGACACGCTCATCGTCTCCGTATCGCGATAAGATACCGCGCACATAGGGTTCTAGTTCGTTGTGCCGATGAATATCTCCGAGGATTGCCGCGCCTGGTGACTGAACCCAGCCCGAGTTGTGCACGCCCGGCGTCGGCTCGGGTTGCTTGCCAGGTTGAGGAACCGGATTCCACACATCATCAAACAGTACAAACATAACATCAATATCATGTTTCTCAGCGATGCTCAGAAATAGATCAATCCGTTGAGAAAAGGCTGCGGCATCCTGCTGCCAGGGTAGATGGTGCAGGAAGACACGCACCATGTTAAAGCCGATTCCAGCTGCCCAGCCGAGTTCCTGGTCGATAATCACCGGGTCGAAGGTGTCTTCTTGCCACATTTCAAGCTGATTGATGGCGTAGCGCGGCGCGTAATTGAAGCCAACAGGCCAGGGTAGTTGGTCGTACCAGATCGAGGCACGGGCGACAGACCATTGCTCGTTTTGAGCCTGTCCTGTTGTCTGTGCATTAACAGCGCTTGCCAGTAGTAGCATTAAAATCACCAGCATGCCGATTCGAGGCGCGACCCCAAAAGATTTCTGTGTCTTAAGCGTTATTAAGGGTAGCTGTCGGCCGACTAATCTGGTCATTATCGCGAGCACTCCCGGAAAAAATAGTATCCTTAGTATCGGCACAGATTAGCACAGGCCTGTGGCGCGGGATAAATATTATCTCTGATCCTTGTGGCCCTCTCCATCCTCTAGCCGATGACAGAGCAGGCTATTCAGTAGCCTAATTCGAGGGTGCTATCAGGTGCTTGTTTCAATTAAATGCCAACCTAACTCTTAAGGGGTTGTGATCGGAACTGGTGACCGGAATGGCCTGAGCCGACTGTGCCTGCAGGCCGCGTATATAAATATGATCCAATGCACGGCCAAATACCGTGGTACGCAGATCGGGGTTAAACGCGATGGCACCGAGACCAAACTCGTTAGTAAAGCTATCCACCACCGTTTGCCGCTGCCCGCTCCAGGTGTTGAGATCACCCGCGAGTATCACCGGTCCCTGATGTTGCTCAAGCAACTCGGCCAGCGCTCGAAACTGCTGGCGTAAGTCGTGGAGTCCCAACGCAAAATTAACTGCATGCAGATTGATGGTGAGCAGTCGGTCCTCGCGTCCGGCGAGGGGAAACTCGGTGACGCTGGTGGCTTTCGGCGTGCCTAGCCAGGGCTCCCAACTGGTGAGGCTGCACTGCCCACTGGGGGAAGTGGTGCTGAGGGTCATTACGCCTGTTTGTTGGCTAGAGTCGGCATATCCGGCGGCGAAGGTCTGATACAGAGGATTGTTGATCGCCTCCGAAAGACCGGCCTGAACCGACGCTTCCTGAATAAATGCCAGGTTCACCTCGCCAGCAAGCACAGCCAGATCTTGCGCCCAGCCGTCATTGCTCGCCTTCTGAATGTTCCAGCTAAGGATTTCCAGATCACCGGAGAACGCTTCTCCCGGAGTGATCCGGACTTGTCCTAAAGCCTCGGAACAATGCCGACTCGCCTGACCCAAGCTGGCGGAGCTCGCAAAAGCAAGCCAGCAGACAAATGCCAGAGACAACACTGGGAGGCGGGGAGCGCGTGTGGGGGACAGAGATTTCATGGTGATACATTAACAGTTAGATGTCACATGAATTTGTGGCATCAAGGCTTACAGTGGTTAAGACCATTGACGCCAGTGTTAGTTCCTCCCTGACGCTAATGCTCTATTTCAGAAATTATACCTCGCCTGGACGCCAACATAGCGCTGCGCGCTGCGGGGCAGGACTTGTCCGATTGTGAGCCCCGGCGCAAACAGCTGAGTCAAATTGATCTTATTGCTAGCGTAGGCTTTGTCGAACAGATTGTTCGCCGCATATTCGCTAAACTTTCCCCCACCGATATCGAATGCTTGGCCTTTGTAGCCGCGAGCGTAGCTGGCATAGGTCATGATGTCGTCGCGGGAAAAGTGCTGTAACGAGACTCTGCTCTCGTTTCTGGGCAGTAACCATCACCTCCTCGATCATGGGTTGCTGCGCCTGAGAACAGGTGCTGAACGTGCTTATAAGTGCTGCAATAACGATACATACGGTATTGCGTTGCGTGTTGGGGAATGCCATTTTCGTTGCCTTTGTGTTTGGTTTTATCGGTCTGTGTTCAGCGCTTGCCCCTGCTGATCAACGTTTTCAAAGCGGGCCAATACTGGCCGTTCATCAGATGGATACACAGTGTTAAAAGCCACGGGGGGAACTTGCCACTGGACAGCATCACTAAGTTTCTCAGGGGCATTTCGCCCAGCATGGCGGCCAGTATTCGGTCGAGCTTTTCGTCTACTTCATCGGGCACCATTTCTGTGACGGAACGCAGAACCAGCTTATGTAGCTTTCTCCCAATGAAGGTGCCTCGAATCTCGCCAAGAGTCGAATTGGGGTGATAGGGAAAAGTGGGATTGACCTTCGGAATCGGCTGACCCAGCAGAGCGGTAAACGCAGCGGTATCAAAAACACGCTTTCTCGGCTCGAAATACGCCTGCAGAGCTGGATTCGGGGGTGTTGCCGCAGCCCCCGACAGTACCTTTAACCCGCAATACAGCCGAAGGTCGGCACTGGATGCACCGATTTCGATGCGGTAGTCGCCTGCCTCGACCATCCAGTCGTGGACATCCTTGTCCCAGTAGGCAAAGCCCCTGCGACCCAGCTCAAAGACTACTGTATGAGTTTGGCCTGGTTCCAGCCAGACTTTGACAAAGTCCCGCAGTTCGCGCCGAGGTCGGTAAACGCTGTGAGTGTCGGCACCGATATAGAGCTGGGCTATTTCATAGCCAGCCACTGCACCGGTATTTTCAATGTCACATTCTACTGTTAGCCCATCCCATTCCCCCAACTGATCGCTGTCCACTTGCTCGGGAGGTAGATCGGTCCCAGCGACACGTAACCGGTGATAGGTAAAGGTGGTATAGGATAAGCCGTGGCCGAAGGGAAATGCCACCGGCGTTTCGCTGGTGTCAAAAAAGCGGTAGCCGACCCATAGCCCTTCCCGATACTGAACCTGGCGCGGTTCTCCGGGAAACCAGTCATGGCAGGCTGTATCTTCCAGTCGCAGAGGAAAGGTTTCTGCCAGCTTGCCTGAGGGGTTTACCTCTCCGAAGATCACTCTGGCGACGGCTGACCCGCCTGCTTGTCCTCCGAGATAGGTTTCCAGTAGCGCCCCAACCTGATCGACAAAGGGCAGTTCGACCGGCGCGCCATTCTGTAAAACCACCACGAGACGGTCGGTAACCCGACTCACGGCCGCTATTAACTTTAGCTGGGCAGCGGGCAGCCGCATGTGGTTTCGGTCGAAGCCTTCGGACTCATAACTGTCGGGCAGTCCCGCAAATAACACCACCGTGCCCGCGTCCCGCGCGAGGGTCAAAGCATCCTCAATGAGCTGCTGGTCAATGTCATCGTGCGTCAGGCTGTAACCCGGGGCGAAGGGTGGCGGGTTATCGGTGGCTAGCAGGTTGCGAATTTCCTCCAGCGGAATATCGAGCTGGGTGGGATTGATCTGTGAACTGCCACTGCCCTGAAAACGTGGCGTTGCTGCAAGCGCGCCGATAATTGCCACATTCTCTTGTTTGGAAAGTGGAAGCAGGCCTGCCGCGTTTTTGAGTAATACGCAGGATTCCTCGGCCGCTCGCCGAGCGATTAGATGATGGGCATCGCGGTCGTAGGTGGCGTTCCGCTCGAGGGCGGGCCTAGATTTAAGAATCAGTTCGACGACCCGGATGGCAGCGGCATCCAACTGCGCTTCGCTCAGCTCGCCGCACGCGAGCGCAGCCAGCACGGCGGGCGTATGAATGCCGCCATTGCCAGGCATTTCCAGCTCCAGTCCCGCGGCAATGCCCTTGACTCGGTCGTTACATGCCCCCCAATCACTGACGATTAGACCGGTGTGGCCCCACTCTTCTTTCAGGATGCGGGTGAGTAGCAGGTGATTTTCAGCCAGGTAGATGCCGTTAAGTAGGTTGTATGAGCACATCACAGTCCAGGGTTGTGCTTTTCTGACGGTGATCTCAAAGCCCGGTAGGTAGATTTCCCGCAGGGTACGCTCGTCGATAACGGCGTCGACAACCATGCGATGGCCTTCCTGATTATTTGCGGCATAGTGTTTGAGGCTTGCCCCTATGCCCTCACTTTGAACACCTTGAACCCAGGCAGCACCCATCTCCCCAGACAGGTAAGGATCTTCTGAAAAGTACTCGAAATTTCGCCCGCACAGTGGGCTGCGTTTGATGTTAACGCCGGGGCCCAGCAGCACACTGACCTGCTCGGCTACGCAGGCCTGCCCAAGTGCCTCACCCACTGCCAGCAGTAGACCCCTGTTCCAACTGCTCGCCAGACCGACCGCCGTGGGGAAACAGATGGCCGGCACACTGTCACTGAGGCCAATGTGGTCGCTGTCCCCCTGCTGCTTTCGCAGGCCGTGGGGCCCGTCAGTCAGCCAGATAGAGGGGAGATTGAATCGCTCTACTCCCTGCAGTTCCCAGAATGTTCGGCCGGTGCACAGAGACGCTTTCTCGACGTTGCTTAATTGCCGAACCATGTCGGTTGCGGTCTCCCTATGCACTCTATCGAGTAGCTCAGGTGTGGGGGAGTTCATCATGTTCGGTACCTCGTCACTGTGGCTTGGTTGGCTTCAAGCCGTCGATCAGGACGGTGATCAGATTCGGCACTAGTTGATTGACTTCGTCGCTGGACAGTCCGACGAGGGCAGAGCGGCGCAGTAGAATATGCCCCTGTAGAGCCTTCATCGAATACAGTACCAAGGTCTCTAACGCACTTTGACTGAAATCCTGACGAATCGACCCGTCCGCCATTCCCGCTGCCACAATCTCACCGACTCGGGACCACATCGATGTCGATACAGAGGTTCCTACACGGGATTGAAAGTCGGGGGGTATCCGGCGGCCTGAGAAGTGGGCGTCGAACTCGGCCATAAAAGAGAAGTCAGCCCGTAAATCCTCATTCAAAAACCCCGTCTTCAGAACCATTCTCAGCTGCTCGCGCCCGCACAGACCAGCGTTTAAAACGGAGTCCGTCAGCAGCAGGTGAAAGCGCCTCTCAATCCTGTTCAATACGACGCCTAGCACCGCATAGCCTAGGTCGTTCTTGTCCTGAAAATAGCGATACAGGCTATTACGACTAATGCCGACGGCGACCGCTAATGCCTTCATCTGGGCATCGAAAAAGCCTTTTTCGATAAACAGAGCTTCTGCCGCCATGAGGATTTTCTCCCTGGTTTCCTCGGTCTGGTACACCATTCTCTGTGACATCTGTTATACAACACGTGTTATATTTGATTGCGTACGCTACATCGAACCGGAATGTGTTACAACACTTTATTGGCTAGCACCGATCAATGGGTGCCAATAAGACACCCCAATACGCTCTCGATATCATCCGCGACGTTGCCTTTTCTGCGATAGACGCAACGTCAGTGGAGCGTCGGATGGAATAAGAGCACTTTTTATCCGCGCCTGCTAAGATCCTACAATTTAGTGAGGATTTACCCCTATGTCCGACGTACCGTCTTTTAACCATCGCAGCTCCGCCGATGACGTGTTGCGTGACCAGAACCTTAGCGGGCAGGTCATTGTTGTTACCGGCGCCAATACCGGTATCGGTTATGAAACCGCGCGCTCTCTGGCGGCTGCCGGCGCCACTGTCATAGCCACCTGCCGCAGCATCGAAAAAGCCGCGTCTACGCTTCAGCGGCTGCTGCAAGCACACCCCCAAAGTTCGGTAGAAGTCGCCGTAATGGATCTCGCTTCCCTAGACAGTGTCAGTGATTTCTGTAGGCAGTTATCGCGACGAAAAATAGACACCATCATCTGCAACGCGGGCTTGGTAGCACCGGAGTATGGGGAGACCCGCGACGGTTTTGAGCAGACTGTAGGCGTATGCCATGTCGGTCACTTTTTGCTGGTAAAAACACTACTGCCCGAATTATTAACGGCACCTGCACCCCGCGTGGTGATGGTATCCAGTGAGTCTCACCGCACACCGTCGCGCCTTAACTTTGCTGCACTGCCTTATCCTAAGGATACGTTCAGCACCATGAAAGCCTATGGTCAGGCAAAGCTTTGTAATGCCTTAATGGCCGTTGAGTTGCATCGCCGCTTCGCTGATCAAGGCCTTACTGCGTGTTATCTGCACCCAGGCACCATGGTTACCACAGATATAGGCCGTGATTCAGCACTGGTTAGACTGGCTATGCGACTGGTGCGTCCTTTTACTAAAACGGCTAATCAAGGCGCTGCAACGTCAGTATTCTGTGCGACATGGGGAGAGCGCCATGAGCTAGGCGGACACTATTTTTCGCATTGCGCCAGAGCAAAGCCCAGCGCAGAAACAGCGAACGAGGTGGCGGGTAGGCGCCTGTGGGAGTTGTCTGAGCAGTGGCTGAAAGAGCGTCAGACCATCAGGCCAGACTCGCCACCTTTTCTTGATTAAGCCAGCAAGAATGTACGCCAAATGGCACGCGTTGGGGCAGATGCAGGCGCGCCATTTCTTGCATAGTGGCGGCATCAATAATCAGTAGTTCGGCACGGTCTGCCATCATCAGTAATTCCAACAGATAGCCGTCGTCTTCACCTGAAGCGTTCACACGCGGCACGAACAAAGCCTCACCGCCATAAAATTCGCCGTAATCGAAGTACGCAACCTCTCGCTCGTTGACCATATCGTACTTCAGCACACCCCTGGCCATCATGCCTTCCTTTTCCTCATCGAGCAGATAAGCGTAACGATTTTGCCTTCCAATATAGGCTGTATTGAAGCTAGGGCGCTCATAAAAATGATCCAGTAACACTCGATCTTCGGTGACCTGGCCGCTGTCAAGATTGAGGCGCCATTTATTGAATTTGGCATGCGGCTCATCAGGGTTGTGAATGGGCAGATTCGACGGGTAGCTGCGAAAGACGGGCGCGAACAATACGATATCGGTACCGCCGTCGTCACGGGTTTCCTCCCAACCGTTCACCACGTGCCAGAGGTGTCCGGGCTGCTCTGTCGTAAACCACCTGACAGGGTCGCCCGGTTGATGATCGCGCTTTATAACACCCCAGCGCATTTTATAATCGGCGTCAAACACCATGGGGCTCTTCTCGGGCCCGAACATGTCTTTTGGATTGAATCTTAGGGACAGATCAGGGAATACCAAATAGTGCTCTGTCAGGTAATAGTCATGCAGAAAGGCTAATGCCGGTTTTTGTTGGTCGATCACGCTGTGTTGCGCCAACTCGCCCTGCCTCACCACAGAGTGATACAGCCGACCGCTGCTGAACTGTGTGCTGAAGGTGTACCAGTCGCCCGTTACAGGATCGATTTTGGGGTGTGCGGTAAAAGGGCTATCAAGTTTGCCGTCAAAGTTATCCCACTCACCTTCGCCATCCAGTATCAAATAGCCGTTTTCTAAACGCGTGTTGAGTGCGAAGGGGTATCCGGTCTCCTGCAAGCAATAAAGCTTGCCGTGATGGTACTGAACGGCAGTGGTGGACGATCCGCTTTCGAGCACCCCCAAAGCGGGCAACACACCAGACCGCTGCTTCAATGCAGCAACAGCCATCCTCGCCAGCCCTGCCTTGCCGCCGCCGGCCAGATCGCCGAAATGCAGATACTGATCCTGACCCATAGCATCCTCTATTTGATAGCGTGGGGTCTTGACATACGTATTCGAGTAGCGCGCTTTGCCCGCTTTAATCTGGACCTGGTGCAACATACCGGCCCCATTAAACATATGGTAGCGGCCTTTGGTCTGCTCAAACTGCAGATTGGTGCCGTTGCGCAGGTATACGCCCTCTAGATCGTCAGGGATCTTGCCGGACACTTGTAGTACAGCGTTGCTACAAAGGGTATGCACCGGCTTGAATCCCGGGGCGTTATAGCGGCTATTGCGGTTATAGGCGTCGACATCCAGTGCCTTATAGGCGCGATTATCTACCCACTGCAAGAGCGAGTGAGGAGCCACTTTAAGGCAGACCAGAAACAGCAATGGCGGCGCAAGAAATAACACTGCGATAATGACTAATGCGATAGATAACATGGCCAATTGCCCTATTAGATATTGTTATTATTAACGTCCCAACATATTACTGGCAAGTGACATACCTGTCATCGTTAGTTGAGCTTGCGGCATGAGATTGATACTGTTTTAGCTAAGCTTCGCTGCGATCTGTGCTTTGAGAAGGAGAATGATATGACTTTTCGTGTTTTTGAAACGCTAGCTGCTGAAACGGGTTCCAGTGTCATTCCCAAAAAAGCCATCATCAGGCGACCCATTGACCTGCTTTTTTTAGCGTTCTTTTCAATCTCAATACTCTACGGACTTCTGTTTAGCCTGCCCGAGGGTCTGGGCGTTCCCGTGTCAGCGGAGAGTCCGTGGCCACCGTTGCGTGCACTCCACGGCTGGGCTGTCGCCGAGGAGCCGGCGCACCTCAATCCGCCGCCAAATCTGATTGCTGCGACCCTATTTGACGGACTTTTTCAGGCTCCAATACTGCTGTTTATCGTTATCGGGTTGATCCGGCAGCGCCCCTGGCTTGTGCCAATCGGTCTTATTTATGCGGGCGCGGGAACAACCAATATGTTCTTCTACTTTGTACAAACCTTTTTAGGGGATCACCCGCCCCCAAACTTGGGTTACTATTTAGCGTTTAATCTTCCATGGCTGATCGCGCCGATCGCGCTGGGATGCCGAGTACTGTTTAACAAGGATTTACAGCCATGACCTACAAAGTGATTCAGTGGACAACCGGTCACGTTGGCCGCGAAGCCGTCAAAGGGATTATGAGACACCCTGAGTTGGAGCTCGTTGGTTGTTACGCATGGAGCAAGGACAAGGCCGGCAAGGATGTCGGTGAACTGTGTGGCATTGACTCCACCGGCGTGATCGCCACCGGCGACATAGAGCATTTGCTGGCATTAGACGCAGATTGTGTTTGCTATATGCCAACCTTTCCTGACATCGATGAGGTTGAGCGCATCCTGCTCGCCGGTAAAAATGTGGTCTCCAGCTATTTTATTAACGCTCGCTCTTGGGGCCCAGAGGTTCAGGGTCGCCTGATTAAGGCCGCCGAGCAGGGCGGGGTCAGTTTGTTTGGGTCTGGAATATTTCCGGGCTTTGCGAATTTTGTTGCTGCTCTCATGGCATCGGCGAGTTATGGCTTCACCAAGATACGTTTTTTGGAATCGGTGGATTTAACACACTATGAAGCGATCGCCAATTACGCCAACCTGGGTTGGGGGCAGCCGCCAGAGGAGAAGTGGCGTGCGACCAATGAGAGTGTGCTGGGAACCTATGCTGAGTGCATCGATTTGATTGCTGACCTACTGCACATTCCAATCACTGAGATCCGTTTTGACTATGAGTCAGCGACGGCCTCAGATGATAGAGAATTTCACGGCTACTCGATTCCCGCTGGCACCATCGCCGGACAAAAATGCCTGTGGACCGGCATGGTCGGACAAGAAGCGGTGATTGAATTGGAGGTGGTATGGAATGCCGGCAAGGGACTGCAGCCCGAGTGGCCGGTAAGCCACGGTTACACGATGGAAGTACAAGGTGATCCCGGTATTCACACGCGGGTGAAATTCGCACCCTCGAAGGCACAGCTGCAAGGCGGTCGCCCCGCTGATCTGGCCAATGTGGTCACCGCTATGCCGGTAGTGAATGCTATTTCAGCCGTATGCAACGCGAAAGCAGGTATTCGAACCTACGCCGACCTGCCGTTGATTAG